>CDZC01008492.1_pt1 | contig 310105 bp, 225 predicted proteins | sample 557371 | NCBI WGS metagenome assembly CDZC01 (sample SAMEA3182085, study PRJEB8094) | gut metagenome | biome: human; feature: gut; material: Stool; isolation source: human stools | place: Canada | collected 2013-01-21
GTGTAACCCCAACATGGGCAGGGGTTATCCGACTGCTTACCTTTTGGTGAGAGCTAAAGTATCTTCCGCTCCTTCAAACCTCACGATGGCTAAAGACAGTTCACTTATGTTAACCATGCTATCCAGCCTCGCCACTCGGCAGTATGATACTAACCGCCCTTGACGTTCCCTCACGGTTCAGTCTTGTCCTTTCGGAGAGTGTACTTTGTCCTATAAGCTTGGCACAACCCATCACTGGAGATGCACCTTATAGTAGGCTACCGCTGACGGAACAGCGGGTTAAATCATGCAACTAATATCACTGTTTAACAATCAATTACGCGACTTTACAGGTCACACCCAGATATTATTGATAATCTGTTTTCGTGTTTAAACTGTCCATCTTCTGATGGGATGTTGTTAGGTGATACATTGTTTTCCATACTTACATGTTTTTTTCTAGTGTTAACTGCTATTACAAATGCAGTTACAAAAATTATTAATATTATAATTAATTCCATTGTTTAATTATTTCCCCCATTCATTTATTAATTTAATTTCTTCAACAGGACGATCTGGAACTTTCCTACCAACAAATGAAACTAAAGAATTAGCAGCTACTTTTATAGAAGATGTAAAATCCGCATTTTTATCTTTTTTTGAAGCTACATTAAAGGCTCTCGCTGCCAGCATTATTATTTTAGGGTTAACCTTCAAATCAACTAGGGCATCATGTATTCCATCTTCTTTTATCATATATATATACTCGTAGTCAGTAATAGAGTATCCACCAAACTCATTTTGCGCTCTCATTGTGAATTTGGCTACATACAAAGAATCAAATTCAAACTCTTTTTCAAATTTTGATATACTGACAGAACTAGGATTATTGGCAAGCTCTTTAATTGTTGCCATCATTTGTCGTTTAGCTTTTGATTCTAGATTTTCTACTATTGTTTTCTCTTCTTGTTTGTTTTCTATTTTATTGTTTGAAGGAGATGAACAACTACTTACTAGAATAGCAGGAATTAACAATAACCACTTCATAATCTAATAGATTTATAATTTTGCAACAAAAGTATAAATAATAAGCTCCAAGCATACTCAATCTAAGTTATATTTATGTAATATTAACTACTAATCATTGATATGTAAATTTATATTTTTATATTTGCAGTAACAAAATGGATAAACAATGTTAATGAATTTAATAATTGTCGAGGGGATTTTGTTATTTTGCAGGAGATTATAATCTATGCTATTATAGTACATTGAATACATAAATATATAATATATGATACATATAATATCTAACCCTACAATGACACGTAATGAAATAAAAGAATTTCGTAATTACATGCGTAAATGTGTATCTATGAATTTTACACTTGAAGAAAAAGAATGTATAGCTAAGAAGAAAAGTGAGATAAAAGAAGCAGGAGAGGCTATAAGAAGAAATAATGGAGGGAAGAATCCAATACTCGGCTTCTGATTTAAAAATAGAAAAGTTATCTAAATCAGAAGATTTATCTTTTTTTTCATGTGGATGCAAAGACCTAGATCTTTTTTTTCAAAAAGAGATTCACTTGTGTATAAAATATAAATATGTGTCAGCTTATTGTGTGAAAGATATTTTAGATAATTCAATTGTTGCTCTATTTACTCTTTCTCATGATTCTGTGTTATTAAGTTGTGATAGTGAAAAAAATGAATTTATAGAGGAAGTTTCCGATATAATAAATGGAGAATATCAATATATATTTGAAAAACAAAGTTCTTTCCCTGCTATAAATATTGGACATTTAGCTGTATTAAAGGAAAAACAAGGTAAGAACATAGGGAAGAATATTATTGATTTTATAATTAGCACCTTTATTGATTATAATATTAGTGGATGTCAATTTATAACAGTAGATTCATTGAATAATCCTAGGACTAATAAGTTCTATCTAAAATATGGATTTATTAATCAAACAAATACAGATATAAATAAAACAACAAGAAGGATGTATTTTCCACTAAAAATTTATGATTAAAATACATGTATTAGTTGCTATATTTTGTAGTATCATATTTTTATTGAATCAATTTTCTGATTATTAGGAAAAAGACACAGAATATCTAGTATAAATAATACACACTTCATCAAGAATTAAGCGAAAAATGGTTTTAAAAAAAAAGGAGCATAACCGCACTCCTTTTTTTTGTTATTTCGGTTTTTCTAGTTATCTTAGCAACTAAAATATGGAACAAGTATAACCATTTGTTATAACGATTTGGAATGGTGTTCATTTGTTCCTTAATACCATAAAAAAAATAAAGAAGACACCAAAAAGGTCAGTTTCAGATTATTTAAAGAAGGGATGAAGGTAAAGGAAATCGCTGAATTCCGGGAATTGACTACCGGTACCATCAGCAACCACCTTTTACACTATGTCCAGACTGGAGATATCAAACTACAAGAATTAGTCGACCAAGAAAAAATAAATTATATTACAGCTCATCTCCAGAAACTCCCCTCTCTGCCACAAGGAGTGAAGGAAATAAAAGAAAAGTTAGGCGAATATGCTTCTTACGATGAAATACGTTTTGTCTTTGAAGTATATAAAAAACATATACCGACATAAATTTCACTCATATTGAAGTCCCAAAAAGTAAGTGCATTTCATAAAACAAGTAAGTATACTTAAATGACGAAGTAAGTACACTTACTTGTTTTGCTACATGAAAGTGACTATCCGGATGAGAAAGATGATAAGGAGATTTGTGAATAGATGAAATTATTGTGAATGGCTACTTAACAAGAAAAAGGAGGGGAAAGGAAGAGCCTTTCATAAACCGATTAGGAAAAATGATCCTTGAAACTGATATTTAACATCTTTATCCCACTGAATCATGTTATTTGTTTTTTTGAGCAATATGCGATATTCCATTTATAAAGAACGTACAAAATAACATGCATTCTCTCTTAAAAGCGCCACCATGAGTGTTTCATAACTTGTAATTTATTAAGAATAACAAAAAAAAAGAAAAGAAAAGATAGCATTATATTATTATAAAATAATACATTTGCAGCGACCGAAATAGAAAGGGAATAAAATCCCTAAACCAAACTATTTACTAATTTAACCTTATTAATCTATGCAATTCTACCAAAAAACAAGGGAAAATTGTGTAAAGACACATGTAATTCTGAAAAAAGCCTCTTTTTACGCATGTCTTACACTATTTGCCGGAATGGCTTTCCCAATGCCTTTGTGGGCTTCGCTGTCAACTGCCATCGTACAACAGCATGTTAAACAAATTACGGGGATCGTAAAAGATGCAAACGGAGATCCTGTAATCGGTGCCAATGTAGTACAAGTGGGAAGCACCAACGGTACCATTACAGATGTGGATGGCAAATTCACGTTGAATGTATCCGTAGGGGCTAAACTGAAAGTTTCGTATATCGGTTACAACGACCAACAAATTACCGTAAGTAACAGCAACAGCTACACCATTATCTTGAAAGAAGATACTGAATCTTTAGATGAAGTGGTAGTAGTGGGATACGGTACTCAAAAAAAAGTAAACCTGACAGGTTCTGTGGCAACCATCTCATCCGATAAACTAGTCAACCGCACTAGTGCCAATGTCACCAACATGCTGGCAGGACAAATGCCGGGTGTCACCATTATCCAAAATACCGGTCAGCCAGGAGCTGATGCCGGAGTACTGCGTGTACGTGGTCTAGGAACCATGGGAGATGCCAGTGCCATGGTTGTGGTAGATGGAGTAGAGTCTACCATGAGTAGCGTGGACCCCAACGATATTGAAAACATCTCTATATTAAAAGATGCAGCCGCCTCAGCCATTTATGGTGTACGTGCTGCCAATGGTGTTATTCTTATCACAACCAAAAAGGGAACCAAAGGACGTGCCATTGTATCTTACGATGGATATGCAGGCTGGCAAAGTGCCTCACGTATGCCCAATTTTTTGGATTCTTACAATTATGCAGTGCTGATGAATGAAGCTTACACCAATGACGGTTTGAAAGGTCCGTATGACGAAACAGCCTTGCAAAAGTTCAAAGACGGAAATGATCCCGACTTTTATCCCAATTCCGACTGGCTGGGTACACTACTAAGTGAAAACGGCCTGTTCAACAACCATCATTTGAGTATCAAAGGCGGTGGAGACAAAGTAACTTACTCGCTGGCATTCAACTATCACGATAAAGACGGATTGATAGTCAATACCAACTACAACAAGTTCAATGTACGCGCCAACATTGACGCTCAGATAAACAGTCGTCTGAAATTGACTACAAATATGGCAGTATACCGCAGTAATATGACTGCTCCAGCAGCAGGTATCAGTAACCTGATACACTATGCTTTCCGTGAAACTCCGGTTACTCCCATCCAACTGAGCAACGGCAACTATGCTTTGTTCAAAAACGAGCACAACTCCGTAGCCTATGCACGTGAAGGAGGAACCTACAAAGAAACAAACAGCAATTTCCAAGGTAACGTAGGAATGGAACTAGACATTATAGACGGACTGAAACTGAGAGGGATTGCCGCTTCGACTTTCAACCTGACCGACAATCCCACCCACGTCAATACCATGACATTCTATCAAGCAGGTTCAGACACTCCGGTAAAGAAAACCACCAACTCCATCACAGAGTATGATATCAAAAGTATGGAACTAAACCTGCAAGCTTATCTGGACTATAACAAAACCTTCGGTAAACACACTGTAGGAGCTTTACTGGGTTATTCACAAATTTATAAACAGACACGCTACCTGCAAGCTTACCGTAAGAACCTGCCCAACTCCAATTCGCTGGACCAGATCAACGCCGGCGAAGTGACGGGACAGACAACATACGGTACAGAAATAGAATACGCTCTTCGCTCAGTTTTCGGACGCGTGAATTATTCATACGATAACCGTTATCTACTGGAAGCCAACCTGCGTTATGACGGTACTTCACGCTTCCCTAAGAACAACCGCTTCGGCGCATTTCCCTCTTTCTCCATCGGATGGAGAATCTCAGAAGAAGAGTTCTTCAAAGTTGATTGGGTGGATAATTTGAAACTACGTGCATCATGGGGATTGCTGGGTAATCAGGAAACCGTAAACTCAGACAACAGTTCCAACTATTATCCGTATCAGAACACCTATCTATTCGGTTATGACTACAGTTTCGGAAACACTTTGACTCCAGGTATCTCCATTTCCAGCCCGATGGCCAACCAAGACATTACGTGGGAAAAAACAGACCAATGGAACGTAGGTGTAGACGCCGCTTTTTGGAGCAATAAACTGACCTTGGGCGCAGACTGGTTCCGCAAGGAAACACGGGACATATTACTGCAACTTCCCGTTCCCAACATGATGGGAGTCAGTGCTCCGATGCAAAACGCCGGCGTAGTGCGCAATACTGGTATCGAACTGCAACTAGGACATAACAACCGTATCAATGATTGGAGCTATTCTATCGGAGCCAATTTCAGTTATGTAACTACCAAAATTATAGATTTGAAAGGCGGTGACACACCAGGACAATCTGTAGGCGATCCACTGTGGGCATATTACGGCTACGTATGCGACGGCATCTTCCAAAACGAAGAAGAGATCAAGAATCATCCTACACAGAGCATGGGTACTCCGGTTCCGGGTGACTTAAAATACCGCGACCTGAACGGGGACAAAGTGGTAGACAGCAAAGACCGGCAAGTATTGGGTTCCTACTTTCCGAAAATCAACTTCGGTCTGAATCTTTCAGTTCAATATAAAGATTTCGACCTAAGTGCACTGCTGCAAGGTGCGGCTGATGTAAAGAGCGCTCCTGTAGCCGAAATCAGATACGCCTTCTACAATGGCGGTAAAGTAACGGAACAGCATCTGGACCGTTGGACTCCGGAAAACCCGAATGCCACTTATCCCCGATTGTCCATGAGTGACTCCAAAAACCGCGTGACTTCCAGTTTCTGGATGCAGGATGCCTCTTATGCCAAGCTGAGAAACCTGCAAGTAGGTTACAGCCTGCCCAAACAGCTGATATCCAAATACGGAATCAGCCGTCTGAGAGTGTATTGCAGTATCGACAATCTCTTTATGATTTCCGGCTTCGACGGTGTAGACCCCGAAGCCATCAGCGGCAACTATTATCCATTGACCCGAAATTATTCATTCGGTCTGAATGTAACATTCTAAACACTGACAACTATGAAACTAAAATATAACTTTATAGGATTAATATTGGCATGTGGCCTTGGTCTGAGCTCTTGCAATGACAGTTTTCTGGACAGAAATCCAAAAGACCAATTATCCGACGCATCTTTCTGGAAAAACGCAGAAGATGCCCAGAAATTCGCAACCGGAATCTATCTGTATCTGATAGAACCGGAGAACCATACTATCATGACAGATTGCTACACCGACAATGCTATTCCGGTACATGTCACAGCCGAACAGGGGCAGTTGTCTGCTGGTACGGCTACTTCCAGCAATCCACATTTCCTACAATTATGGAAAAATGCCTATCAATGCATCCGCAGATGCCTGGTATTTTACGAGCATATAGGCGATGTGCCGATGGATGAAAAAGAAAAAGCGCAACTGACAGCCGAAGTACAGTTTCTCGAAGCTTTCTCATACGCTAACATATTAAAATATATGGGTGGCGCCTCCCTGCTGGATCATCCGTTGGAACTGAACGAGAAACTTCCTTCACGCAGCTCTGAAGAGGAGACTTATAATCATATAGTAGGATTATTGGATAAAGCAGCAGCCAGCTTGCCCGATATCCGCAGCAACAGTGACCACGGAAAACCGAGTGCCGGAGCCTGCTACGCACTGAAAGCCAGAGTTGCTTTCTACGCACACAAATATGATGTGGCGGAAGCCGCCGCACACAAAGTAATGGGCATGAATGTGTATGGACTGTATGATAACTATGGTGACTTGTTCCAACCTGTAGCAGAGTTATGTAATGAAATCATCTTTGATCGCGAATATCTGGAAAACCCGAAAAACTCCAATGAAGGCAGTTATATAGGACAGTTCTTCGCTCCCGTCATGATGGGAGGGTGGGAAGCTTTATCACCTACTCAAGACTTGATAGACTCCTATCCATGTAAGGATGGCAAATCAATCAGAGAGTCTCCTTTCTATAATCCGGAAGACCCTTTTGCCGACCGTGACCCCCGTCTAGGCTTCTCCGTACTGTGGAACGGTTCGCAAATAGCAGGAAAGACTTTCAACCTGAACAATATGGGAGATGGCAGCCATACCCGTACAGGATATAGCATGAAAAAGTATATCAATCCGGACAATGACGGTATCAATAATTACGACTGGACCAACTTTATCTATATCCGCTATGCAGAAGTGCTGCTAACTTTCGCCGAGGCTCGTAACGAAAATCTGTCTGCTCCGGATACGGAAGTATATGATGCGGTCAATCAAATCCGTCAGCGTCCCAGCGTAGGTCTTCCTCCTCTGCCCTCCGGCTTGTCCAAAGACCAAATGCGCGAAGCTATCCGTTTGGAACGTCGTTTGGAATTTGCTTTCGAGGGAATGCACCTGTTTGATACCCGTAGCTATAAAACAACCGAAAAGGATGTTACTAAACCAGTATACGGGATAAATGCAAAAGGAGAAAGCATTTTTATTGAAACCCGCAAATTCAATGCCAACCGTGACTATCTGTGGGCTATCCCCTTGGAAGAGGTAGACCTGGCTCAGGGTGCACTGAAACAGAATCCGGGTTGGGATTAACCCGGCCATTTATTTGGAGGGACAGGCTCATAAAGCTGTCCCTCCAACTCTTTCTACACATCTCTTTTCATTGAAGGCAAAAGTAATTACCTTTCCTCTCGAAAAAAGATAAAGCACTTTCAAGGAATATATGGTTTTCCCACCATCAATTTATCTCCGGAAAAATCGACTTCAAACAAGCGAGGAATACGAATATAACGTCCGTTTACATCCTTATGACGATGTACAGACATCAACCATTTACCGTCCAAGGTCTGAAACAACATCCCATGACCGAAATCGGGAGGAGTAATCGGGTCTTTCTCCTGTATCCATGGTCCATCCAAGGTTCCGCTTTCAGAATAAGCCACTCCCTGAGTGTACACATTATAAATCCAACTAGTCCAAATCATACCGAGTCTACCTGTTCCTGTACGGAACAGATACGGACCGTCAGTGACTTTATTCGGTTTATCCTTGCCATCCGCATCTTTTTCACGGCTCCACGGCGATTCGCTGGCACGGAACAGTAATTTCCCTTCGCCTATGGTTCCACTTAAGTCAGGCTTCAGTTCTATTTTCTCTATCGTACCATCCAAGGCTTGCAACCATTCATAACAATATACCATATAAGGCTTTCCGTCTTTATCCACCCAAAAAGTTCCGTCCAAGGTCGGTTTATCAGCAGGCAAATAAGTAGAGTCCTTCATCGGAACGTAAGGTCCGTCCGGCTTATCGCTTACCAAAACATGGCTGGCACGACGCTCTATTACATTCCCTTGTACCGTATCAATCTTCACCGCCTGATTGGTGAAAGTGGCAAAATAATAATACTTGCCTTTATATGGATGCAACTCAGCGGCCCAGACCATGGGATCAGGTCCCATCCATGAGTTAGAGTCAGTCTTTGCCACATGGAACGGTCCTTCCCAAAGTTTCAAATCCTTGCTTTTCCAAAGCATACCTCCGGTTCCAGTCATATAATACATAGCCGTCTTCCTGTCTGCTAGAATGCAAGGGTCACTCAGCACAATAGAATCCAAAGGCACTTCCTTCCGCACTTCCTGCTGACGTCCTTGGCAAGCAGACACCAACCATGAAAGAGAAACACCTAACAATAAAAACAATCCAATCTTTTTCATGCATATTCTATTTTAAGTTTCACAAATTCAACATTACAAATATACGAACCTAGAAGGGCTATGAAAACAGAAAGGCACATTTCCTCACGAAATATGCCTTCAATTCTAACTTAACCTAACCTAAAATTCTATTATCACATCACAGTATGTTAACCTTCTTCCTAAAACCCTATCTTTAATACCTATTATCTCTTTTTACCGATAGCAAAGATAAAAAATCTAATTGATAACCATAGAGGTAAAATCGAGCAAGATGGATGCAATAATCGGTCAAGAACAGACTATTGCACTATTTTCCATCCTTCAGGACTATTTTCAACAGGGATTACTGAAAGAAATCCAGTGTCCAGTTGTCCATCCACTCCACGTATGGAACTCCTTCCTTAAATTGAACAGGTAACCAAATGTAACGGGCATCACTGGGATGCTCCGGACGCCAGATATCTGCCATAAATATAAAAGCATCTTTCTTCCCCTCCACCTTCAGAATATAAGTGCTCTGTCCACCGAACGTAAGTTCCGACTTCGGTCCCACACAAGGGTTGGGATGCTGAGACCATGGTCCGAAGATGGAAGAAGACGAGAACATACGGGCCTCATTGGGAGCCCAACCGGTACAACCGGAAGTGATCATCCAGTAGGTTCCGTCTTTTTTGAAGATAGCAGGTGCCTCATTGTGTCCTGCCGGAGCCACACGCACATAATTCCCTGTGTGTGAAAGATAGTCATCACTCAATTCCGCTATTTGAAGTGTAAGGTTTTCTTCAGAAGAGTAAATATGGTAGGCTTTACCATCCTCATCTACATAAAGGGTCATATCGCGAGACATCTGTCCGCCATCCAAATCACGCTTTACTATCAAGCCTTTGTTCACAGCATCCGTCCATTCGGGAGTCCACCATTTCTCATAATTCTTGGCATTCAGAGTATCCAGCACTGCAACAGCCTGCCCGTCCATATTAACAGGCAGCTTACCAGCATTGACACGTCCCGAACGGATGAAACGGTAAGGACCGGCAGGAGTATCACTGACTGCCACCCCGGCACGGGCGGCTGCATAACCTTTTCCTTTCAATTCCAGATGGAACCACATCACAAACTTCCCTGTTTTCGCATTATATATCACTTTAGGACGTTCCAATATACATCCACGCGCTATGTCGCTGCTGTCGTTATCAACAACAGAAAGCGCTACGCCTTCGTTCTTCCAGTCAGTAAGATTCCGAGAAGAATAACACATTACTCCCACCATGGCACTGCTGGTAGTATCACATTTATTCTCGCCGAACCAGTAGTATGTTCCGTCATAGTACATTACTCCGCCCCCATGGGCATTGATATGCTCTCCGTTGTTATCAGGCCACATCTCGCCTGAACGAATGGGTTGCAACGGTTCATTGCTGCATCCGCAAAGGAAAATCAAAGCTGTGCACAACTCACACAAGCTGTTTCTCAGTTTACTCATCATAAATTATTTTTATATAAAATGTTTCTTATTCAGATGGAAGCAAAGCATCGTAAGACATCCCCCAATGTTCTGCCAGGCGTTCCGCTTCCTGGCGGGTAAGATGAATGATTGCCCCATGTTTGGGAGAAGTGAAGTTAGTAGTCCTCATTACTCCTTGGTTAAACTGTCCCAAAGAAGTGAAATGTACGAAGTCGGAAGTTTCACTGAATCCGAAATTATGAACCTTCTGCCCGTACACATCATACATCAACACCCATCTATCCTCACCGATGCGTTTCCACAAGTTCGGAGCTTCGCACGCCGTGGGTTCAGGATCATACCAACGGGCATTATACTCGTAATCACTGTTTACCCTGTCCGAAACAGCCTGCTTGATACCGGCTCCCCCGTCGTGTGAAACGTAAAACATGTGATACTTATCTCCTATACGGGTAATATCCGCATCAATAGCAGAGATCTTCTCGTCGGGGTATTGAAACAGAAGCTGGGGTAAAGTCTCCAACCTGTCAAAGTCGTCATTGACATATACATAGTAAAGCTTGTTCGCCTCATTCTTGAAGCGCATGGTGAAGTACATCATCAGCTTTCCTTTTTTATCATCATAGGTCACTTCGGGAGCCCAGGCACAACCAATCTCACTAAAAACGGCAGACAACTTGTCAAAGCGCAGATTGGTACGCTTCCAGTGAATCAGATCCCAGGATTTCATCAATACCAGCCCCCGGTTGTTACCCCATCCGTACTCTTTTCCGTCGCGTTCCCACTCTGTATCACGATATCCGTCACGCTGCGCATAAATATGCAAATCGGTCATCGACAGATAGAATGCTCCATCCGGACCGCGGAAGATATGCGGATCGCGGATACCTTTCTGTTCGGCTATCGTATCTCCGGCTATGACGGGCTTTCCTTCGTTCAAAGCGGTAAAAGTGTAGCCGTCGGGACTGATTGCCATGTGAAGTCCATGGTCCTCGTCTTTGTGGAAGACCATCAGATAGGCGCTCATATCTTTCTCTTGCGGAACCGCATTCCGATAACGGAAGCGGCTGAAACCCGCACTTCCTTTTCCGGCAGAAAACAGACCGACACGCAAAGCATAAAAACCACCATAATTATTGTGATGCAAGGAGGAAACATCCATATCACCAGTTAGAAGAGTCCATTCTTTCCCATCCTTACTCACCTCTACGGACAGACGGTTACCGCAATTGTGCAGTCTGGCAAAGAAATGTTTCCCAATGCGGTTGGGAAGTTCCGTCTTGTGCTCCGCATCCCGGTAAATATAGAATGTCTTTCCATCGGAAACGACTCCGGCGTAAGCCTTTTCATTATAATACAGGATAAGCCCGGCCACATTTCCATTCCCTGTCCGGATTTCCACTTGTGTTTCGTAATTCTTGTCTTCAGCGGTGGTCAGCAACACCCGTCCGTCAGCAGGAGTCCGGCCTTTGGCTTTCATCCATAAGATATCCTCCTTGAAAGTCAGGGATTGAGGAGCATATTCTTTCCAGAAAGTCCACTGAAGTCCCAATTGAGGACCTTTGAAATCATCGGACAGTTCCAATCCATGTTTGATTTCCTGCTCCGGAGTGACAGGGGTAGCGGCAGATACGGTACGGTACCAGCCGTCCTCCGTCCATTCTACCGGTTCAATCAGGGTGGAGCGTCCCAACGTGTGATAGTCATTGGCATACGCATGATAAACGATCCACCAGTTGCCGTTCACATCATCTATCAACGTGCCGTGGCCTTTAGACCACCAACTATCCGTTACACTATATGTATGCACAATGGGATTGTAAGGTGAATTCTCCCAGGGGCCGGTCACACTTTTTGAACGGGCGGACACAACCATGTGGCTCGTTGCGGGTCCCGCAGTCCCTCCTTGGGCGGAAGTAAGATAATAATATCCGTTGTGTTCATTCAGTTTCGGGGACTCCAGACACATACATTCCGTATCCCAATGGTCAGGATATTTCCATCCGTCATATACTTTCTTCTTTTCCCCGACGGTGGCAAGTCCGTCCTCTGTCAATCGGATCATTTCCCCTTTATCCAAATAAAGATAGCGGTTACCCTCCTTATCCACCACATGACCGGGGTCAATCCCTCCCACCTTCAAGTCAACGGGGCGGCTCCACGGACCACGGATGTTTTTCGCCCACATCACCCAATTGGTTCCTGCGGCAGGATAATAGATGTAATAAGTATCCTTGTATTTCAACAAATCAGGCGCCATGGCAGAACCTTCATATTGAGGCATGACACGACATAACGGCTCCCAGTTCATTAAATCCTGCGAGTGCCAGATTAAGAATCCGGGAGCGTAATAGAAAGGAGAATGAGTCATGTAGTAATCCTTGCCGTCACGCATAATGGAAGGGTCAGGATAATCACCCGGAAGAATCACTTTAGGATAAGTCTGTGCATTCATCTGCAAGAATGACAAAAGCAATAAAAGGGATAATAAAAGTCGCATCATAGTATTTTATGGGGTTATTCATTACCTGTCATCGAGTCCCAACCCGATACAGCTGTTTTTTATTCTTCAAAAATACATATTCTGCTAATAAAAAAGGGGGTATAATTCGTGCAAAATGGGACAGAAATCAGCCAAAAGTCGCTTTTTATTCTTTCTAAAGAAATAAATCACGTCGAATTTCCCAAACTGGAGGAAATAAAATGAGGGCATTCTCTTTGAGAGATATGCCCTTCATGCTCTTTCAATATTTTATATATATCTTACTTATATCCGACAGAATCAATAACCTGGATTCTGTTTCAAATTTCCATCTTTGTTCAATTGAATCTCGGTGAGAGGTATCGGAAGCAGTGTATGGATATTGGCATCAAAACCTGTAATCACCTTATTGCTTGGTGCAGCAGGTTCCACATCCCCATTCAGTTTGATACGTTCGGCCAACGTATTGGTCCGAACTAAAGTCATACGACGGTTCTCCTCACTAATCAATTCACGGGCACGTTCATCCAAAATGAAGTCAATGTCAATCTGATCAGCCGTTACTTTACCGGCACCCGGAGCCACCGCACGATAGTCTTTAAAGGCACGGTCGCGCAACACATTGATGTCATCAGCCGCCCCCTGTGTATTCCCCTGACGGAAACGAGCCTCTGCACGAAGCAAGTAAGTTTCTCCCAAACGCATCACAGGCCAGTCCTTCACTACAGCATAACCAAAATCATCGGTTTCATCATAAGCCCCCCATTTAGTGGGATGAGGATAAAATACGTTCAATGAATCTCCCTCGTGAGGGATGACCTGGTCGCCCGTTTTTAATGTCACATTTCTTACACCTTTGTCTTTATCCACCAAGAACCCTTTAGCATCAATACCAACTTCTTTTGAAAAACCGGGCTTGTTATACCACATTACACGACGGATATTATAATTAGAATTACGGATATCACCTTTCTCATACAATCCGTATTTCACAAAATTGCTGATACGCAAACGGCCATTACCACGACCGCCTATGGAATCCGCATTCACCATACCATCCAGTTTATGGAAAGCAGGAACCCAGTTACGACGTTGTTGCGGATTGTCAATCGTACCGCCATTCACATCACGGTTATACTCCATTTCGAAAGTCCAGATAGCCTCCATATTCCCCTGTGAACGACGCTGATTCCCCCAACGGAACATATCATGATAATAATCACCCGGCTCGGCCGCATATTTACCATATCTTGCTGAAATCAGTTCATATTTACCACCTGTTATAATAGGCGTCACCGCATCTTCCGCCTTCTTGAAATAGGAAGCATCACGCATACCCATCCGAAGATAGGCTTCTCCTGCCAACTGTCTTGCCATATCCTGATTTATACGGCTTTCATTTTTGGCAGCTCCCACTACCGGAAGATTAGACATGGCATAAACCAAGTCAGAATCAATGACTCCATCCACCTCGGCAACCGCATTACGGGTATAATCTGTACGCGGAATACTAGTAGATTCTGTCACCAAAGGTACATCTCCCCATAATGTCACCAACATATTGTATGCATAAGCACGAAAGAACATGGCTTCGGCTGTTGCCGCCGCATCACCGCCTTCAGCTTGTGAAGCGATAATCTGATTCGCACTATTAATGAGCTCATATAATTTTTCCCAAAGGAAACTTACCCCTGCATTCTCTGCATTCAATTCCTGATATCTGTAAAAAGGAACCTCTACCCCCTGAGTGTCACCGGGAGCACCTACATCCGTACCTACCTGCCAGCATCCTACAAATCCCTGCTGACTGGACATTCCCCATATAGCAGCATATTGACGGTGCAGACCTACCAATTTCGCATTTACATCTGATACTTCCGGACCATAACTAGAGTACATTTTCTCATCCAGAAAACTATCGCTGCATGATGTAGTCCCAATAACAAATGCCGATGCAGCAAAAGTTGTTAATAATATATTTCTAAATTTCATAGTTCTTCGTTTTTTAGAATGTTAAATTAACTCCAAATACACAACTCTTAGTCATCGGGTAGTTACTGCTGTCATATACAGTTTCACCTCTTGTACTATCCCATGAACTATTACCACGAGCTACCTGACGAGCTTCAGGATCCCAACCTACCCAATCCGTGAAAGTAAACAGGTTACGTCCGCTCACATAAAGCTGCAAACCACCGATACCCATCTTCTGAATCATGCGCTGTGGGAAAGTATAACTTAATGTGATGTCTTTGATACGTGTATAACTGGCATCACAAGGGAAACCATATCCATGTTTGTTTGAGTTCTTACGCAATGAACGCCATTCGTTACTCTTGTTTTCCGGAGTCCAATAACCTATTTCAGTAGTGGTATTACGACGTCCCATTTCATCACCTGCCATACCGATCAATGAATTGTTCTTTTTCAATCCTTGTGTAGTCTGGATAAAGATACTCAATGTAAAATCCTTATAAGTGAACGTATTCGTCAGACCACCAATCCATTTCGGTGTTGTCTGCCCTTTGATGGTACGGTCATTGTCATCAATCTTGCCATCAGGTACTCCGTCAGGGCCACTGATATCCGCCAACTTCACATCACCAGCTTCTGCAATCGGGTCCCAATTCAAATGGTCGCCACGGGCTATCTCATCTTCCTGCCAGATTCCAACCATTGTATAATCATAAATCACGCCTATCGGATGTCCAAGGAACCAACGGTTACCCAAGTCATTCTGGCCGTCCCCATAAAGGTCCTTTATCTCATTCTTATTCCATGAAAAGACCAAATTGGAACTCCATGTAAAGTCGCCTGAAACAATATTACGAGAATTCAATGTCAATTCCACACCTTTATTAGCTGTTTCACCCATATTGGAGTACACGGTGTTGTAACCAGTTACTTTAGGTAAATTACGTTTCAGAAGCAAATCGTTGGTCTTTGAGAAATAGACATCAATATTACCTGTCAAACGGTTATTCCAAAGTCCGAAGTCCAGACCGACATTGAAACTCTTTGTGGTTTCCCAAGTCAGATCCGCATTCCCCATCAAATCATTGGGCCATAAACCTGCATTCGAAGCTCCGCCTAAAGCCAACATGCCCGAATCCATCTTCACACGTGACTGATATACTCCGATGGCCTCGTTACCCGCTTTACCATAAGACGCACGCAGCTTTAATGTATTCAACCAATTACTGGAAGATTCCATAAATGATTCACGGGCAATATTCCAACCTAAAGCGACAGAAGGGAATACACCGTATTTGTTATTATCACCGAAAACAGAAGAACCGTCCCGACGCACTGTAAATGTAAACAAGTAACGGCTGTCATAAGAATAATTAATTCGTCCCATTTGTGAAACAGTAGTATAAAGGTCGGTATATGAAGCTACGCTAGGTGTTTCCGCACTACCCATGTTATGCCACTGCTGGTCGTCATTAATAAATTTGCTGGCCATAGCTTGCGAACGTTGATATTTCTTACGTGAAGCGGCATACAAAGCTGTCAAATCCAAATGATGCTTTCCAAAATCACGATTATAAGCAAGGATATTCTCTATGGTATAACTTTGTGTTTCTTCATTCTTTATTTCAGCATAACCAGTCTGATTATTTACCGACTTACCTTCATAATTATTATAACGTTTGGGCATATATGCATAACCGCCATTGAATTTATAAGTCAGTCCTTTAAGAGGAGAAATCAATTTTTCGAAATCAATTTCGGCATAACCGTTTATATTAATATTCCACTGACGGCGTTCGGGATTAGTAGTAGTCCACATCAACGGATTGGTAAACAAAGTTTCACTGTACATCGGATTGATGCAATAGCTGCCGTCTTCTTCATACATTTTTGCATAAGGAGACATAGCCTCAGCCATCAGAAAGTTAACACGCCCACCGTCACGGTTATGAGATACTATATATGAATTAGTCCCTACCTTCATATAATCAGTCACACTCATATCAATGTTGGTACGAATGGAGTAACGTTTGTAATTGAACCCTTTCAACACACCTTTCTGACTCATATAGTCGGCAGAAACGTAATACTTCACATTATCCGCCCCACCGCCGATACTTACGTTATGGTCTTGGATGATACCTGTTTGCGATACAGCGTCAATCCAATCGTTCTCTATACCATTGGCCTGATTTTCTGCTTCGTATGCATTCTTCACATAGTCATTGTACATGGTTTCTCCGGGATTCTGTGACACATAATCTCTATAACGTTGAGTGATTTGCGAACCATCACAGAAATCTAGTTTATGAGAAAAATCCTCCACCCCGAAATATCCGTTATAACGAATGGTCGGCTTGCCGGAAGTACCACGCTTAGTAGTAATCAAAATAACACCATTCGCACCATTTGTACCATAAATGGCAGTGGCCGAAGCATCCTTCAAAATTTCCATAGATTCAATATCATTCGGATTGATATCATTCAATGTACCTCCCGACTTGCTGATAGGCACACCATCCACAACAATATATGGCCCGGAATTAGCATTGATGGAATTCTGGCCACGCACCAAAGCATCCGGCGCATCGCCCGGAATGGAAGATGTTTGTGTAATAGTAACACCTGCTGCCGCACCTTGAACAGCTTGTAATACATTCGTCACAGGAAGTTTTCCCAGACGCTCCTTCCCTACTGAAGTAACAGAACCGGTCACATCTGATTTCTTCTGCACACCATAACCGACTACCACCACTTCCTCCAACGTTTCTGTATCCTCTTGCAAAATAATGTTAAGTGATTTTCCCGGAATAACTTTCATTTCTTGATTCTTATATCCTATATAAGAAATAACCAATGTAGCTCCTGGAGCCACATTCAATGTAAAATTACCATCGAAATCAGTAATTGTACCATTGGTAGTACCTTTCTCTAAAATACTGGCACCAATAACCGGTTCCCCTGCCGGATCTTTAATAGTACCTGAAACGGATTGTTTCTGTTGCTGGACAGTTTGTACGGCAGTCACAATTTCTTCAGCCATCACACTGAACGGCTGGGTCGCAACGAAACCTGTACAAAGCAATAAGGCAGTCAAAGCCTTTCGATTTCTTAAGAACGAGTTTGATTTCATCGTTTTTCTTATTAAATTAGATTATAGGTAATAATATTATCCGAATAGAGTTGTGATTAGAAACTCCTTGGGCTGAATTTTGTCACATTCCCAATATTAATCGGGAGCAGATTTATTCCTCATAAGCATTATATTTAAAGTTCGTTTTATCTATTTTTCACATTGCAAACTTAAAGCTTTAAAAGAATAAAAAAGGCTAAAAAATAATCAAGAGTAGTAGAAAAATTAAGCATGAACGATTTTTCTATAGTGAATTCCGAAATTTTATATTCCTCTACTTAAAAGGGATAAAAACGGACTACGGGTTAAAATCACTTCAAGCCGTAGTCCTCCTATAATCTAATTCGCAAGTTAATCAGACTTGCTTTATCAGTATCAACAACGCCTGTTGAAAACTATCATTATTTTGTCAATTCTTCATCAGCCACTGCTTCTTCCCAATTAGTAAACATCGGAATCGCTTCATCATAGCCGTCATATCCATAATTTTGCCGCAACCGCGCACCTGTATTAGCAGTAATAGCCGAGTTGGGAATCGGCCAAAACAGATTACGTTTATCTACTTGATAATTCAATTCCTTGTTGGAAACAATAGGCCCATGATTGAAAATATTGTAGCGCGTAGTACGCTTATACCAGTAGCTTCCTCCATTCAAATCCGTACCACTCTGCTTATCCCAAGTAGACAGATTATAAGTTTCTCCCCATTCATCCGGCTGACCACTGCGAGCAAGACACCAAGAAATACGAGTCAATTCAGGCTGTCTCCATTCTTCCAAATACAATTCCCGAGCACGTTCATCAGCAATGTCACCGATAGTTACAGTAGTAAACATCTTTTTGGCATTAGCACGACGACGAACTACGTTCACATCCTCTGCAGCGCCAATCGGGTTACCTTGGTAGAACTTAGCCTCAGCGCGAAGTAAGTAAGTTTCTGCCAAACGGAACAAGTATAGATTACCATTAGACACACTATTGCCCTTGGTTGCTCCATTAAACTGATTAGCCCCCATATTTTCTTCAGCATTTTGATCAAGTATATATACTTTGTACAATGGGGTCGGGAACCAACTACGAATAGTATCAGAACAAAGCAAATCCCCTTTTCTCACCAACAAATCACCTGATTCCGGATCATAATAATCTTCTGGTGCATAAAGCATCATGTTTTTCCCATAATAAGCAGAATTTGGATTATTGTATTTAAGATCCGTCATTTCCATCCAATTACCTATTTCTCGATTATGACGCATATCCTGCCAATCTGTTTCACCATCATAATTCCAAATGGTCTGATTATAATGATAAGAAGTGCGGAAACAACCAATACCACGTCCCATAGCGCGTACCCAATCTAATTTCGCATCATATTCCCCAGCAGTACGTGCATAATTATAAGTTGGAGATCCTAAGTTATGAGGATCACGGATAATACCATTACTCCAATGCACACACATAGCTCGCATCTGCGGATAGGAGATGAAACCTTCAGCATAATAATTCAAAATAGGCATAATCATTTCCGTATTAGAAGCATCAGTTATATTTACTCCACGATGCAAATCCCAAATTACATTACGTTCTACCGGCCATGTTTCCGGATTACCAGAAGAAACATTCGTTCCAAACGGAGCATTCATTAAAGCCAAACCATGATTGTTAATCAAATCGGTAGCTAATTGTTCAGCTTTCTGATATTCACCTACAACTAAATAACACTTGATAAGCAATTGCTTACATGCTTCTTGGTTGACAGTACCTATATAACCGATCTCTTTCTGTGGAGACACATGTTTTACAGCGAATTCCAAATCATGCACCAACATTTGGAAGATTGCCTCTTTACTCGTGGATTTATAGTTTTGTTTAGGTACTTCAATCAGCTTCGTAATTAAAGGTATATCGCCAAACAATAATACACCGTGATAGTAGGCATAGGCGCGATGAAAGTAAGCACGTCCTAAATATTCATCGCGCAAAGTGGGATCCAACCCTTCTACTTTACCTACATTGGAGATAATAGTATTTGCAAAAGTCACACTATTCCATGTGCGGTCCCAGAAACGTGACATAGCATTCTCATCCCCACCACCTTTCATACCGGATGTCGGAGTTATCTTATTGGCAAAATCGTCTTGCATATCGCCCGCATCGGTTTTCCCATACAGACCAATATCTGTCATGAAATAAAGGGAAGCCATAGGCATCACGTTACCATTTCCGTCCATCAGCATTTCTTTCAAGCCATAATCACACATAGCCAAGGCTGATTGCAAACCAGATTCTGTTGTGTAAGTATTTTCGGGATTGTAAAACGACAAAGGGTCCTGTTTCAAAAAATCATCCGTACAGCTAACGTTCACCAAAGCAGTCGCAGCCAGTACCATACATGCTTTTGTAAATATCATATTGCTTGTTTTCATAATATTTTTCAGAAATTAGAGTGTTACATTAATACCAAAGTTAAAAGTGCGTGTAGCCAATCCGCCAGTTTCGGGATCACCATATTCCCAATTATCAAAGGTGCAGACGTTTTTACAACTTGCAGTAAGACGGATGCGGTCTATCATAAATTTCCTAGTCCATTTCTGTGGCAAAGTATAACCCAAAGTTATGTCATCCAAACGAACGAAACTACGGTTGTAAACTTTATCTACACCATTAGCCAGCCCCGTATTGGGACCTGCAGCATTCAAACGACAATAATCATTAGTCGGATTATCAGGAGTCCAATATTTACGAGCTGCCACATTAAAGCCGTTAGTTACCTGTGACCCTCCGTTCTCCTGATTCAACCAATAACCAGCACGGCTCTTGTGTCCCATATAAGAGTATAATGAAACAGAAAGAGTCAAATCCTTCCACAAAGTGAAATCGTTACGTAAATTCCAGTAAACAGGAGGAGCTGTAGTCCCTTGATAAACCTTATCATTATCATTGTAGACAGGTATGCGAGTACCATCTTCCAAAATCCGGTCATCTTCAGTATAGTGATTCACCACTTTCGGATCACCCGGTTTCTGCCCTACCAAAGCAGCAGAAGCAATGTCTTCAGGAGTATTCTGCCAAACTCCATCGGTTTCATAATACCATATAGTACCGATTGCCTGACCGATGAACCAACCATTGGAGGTATCATCCTTCTCTACACCATTCTCGTCATAATCATAGTAGATATGGTTAATTTTATTCTTATTAATAGAAAATCCTACGGAAGTATTCCATGTAAAATTCCTATTTTGAATATTTGTAGAATTCAAAGCGATTTCAAAGCCTTGGTTCTGTACTTCACCCAAATTGGCCATGATGGAACCGAAACCAGAAAAACTCGGCAAACGCTGGCTCATTATCATGTCTGTTGTTTTCTTCAAATAATAATCCATGTTAGCAGTAAGTCTTCCATTCAAAAATGAAAAATCCAAACCGATATTCCACGCTTTAGTCTTTTCCCATTCTAAATTAGGTGCAGCCAAACGACTCATATAAAGTGGATTGACAACGTTCGAGTTACCATTTTGGTAATATACCATACTTCCACCTGCCAGTGACAAATTAGACAACGTAGAGTAAACATCTCCAAATTCACGGTTACCATTAGTTCCCCAAGACAAACGCAACTTACCCATATCCATCCAATCGTGAGCATCAGACATAAAGTTTTCTTCAGAGAATACCCAGCTAAGCCCAACAGATCCAAAGTTACCCCAAGGATTATTAGAACCGAAACCGGAATAACCGTCACGACGGAATGTTCCTGTAAACATATAACGATCCTTGAAGCTATAGAATAAACGCCCCAAATAGGAAGCAGCAGTATAATGAGTATCATTAGTACTAAAGCCACTCTGAGTCTTGTTAGCCCCTTGCGTATAATGGAAACCTAGAGCATCACTCGGCGTGATGTTACGTGCATTAACATTGTCACTCCAATATCGGTGTTCTTCAGCCTCTTGTACTAAGGTTGCGGTGAAATGATGCTCGCCAAATATCTTGTCCCATGTAATGGTGTTGTTCAAATTCCAATCAAAATTTTTCGACCAACCACGATTCACACCTCGATCAGCAGCAGATGCATTAGGCAAATCAGCAGACATCCAATAACGGTCATAGAACCACTGATAACGAGGAGCAATATTGAATTGATAAGAAAAACCTGCTGGCAAAGTAATTTTTGCATTAAAAATAGTATTTAATACGGTATACCCCTTTTCCAAATCGTAATACTGACGATCAAAGTAGTAATTGTACCCACCATTGGTAGGCAAACCAGACATAGGATATTGCTCATAATTACCATTGTTATCATACATGGAAGCATATGGAGAATTACGCAACATATTATTATCCCAATAATTACTTCCAAGAGATACTTGAATATCTCCATCCGAACGGTCCTGGAAATTAACATTCGCTCCTACCTCCAACCAATCTGTAATCTTCGCATTGATTTTCATGTTAGAACGGAAAGCATTGTATTCATTACCCTGTACAGCTCCTTCATTATTAATGTAACCTAATGAAAAGTAATAATTCACACGTTCAGTAGCTCCCGAAATACTTGCATTATAATCTTGATTGAAACCAGTGCGGAAAGTAGCATCATTCCAATCAACCATACGACCATTCAAAAAATTTTCCATCATCATCGGAGAATTATTGAATTCTAAACGACGGGCAAACAGACCAAGCATGGATTCACTTTCACTAAGACCAATACCACTGACACCTATATTGGAAGCCCATGCTTTCTGTTCTGCTTCTGTCAAGGTACGGGGGTCATCATAATAACCAGCTGGATATAACAAATTACCACTACCATCTTTTGCTTGATAGTAGTCATACAAACCATCCTCACCCTGTCCATACGTATAATACATTTTACGCCAGTCCTGATGAAATTTCAAATAACCAGCCGCATCAAAATAATCGCGATAATCTGATTTTCTAGAAACCGAAAGATTAGCACCTACATTAATAACCGGCTTACCCTCCTTACCTTTCTTTGTCGTGATAATAATGACACCGGCAGCAGCTTTAGCACCATAAATAGCAGCAGAAGAAGCATCCTTCAACACATCAATTTGTGCAATATCATCAGGATTAATTTCAGAAAGTTCACCATAAAAAGCCATACCGTCCAATACAATCATTGGGCTTGCATTGGTACCTAAAGAATTCTGTCCACGTAGCAAAATAGAAGCATCACTACCTTTAGCCGATGCATCATAACCTATTTGCAATCCTGGTGTACCGCGCAAAACATCTTGAACAGAAGTCGGATTTTGATCAGCAATCTTGGAAGGGTTAATTTGTACTACCGAACCTGTCAAGTCTTTCTTACGCATTGTACCGTAACCTACCACTACCACTTCTTCCAACATTTCGCTGTCCTCAATCAATGTTAAATTTATTGGTTGTCCTGCTACAGTTTTCATTTCTACCGTCTTATAACCAATATAAGAGATTATTAGTGTAGTGCCAGGAATTACATTCAACGTAAATCTACCATCAAAATCGGTAATTGTACCATTCGTAGTCCCCTTCTCTAGCACACTAGCACCAATTACAGGTTCCCCCGTAGCATCTTTAATAACTCCTGAAACGGATTGTTTTTGTTGCTGAGCAGTTTGAGCAAAAATCATAATCTCTTCAGCCATAACACTAATTGGCTGAGTTACAATGAAACCTGTGCAAAGCAGCAAAGCCATCATAGCCTTTCGATTTCTTTTAAACGAATTTTCTTTCATCGTCTTTCTTTTATAATTAGATTTAATTAAGGTAATAAACTCTCATTCCTAACTCCGAATTGTATATAAAGGCATCCGGACCAAACCTGCAAAGAACCTAAGTCTATGTTTTCATAAGCATTAGAATTTTTAATCTGTTTTATTTTCCCGAGACAAATATAAAAATATCATAAAAGACAAGTAGAGAAAAACTGAGCAAGAAGGATATAAAAATCGTTCATAACGAGTTTTTAGTTGTCGTATGCTGAATATGTCATGTACATTAACAGAAATATTTTAGAAAATACTATATATTTGTACTCATAAAAGTACCTTTATATGAAACACACATATTCATTTTCAATCTCATTATTATTAAGTTTTATTTATCTGTTCCATGCATCTGCACAACCTTATGTTATCAAACGCCTAGGAGTGGAAGACGGTATGTCCAGCAATTATGTAGTCAGTGTCACTCAAGATAAAAAGGGTTACTTATGGATAGCAACCGAATCTGGTCTTAACAGGTTTGATGGACGTCAATTCAACATCTATACCAAGAATAATTCAGGATTGAGTGGTAACGAACTGAATGTCGTACTTGCAGACCCCTATGAAAACAAAGTCTGGATAGGCACACAACGAGATGGACTTTGTTATTTTGATTATGAAACAGAAACCATATCACGCATTCCTGCCACGGGCAATTATATGCTCAGTAATGATATCACAGACTTATCTGTTGCTGCCGACAGCGGCTTATGGATCACACATTATCATTTCGGAGTTGATTACTATGATCGGAAAACCAAACTGTTTACCCCCTATTCTTCTAAGAATGTAAAAGGTCTGGAAGGTAATAACTGGGTATCAAAAGAAGACGGTAACGGCAATCTGTACATTGGCCATCATCTCAGAGGATTAAGCATTGTATCCCTTAAAGACCGTACTGCAAAAAATTATCAGCATGACCCCAATAATCCTTATAGCATTCCCGATAATGAAGTACGCGCTCTATGCATAGACAAGAATAAGAATGTATGGGTAGGCACCAACAACGGTCTGGCACTTTTCAATCCGCAAAGCGAAAAATTCATCACATTCAAACACATAGAAGGAAATGAAAACTCATTATTGTCAGATCAGATTCTTGATATCAAACAAATGAAAGACGGCACTCTATGGATATGTACCAACATGGGAGGAGTGAGTATTCTCAATCTCAGGGAAAATACATTTATATCTCCAGAAAAGATTACATTCTCCAATATTACGGTAACGAATGACAACCATGGATTATCCGGACCCAATGCACGAAGCATCATACAAGATTCATTCGGAAATATTTGGATTGGCAACTACCGCGGTGGAGTGGATTTTATCAGTTATGCACAGCCATTATTCAACACCATTGCCTATACTATTGAAAAACAAGGTAAGATCAATAATAAACAAGTATGGGGATTATGGGCAGATAATCACCAAATATGGCTGGGAGGAGAAGGTGAATTAGGAATTTATGAAAAAGGAAAGAAAACCAAAAACTTCTCTTTACACGAATGCCGGCTGCACCCACAAACACATATCAATGTGATTTACCAAGACAAACAAGAACGACTGTGGCTAGGCACTTATAAAAATGGCATATTGCTTTATACTCCCAAAGACGGACGTATCACCCGCATAGGAGATAAAGGCTCGGAGTTCCTCGATATCTGCTCCTTCAGTGAGGATATAAACGGCAAGATATGGATAGGTACCCAAACGGGAATTTATTCTTATTTTAATAACCAATTGTCGTACGAGAAAGAATTAAACGCCCAGTTACCCGATATTATGGTACACGGTATCATACGGGACAAAAACGGGAAATTATGGGTAGGAACATTCGGCAAAGGAGTATGTGTGTTTGATGAAGATGATAAAAAGCTTTATAATTTCACAACAGACCATTCATTTCCATCCAATGCCGTGAATTATATGATGGAAGATTCTCGCAAACGCATTCTTGTTGCCACCCGGGAAGGTATTATTATTTTTAAAGATGTAAGTCAACCTAATGTCTTTGTGTCATTCGGTGCAAAGGAAGGTTTGGAAAACACACAGGTACGTGCCATACAGGAAGACCATGACGGCTATATATGGATAAGCACCAATGGTGGCATTTCTCGTCTAGATGAAAAAAACAAAAGATTCTACAATTATAATTATCATGACGGTATACCTATGGGTGATTTCATGGATGGTTCCACTTGCATCACTCCAGACGGTACTCTGTTTTTCGGCTCCCAAAACGGGGCATGTTATTTCAATCCGCGTGAACTATCATCACCACGCGAAGTTTCCCCTGTTACCATCACCCAATTCTTTATCTATAATAAACAGACAGAAAGCAGGGATACCCGGTTACCGGTTCCAATCAGTAACAGAATTGTTGAGCTACCTTATAATCAAAACACTTTCAACATATCTTTCAATGTGTTGGATTATACACAAAGTTCACAAGTAGAATTTTCATATATGCTGGAAGGACTTGAGAATGCATGGTACAGCACCCAAGGAGATAATCAGGTCACCTTCCGTAACATACCGCACGGCAACTATGTGTTTAAAGTGAAAACCCGATTTCGCAATCAGGAATGGAACGAGAATGCAGCACAACTGACAGTGGTAATTGCTCCTCCCCTTTGGCTTACCTGGTATGCCAAATTGGGTTATGTCATATTGTTTATCTTCGCATTATATGCATTGCTCCGTTTTTATAAACGTAAACTGGACTTAGAGAGTTCACTGGAAGTGGAGCGCAAGCAAAGTCTGAACAAACAAGAACTGAATGAAGAACGCCTGCGCTTCTACACCAACATCACCCATGAACTGCGTACTCCGCTCACGCTGATTCTAGGTCCATTGGAAGACCTGTTGAGTGATGCCACCCTGTCTCCCAAACACGCCAACAAAATCAGCATCATTCATGATAGCGCCACCCGTCTGCTGAATCTGATAAACCGCATACTGGAATTCCGCAAGACCGAGACCCAGAACCGTAAATTATCTGTGGCCAAGGGAGATCTGGGACAATTGGTACAGGAAGTGGGATTACGTTACAAAGAGTTGAATCCCAATAACAAGGTAAATTATCACATTCATATCGAAACAGAAGATACGGAAATCTTCTATGACGCGGACATGATCACCATCATACTGGACAACCTGATGAGCAATGCTGCCAAATATACTTCCGAGGGAGATATCACCTTATCACTCCGTTCAGTAGAAGAGAACCAGATAAAATACACGGAAATCAGTGTCAGTGATACCGGCCATGGCATTGACGCCGAAGCGTTACCACACATTTTCGATCGCTATTATCAGGCAAAAAGCAAATATCAGGCATCGGGTTCGGGCATCGGGCTTGCTCTGGTCAAAGGTTTGAGCGAATTGCACGAAGGAATCCTGAAAGTAGAAAGCGCAGTGGATACGGGAACCACATTCACGCTGCGCCTGCTCACCGAGAATACGTATCCCAACGCTATCCATGCCCAACATGATATGGAAAAGAAGCCGATGGATGCAGAGGAAACCACTATTACCGATACACCAACCGAAAATCATCCCATTGTACTGGTGGTAGAGGACAATGCCGACATACGGGAATACATCCGGAGCTCTTTTACAGATATCTATGAAGTAATCACTGCCAAGGATGGTAAAGAAGGCTGGGAACTGGCACAGGCACGAATTCCCAACATCATTGTCAGTGATATCATGATGCCGGTCATGGACGGTATCGAACTTTGCAAGCGAATAAAAGAGGATATGCGCACCAGCCATATCCCTGTAATCTTACTGACGGCTAAAGATTCTTTACAAGACAAGGAAGAAGGATATGCATCCGGAGCAGATTCCTATCTTACCAAACCGTTCAGTGCCAAGCTACTGCACAGTCGCATCAACAATCTGTTGGAAACCCGTAAGAAAATAGCCTCTTTGCTGGCACTGGCCGATACGCAGCCCAAACAGGAAAGTGCCGTGAGTTCGTTAAACAAACTGGATAATGAATTCTTGCAGAAAATCACGCAAATAATCGAAGAGAATCTGGAAATGGAAAAGATGGATATCGCTTTCATTGCCGACAAGATGTGCATGAGTCACTCCACCCTTTACCGCAAGATAAAAGGACTGACAGATATGTCCGCCAACGAATTTATCCGTAAGGTAAAAATGCGCAAGGGAGTGGAACTGCTGATGTCCGGACAATATACTATTTCAGAAATAGCCTATATGATAGGATTCAGCAGTGTGGCCTATTTCCGCCAATGTTTCAAGGACGAATACGGAATGTCGCCTTCGGATTATGTGAAACAGAAACAGTAGACTCCCTGGCGGATTCTGATCATTGCTTGGAATCATCCTGAGCAGTTCTTCTTTAGAGCTTTATATTTCTGCTGCCACTGCTACCACCCTTCCTGCTGAAATGCCAATGAAAAGTGGTAGCAGTGGAGCAACAATATAAAGCTCGTTTGTTGTAGAACTCTTGGATCAAGTTATAACTGTCACAATCGAATTCAAGTCCAACCTGAACATTCTGTTTCTATTTTTTTTCCAAAGAAAGCAGTATCCCGATCACTTCCGCATAATTCTTTCTGCCGGAAGGAATGTTGTTACCCTTTAAAAACAGGTTATAAATTTTATTCTGCACTTCACCCAACAGGGTACTATAACGCTCATTCCAATACATACGTTTATATTCATAATCCTTCACCACTTCGGGACGGATCGTCTTAATCCATTCACGGAATTCCTCTTCCGTCAACACAGAAGATGCATTGACCAGCACATAGGGCAACAGACCGAAATAGGCACTATAACGCACCGCCGGCCGCTTTGAAGAGCGACAAACCCTGTAAGCCCAATAATTCGCTTCCGCCTCATTACTTACCCCCAACAGGTGAGACAGTTCATGGGCATACGTAAATGGCAATTGTACAGGAAGCAATTCTTCATTCAATTGCGACTCCGCAAAAAAAGGTCCCATATATCCCAATACTCCCACACCCGAATAAAGCGGATTGAACCACACTTGCTTGGGATGCTGATAATCCTGGGGAAGAGCCAAACCATACATAGACGGAACCTGCCGGTAAATCTCCTTTATCTCCTGCTGCATCCTTTCAGGATCCGTTTTCACCTCAGCCGTATAGGACTGATTCAGACTATCTGTATAAGAAGCAAGGAAACGACGGAATGCCTGTTCATCGTAACCGGCAGGTTCCACCTCCATCCGCCGGTAAATATCGTAACGGAAATAATTCAAACCCCACCCCAGATAAAACCAGATATAGACCCATGCCAGCAACTCCACTTCCCTGCCCACAATGAATCTCCAGCTTTTCTTCTTCCGGCGTTTAAGAAAAGGATAAATAATCATCCATAAAATGATTACGACCACTAGCACCTCCTCTAAAGAAAAAGGGAAAACAGAAGCTATAGCGGACAACGCCGCCGACAGCCACGGATAAATATGACGAGCATACCCTTCGGCCATGACGGGAAAAAAACGGCAAAGTACAATGCACAGAAGAAGCAATGCAAGTACTATATATCTCAGAATAGGGAGAAGTTTTGTTTTCATGGATGCAAAGCTACTATCTTTTTGCCATTTTCAGATACAGATGACACAAAGCTTTTATTTTTTAAACACGAACAACGCAGATGATACGGATAAGTATAAAAAACAACTTCGTATCACCTCTGCGTCATTCGCATCTGAAAACAATCAGAATAAATCCCAAGTGCGTATATCATCACTCCAGTGATGGTCTTTCGGGAAAGGCTGTCCGCCCCATGCCTTGGCTTGTGTGCAAGGTTGTGCGGCATCTGTCCAGAACGGATGTGCGGCAGGAAGCCCCAGCGGAAGGAATGCCAGTGATGTCATATAAAGACTGCCGTTATTGGTGTACCAATCCGCCACATTGGGCTGACGGCCTGCAAAACCTATGGTCAGGAAGCCCGCCTCATTGAAGTTCTCGGTGTTGTCATACATCCGGTGCATCACAGAAGTCAGTGCGGCACGCGCCTGTCCGTTGCTCACCCCTTCGGGCAACTGCTGATACCAAGCCATCAGCGCCAAGGGTTGCATAGTGGCCAAACGGTAAGGAATGGAACGGCCGAATACCGGGAAAGTACCCTCAGGAGAAATCAAGCGTTCCAGTACAAGGCTGAATTTCCTAGCACGTTTCAAGGCGCGGTCATAATATTTTTTATAATGAATACGAGTGTATTTCCCTGCATCCTTCATGCCCTGCAACGTTTCCAGATACATGGGATGGAAGACATAACTGCTATAATAGTCGAAAGCGAAAGAAGGGCCGTCCGCATACCAGCCATCTCCCGTGTACCATTCCTCCACCTTGCGGATAGCCGAATTGATACGGTATTCGTCACATTCCGTCCCTGCCTTTGCCAGGAAACTCTCGATGGTAGAAGAAAACAGCAACCAGTTGGTGTAAGGCGGATCTACCCGGCGCAATTGGGTAAATTCTTCAAAATAACGTTTCTTGGTAGTATCATCCAAAGGCATCCAGAGTTGGTCGTAAGCACGCAGAAAGCTTTCGGCCACGTATGCCGCATCTACCAAAGCTTGGCCGTGTCCTCTCCACAACAGATAGTCGGGATTGGCAGGGTCTACTGCATTGGCATAGCTTTTCAAAGCCCATTCACGAAGTTGCTTGCGCATCCGGCCTTCCTCCGTATCATCATCGGGAAGTGTCAGCCAGGGAGCGACACCTGCCATAAGGCGTCCGAAGGTTTCCATATAAGTCACTCCTTTGTTACGTCCATCCCAATTAGGACTCACCTCTACCAGCATATTCTTTTTCAGATTACCTTCCGCCATATTGCTCAGTACGGGAGCTGCCATCTTATAAAGCAGATTGCACCAGTAGGCACGATCCTGATTTTCAGGAGCTTCCAGATAACGAACATATTCACAAGCAGCCAACAGAAAAGCGCCTACCCCGAAATTAGCTTCAGAATCAGCATCGACTACTTGTCCCGGAATAGCCTTCTCACCAATCGGCTGTACGTAACCAATCTTGCCATTCTTCTGCAAAGCAGTCTTTGCCAAATAGTTCCATGCTTTATTTATCACCGGTTTATACACTGCCTCATCCAGATAGCCATTATTGATTCCCCAAAGGAAGCCGTAAGTAAAGAAAGCCGTTCCGCTGGTTTCCGGTCCGGGAGCATGAGTGGGATCCATCATGCTACGGGTCCAATAGCCTTCCGGTTGCTGGATAGCTGCGACTGCTTCGGCCAGTTTCACATACTTGTTTACGAAAAAAGAACGATGCTCGTAATCAGCGGGAAGATCTTTCAGCACCTTCGCCAGTCCGGCAAGCACCCATCCGTCACCACGTGCCCAAAAGTCCTTCTTTCCGCTGGAAGTCTTGTGTTTAGGATAAACATATTTGGCATCCCGATAATACAGGCCGGTTTCCCGGTCGAGCATGATACTATCCGAATATACAATATATTCATACAATTTATCCAAATAGAGATGATTGCCCGTCACCTTATACAGTTTGGTCATGACAGGCATTACCATATACAGACCGTCGCTCCACCACCAGTAATCATGATTGGGTGTACTCATCTCATACTCCATCACTTCGCGGGCACGGGCTATCTTATAGTTGTCCGGAAGAATAGTATAAAGGTCGATATATGTCTGAAAACAAACCTGATAATCTCCGAACAATACATATTCATCACTCTCACCGTAAGAGTATTTCCATTTAGACTTATCCTTTTCCTTGGCTCCCTTCCATTCATTGTGTATAGCCCAGGTTTCAGAATATGCACGGTAGTTTTCATTACCGGTCAGAAAGTATGCCTCCATATTTCCGGTGTGGTAAGCGGCATTGTCCCAAAACGAACGGACTTCGGGCTTGTTATGCGTTTGCCAATAAGTGTTTACCTTGTCTATAATCCCCCGTACTTCCTTGGCTTCGGAAGAAGGTTTGGCGACAACCTGCATGGAAAGCAGCAAGGTACCTGCACAAACAAGGGTTTGTTTCAATAATTTGTTCATCATATTAATAATTTATCAATTTGCCAATTTACTAATGTACTAATGTGCTTGCGCTATATGCCGCATGGTCATTGGCAAATCAGCACATTATTTACAATTCCAACACATAAACCATTTGCGGTTCTGTTTCCACCTGCTTCTCGCCATCTCCCTGTCGGGTATCCTGTACATAAATATGAAGTTGCTTCTTCATTTTCCATAACTCCGTGTCATGACTGGGTTCCCACGCATTTACGGCAAAATCCGTCAGGTCTTTCACGTGCCATTCACCAAACTGTACGTCTTTGGTATAGTATATGGAAACTTTGCTTCCACGTTCCTGGTCACGGAACAGATAGTACACTTCTCCATTGTCCACCACCATCCGGGGACGGGACATGGGAATCATCTTGGTTCCTCCCCCTTTGAGCGAGAAAGGGGTCTTGCGTTCGGAAACCTGTCGGTTGTGCCAGTTCACGCCATCATGCCAAACAATGCGGTATTGGGGAACATCACTATCGGGATTGCGCCAGTAGGTAGCGATGTACGGATGACCTCCGGCATCCGTACTCATACTGGTCTGGTTTATCAGTTCGGCATTCTGAGGAATACGGCAGGCATATTCGGCATTGCCCAGGCGGATAGGAAGCTCATACTTCTGTCCGTTGGTCTTATACCAGGTTCTACCTCCGTCAAAAGAACGGGCGTAGCATAAGTCATGGTTGGTTTCCACATGCCAGGTTTCACGCCACACCCAGGAAAGATGGATGGTTCCTGATTGGTCCACATACAACTGCCAATAGGCATTCCGCTCGTTTCCTCCATCTACAAGGACATCCTGCACACGCTCCCACTTACGGGATTTCACATCATATCGGTTCATTACCATATTTCCTCTTCCGGAAGCGCCCGAGCGATATACAAAAAGCAAACCGCCATCAGCCAACAAATGAAATTCAGGATAGGTCACATCCTCTTCTTCGTTGCCTATCATCGGCTCTTTATCTCCCAAAACAAGTGTATCGGGGGCAATGCTGCGGCAATAGTTCAGTTTATGTCCGTGGTGGTCAAAAGAAAGATGAAGATAGCCGTCGCCGTCCACCATCATACTGATAATGTTATGTGCATCTTTTACATGTCCTTTGTATTGGGTACGGTGCAAAATCCATTCCCCAGTGCCCAGACGGCGTTTGCCTAACATCAGCCATCCTTCAGCGTCATAATAAGAAATGTATTGTGTGTTTCCATGCGTCACAATGGAGTTATTACGGAATACAGTAGTATTTACCGAAGTACTGCTAAAGCCTTTCCCCACTTCAACCAGACGTTGGGCACGAACAGAAAAAGCCACACAGCATAATGCGATTAGTAGAAATAAGTTCCTCATAGCAATTCTATTGATAACATTGCAAAAGTAACTGATTTCTGTAATAACACGGGATAATAATTCGGCAGGAAGGAGTCAGAAAACGGTCAAAACCGATTATTATATCTATTTTAAAGAAAAATTCAGAGAAATAATAAAGAAGAAAGATTCTAATGATTGCATTTACCATAGAGGCAGACTATATGAAGGATCATTCCCCAAAGGACCTTTGCCATTCATGTTTCCATGCAGTATATATAGAAATTCCACCAGGGTGGAATGGGCATTTCACCCTGGTGAGAGCGTAGTTCCACCTTTATGAAATGGCAGTTCCACCCAGGTGGGACAATATACCTATACAGGTGCAAACAGCACATCTAATAGTTACTTTGGACTTTTGACACATTCATCCTCCTACTGTGAATGAAACTGCCAACCGGTTAACTATAATATTTCCTGAAGCTGGCCCAACTTCATACTGTTGGAACCTTTAATCAGAATATAATATCCTTTCGGCTTATATCTTTCCAACGACTCTTTCAATGCAACCACATCTTTAAAATGTTCAAAGGACGGAATCACTTTGCCAAACTCCTCTCCTGCCAAAAGTACCCGGTCAAATTTACATTCATCCAGATAATCCGCAATCTTCTGATGTTCCTCATGACTGGTTTCTCCCAGTTCTTTCATATCACCCAGAATAACCATTTTATGAGCGACATTCATCAACCGGAAATTCTCCAAAGCCGCCATCATACTGGTAGGATTCGCATTGTATGCATCAACTATCAGTTTATTATCCGTGGTTTCTGTCAATTGCGAACGGTTATTATGAGGAACATATGCCTCCAGTGCCTCACAAATCTGCCGGGACGGTACACTGAAGAACCGGCCCACCGTAATGGCGGCCAATGCATTCTTCATGTTATAACTGCCGATAAGGTGGGTATTCACCTCGAACTTCTGTCCCTCGTGTTCCCACTCAAACGAAAGAAACGGAGCACAAGCGCCCAGCTTGCCGCTGATATAAAGTCCCTCTCCTCCTTCCATACCATAACAAATACGGGTAAGGCCCTGAGAGATAGCTGTGAGATACTCATTGTCCTTGTCTATGAAAATAATATGCTTGCCATTGTAACGCAGATGCTCATACAACTCACCTTTAGTCTTGATGACCCCTTCAAAAGACCCGAAGCCTTCCAAATGCGCCTTACCCACATTAGTGATCATACCGTAATCCGGTTCTACAATACGGGTCAGTGCCTTGATTTCACCCGGATGGTTCGCTCCCATCTCGATGACAGCCAGTTCATGCTCGGGAGTCAGCCTCAGCAAAGTCAGAGGAACACCGATATGGTTATTCAAGTTACCCTGTGTATAAAGCACTTCATATCTTTTTTGCAGCACTGAGGCTATCAATTCCTTGGTAGTAGTCTTCCCATTGGTTCCCGTGATGCCGATGATTCGGGTACCCATTTTATGCCGGTGATAATTAGCCAGTTCCTGCAATGCTTTCAAGCAATCGTCTACTAACAAGATACGCGGATGCCCATCGGCGGCATATTCTTTTTCATCTACTACGGCATACTGGCAACCCTTTTCCAGCGCCTGAAGCGCGTATGCATTTCCATTGAATGTTTCCCCTTTCAGAGCTATGAACATAGAACCCTCGGGGCAGTTACGGCTGTCGGTAGTTACCTTGCCGCATTCCGTAAAACACTTATATAAAGCTGAAATATCCATCTTTCGCTTTGCTTTTAAATTAAGTTGCAACAAAGATAACTGAAAAATAGTTCATGAAATAACAAAAACTCAAGAATTGTGCGTACTTTTGTACGACCTAAATGACAAGCCGTAAACAATGGAAACCAAAACCGTCAAATATATTAATGTTAATGGGAAACTGATGGATCTCTCCCATCCGCAAGTAATGGGAATCCTGAATGTGACACCCGATTCTTTCTATGCCGGCAGCCGGCAGCAAACGGAAAAAGATATTATCAACCGTACCTCCCAAATAATAGAAGAAGGAGCTTCCATCATTGATATAGGTGCCTATTCCTCACGTCCCAATGCCGAGCACATCAGCCCCGAGGAAGAGATGCGCCGTCTGCGTACCGGACTGGAAATCATCAATCGCTATCATCCCGGTTGTGTGGTGTCCGTGGACACTTTCCGTGCGGATGTAGCCCAGATGTGTGTAGAGGAGTACGGAGTGGCAATCATCAATGACATTGCCGCCGGAGAAATGGACCCGCAGATGTTCGGCATGATTGCTAGGCTGGGAGTACCTTATATTATTATGCATATGCAAGGCACGCCGCAAAATATGCAAATGAATCCGCATTATGACAATCTGTTGAAAGAAGTCTTTCTCTATTTCTCGGAAAAAGTACAGAAATTACGCGACTTAGGAGTAAAAGATATTATTCTGGACCCTGGTTTCGGTTTCGGAAAAACAGTGGAACATAATTACCAGTTGATGAACCATTTGGAAGAATTCAGCCTGTTCGAACTACCGTTATTGGTCGGCATATCACGTAAATCAATGATTTACAAACTGCTAGGCGGTACCCCTAAGGATGCCTTGAACGGAACAACAGTGTTGGATACCATTTCCCTACTAAAAGGAGCGGATATTCTCAGAGTGCACGATGTAAAAGCTGCTGTAGAAACCGTGAAGATAGTACAGAAGATGAAAGACTCCGCTGCCTTTTAATTCTTAATTTTCAATTTTTAATTCTAGAAAGATGTTTATTGATTTTAGTATAAAAGACCTCATCGATATCCTGCTGGTAGCCTATCTGCTTTATCAGACTTACCGTCTGATGAAAGATTCGGGTTCTATCAATATCTTCATCGGTATCCTGGTATTTATAGGTATCTGGCTGATTGTATCTCAGGTTTTGGAAATGAAACTGCTAGGGTCTATCTTCGATAAATTGGTCAGTGTAGGTGTTCTAGCCCTGATTATTCTTTTTCAGGATGATATACGCCGGTTCCTTGTCACACTGGGCTCGCATAAACAGTTGGGACGTTTTTTCCGCTTCCTGACGGGAAACAAGCGGGAAAAGACGGAAAAAGCGGATATTATGCCGATTGTACTTGCCTGTATGAGCATGAGCAAAGGGAAGGTGGGGGCACTGATTGTCATCGAAAAAAGTGTATCTCTGAATGACATCATCCGTACAGGAGAAATTATCAACGCCAATGTGAACCAACGACTGATAGAAAATATTTTCTTCAAAAACAGTCCATTACATGACGGAGCCATGATTATCCGCCATAAACGGATAGAAGCAGCCGGTTGTATTCTCCCGGTATCTCACGACTTGAATATCCCTAAAGAATTGGGATTAAGGCATCGGGCTGCCATGGGCGTATCGCAGGAAACAGATGCATTGGCCATTATCGTTTCAGAAGAAACAGGTGGCATATCCGTGGCTTATAAAGGACAATTCCATCTCAGACTGACTGCAGAAGAGCTGGAACGTATTCTGACAAAAGAAGACTAATAACCTATCCGGATTTTTACTCCACAGATTATCAATCTTAAACATAGAAATTCAACCTATGCAACCAGTAATGAAAATCAATTCAGCATCAAACTCATATAAGGATGCTCCGCTTCCAGTAACAACCGGGTAAAACCATCCAACATATAAGTGTGATATTTTTTTTCCGGTATTCTCTCACGAAAGCAGATACCACCCCGTACCGTATAATAGCCGTTATTCTCCTGAATAGCTTCATCCCCCTCAATATGTATATAAAGTTCGGATGCCGGATACTTATGGGCGAAAACCTTCAACAACTCCTCTGCACGGATAACTCTTGCCATCCCCAAAAACAAAGTATCGGCAGACGATGGAATAAAATAATCCATACGCTGTACCTTATATATATGGGCCGCTTCATACAATAAAGTATCCTGCACCGCATCCGTATCTGCCAGCAATTCCTTTATATATAATGTATCATCCCCCATTACCGTAAATGCCATCCCCACTATTTTATCCGCTTCCCGGGCAACCAGCAATTTGCCATTACCCAGTCTTAAATCGGCCATTATAACTAGAAAATCCTCTTTAGGATGCTGAATGCAACTCCTGCGCCCATGCATACGGGAATCAAAATAATGATAATGTTCCACACCGGGAAATTCGCATACCTCTATCCGGCAACTGGGCACAGGGCGTAATCTGTCTACCCTTACCTGCTCAACCGCATACCCAAAAACTGGAGCATATCCCGACCTGGCATAATAACCGAACAACCATTCCTCTGCAGGAATCAACGAAGCCAGCAAAACTCCATCTTCATACATACACCGATGCGTTTCCTTCAGTAGGCGTTTCATGGCTCCATGCTTCCTGTAATCCGGATGCGTACAAGCACCCGATATATACGAAGTAGAAATCACCTCACCACAAAAAGTCATAGGATAAGGTATCATCTGCAATGCGGAAATAATCTTTCCGTCTTCACGAATCACCCTGTTCACTTCATCCTTATATCTCATCTTGAAATATAAGTCGGTAAACTCATCGCTATCATTGAAGCAGAGTTTCCATAATGTTTTCACTTCATCTTTTGTGGTCATTGAGCTCTGCTATACATTTCTCGAGTAAAATAACGGGCTGATAAGAAAGTTTTGCTTTGCGCAAACCTTCCAGGCCAAGGTCTTCCTCGCGGTTTACATATATATATTGTTCGTCGATATGATTTGCATATTCATAGTTAATCATGGCATACGACCCTTCTATTCCCGTATCCGCCTTTTCAACACAAGTATCCCATGTTTCATGATTGATGGGAGCACCGTATGTAAAAGCGGCAATCTTCCCGTTGACATGAAGCACGCCACCCGTCAAACCCAACGCCTCCATATGGTTCAAGGCATATGTCATGGACTTACGTTCTGCCCCCAATGCCAATTGTTCCTCGCAGTTATTGGCACGACACCATTCCTCTTCCAGCTTCAAACATTCGGGAACCAGATCTGGAGTCAACGGTTTGTATTCATAATCAGGATACTGCTTCTTGAACTTGTTGATATGATTACGTTTGGCTTGAAACTTCTTTCCTTTCAAGGTTGCCAGGTCAGTACGCAAGTAGATATAATCAAAGTAATCCCGGTCTTCTGTAAAAGTGAAACGTCCGGGCATCACCGCCTCTATATCCGCTTTCATCCCCACGCATACCCCCAGCATACGCAATTTTGCCCCCATCTCTTCAGCATCCTTTATCAATGCTTCAAGAACAGGTTTCACATCTCCTGTTCCGACGGGCATCATGTAGGCCAATTCTTCTCCCGCATAGAAACGCAGCAACAGGTAATTATCCATCACGGCATATTTAGTCTGGTACAGGAAAATCCAACTACACAGATTGGCAAACGACAAGTCGCAATTACGACGCAAACTGCCTAAGGTAAAGGACTGTATCAAGTCTTTATCCGCTAAAGTTATATCTTTAAATTCTATCATAAAATATGGGTTGCTTGTTTTCTCACCACAAATCACAGAATCTTCATTTCATTCAAAGTGACAATAGTTATCAGACTGCTGTAAGAATGCTCTGTTACTACTGAATGCGGATAGACTTTTTATAAGCAATGCTCACCCCAATGACCATACCTATTGAAAATCAAATCAATCCTCTAATCTGTGATGATTTTATATATATAACAAAGATAACAGCTTTTTTGTTAAATCACACCTAATAATCTAAGAATTGTCGGTGTGAAAATCGCTGTCATAATTCCGTTCAAAGTCAAGCCCAAACTAGCGTATGCTCCATATTTTCCACTGATTTCCATTGCTGTGGAAGTACCGACCGCATGAGTAGCCGTACCCATAGAAAGACCTTGCGCAATAGGACTCCCCACATGACCTACCCGAAGTACCTTGAAACCGAACACCGCTCCGAACAGACCGACTACCACCACAACGGCGGCCGTCAAAGACGGAATTCCTCCCGTGGCTTTCGAAACTTCCATAGCAATAGGAGTAGTCACAGATTTAGGAGCCAATGAACAAATAATCTCCGGAGTAGCTCCCAGCAATTTGGCAATGACCACCACAGCCACCAATCCCACCAAACAACCTGCCAACTGTGAAATGACAATAGGAAGCAACTGTTTCTTTATCATCTCCAACTGCAAATAAAGTGGCACGCCCAACGCTACCACCGCTGGTTTCAACCAAAATTCAATCAGGTGACCTCCTTCATTATATATTTCATAACTGATGCCGGTAAATTTCAAAAACAGAATCAACACGGCAATGGTAAGCAGAATCGGGTTTAACACTACCCATCCAGTCTTTTTCTGCAAGACACGTGACAAAAAAAACACCCCGAAGGTGAATGCCAGCAAAAAGAACTTATTTTCTAAATATTCCATTTGATTTTCTAACTAATTGGTGAACCCATCCTGTTACGACCAGTACCAAAACCGTACTGACCACTGTCGCAATTACTATCGGCCAAAACTGTGCTTCAATGACATCAAAATAAAGCATCAGTGCCACACCGGGCGGAACGAAGAAAAAGCCCAGATTAGCAACCAAGAAATCGGACAGCCCCTGCACCCATTGCAGTTTTATCCAACCCAATTTGAGAAAAAGGGTGAGCAACAGCATTCCTATAATGCTGGACGGAAGCTTGATACCCGTCAAAAAAACAATCAATTCACCCAAAGCCAAACAGCCAAATAATATGGCGCACTGACGAATCATACCTTATAAATTTATTAAATACTTATTGAAAACTGCGCAAAGTTAAGGAAACATCCCGTTTGGTGTTCAATAACATACACTTTTAGCATACTTTAAACCAAAAATAATATTGATTTTGCAATGTAGATATTGCAAAATTAGCTAATTTTGCATCGTGAAAAACAACACTCGTCTTTAGAACGTACATAATTAATATATTATCATGGATTTAATTTCTCAAATCGTTGAGCGCGCGAAAGCAAACAAACAGCGCATTGTTCTTCCGGAAGGAACTGAAGAACGTACTTTAAAAGCTGCCAACCAAATATTGACAGACGGTGTTGCCGACCTAATTTTATTGGGAAACCCCGATGAAATCATGAGCCTGGCTAAACAATGGGGGTTAGGGAATATCGGTAAAGCCACTATTATTGATCCCACAGACCACCCGAAGAAAGAAGAGTATGCACAATTGCTGTGTGAACTCCGCAAGAAAAAAGGTATGACCATCGAAGAGGCCCGCAAACTGGTTGTCGATCCGCTGTATCTAGGATGTCTCATTATCAAGGCTGATGATGCCGACGGACAGTTGGCCGGCGCACGCAACACAACAGGTAACGTACTTCGTCCCGCTTTACAGATTATCAAGACTACTCCGGGTATCACTTGCGTATCCGGTGCCATGCTGTTGCTGACTCATGCTCCCGAATACGGAAATAACGGTGTAATTGTAATGGGTGACGTTGCTGTAACCCCGGTACCGGATGCCAACCAACTGGCTCAAATTGCAGTTTGTACCGCTCAGACCGCCAAAGCTGTTGCCGGAATTGATCCTCGCGTAGCTATGTTAAGTTTCTCAACCAAGGGTTCTGCCAAACATGAAGTGGTAGATAAAGTGGTGGAAGCTTTGGCAATCGCTAAGGAAATGGCTCCCGATTTGAAGATTGACGGTGAACTGCAAGCTGATGCAGCTTTGGTTCCGCACATCGGTGCAAGCAAAGCCCCGGGATCAGAAATCGCAGGTAAGGCAAACGTACTGGTTGTTCCTTGTCTGGAAGTAGGTAATATTTCTTATAAATTAGTAGAACGTCTGGGACACGCTACCGCTATCGGCCCGATCCTGCAAGGTATCGCTCGTCCGGTGAATGACCTGTCACGCGGCTGCTCTATCGACGATGTTTATAAGATGATTGCCATTACTGCCAATCAGGCTATTGCCGCTAAAGAAAACAAATAATCATTCTCCAAACAACAACATCATGAAAATATTAGTGCTTAATTGCGGTAGTTCTTCTATTAAATATAAATTATTTGATATGACTACCAAAGAAGTCCTGGCACAGGGCGGTATAGAAAAAATCGGTTTGGTAGGCTCTTTCCTGAAACTGACTTTGCCTAACGGTGAAAAGAAAATATTAGAAAAAGACATCCCAGAACATACCGCAGGTATCGAGTTCATTCTGAATACATTGGTGAGCCCGGAATATGGCGCAATCAAGTCATTGGATGAAATCAACGCAGTAGGTCACCGTATGGTACATGGCGGAGAACGTTTCAGCGAATCTGTATTGCTGAATAAAGAAGTACTGGATGCTTTTATCGCTTGCAACGATTTAGCTCCGCTTCATAACCCGGCTAACCTGAAAGGTGTGAATGCTGTTTCTGCCATTCTGCCCAACGTTCCCCAAGTAGGTGTATTTGATACGGCATTCCATCAAACAATGCCCGACTATGCATATATGTATGCCATTCCATACGAACTGTATGAAAAATACGGTGTGCGCCGTTATGGCTTCCATGGAACTTCTCATCGCTATGTTTCACAACGTGTATGCGAATTCCTTGGCGTTGATCCGAAAGGAAAGAAAATTATCACTTGCCACATCGGTAACGGTGGTTCCATTTCAGCTATCAAAGATGGTAAATGTATAGACACCAGTATGGGGCTGACCCCATTGGAAGGTCTTGTAATGGGAACTCGTAGTGGTGACATCGATGCAGGCGCCGTTACTTTCATCATGGAAAAAGAAGGATTAAATGCAACCGGCATATCCAACTTACTAAACAAGAAGAGTGGTGTATTAGGCGTTTCAGGAGTATCCAGCGATATGCGCGAACTGGAAGCCGCTGTTGCTGCCGGAAATCCGAAAGCTATTTTGGCTGAAAAGATGTATTTCTACCGCATCAAGAAATATATTGGTGCATACGCTGCCGCTCTAGGTGGTGTAGACATCATCCTGTTCACTGGTGGTGTAGGTGAAAATCAAGCCAATTGCCGTTCTGAAGTTTGTGAAGGTTTGGAATTCATGGGTGTGAAGATTGACCTTGAAAAGAACAAGGTTCGTGGAGAAGAAGCTATTATTTCTGCCGATGACTCCAAAGTGACAGTAGCTGTTATCCCAACTGATGAAGAGCTGATGATTGCCAGCGATACTCTGGCTATTCTGAATAAGTAATTTTATTGTTTGGTTAAATATATAAATTATAGAAGGCTGCTACGCGTGATGCATAGTAGCCTTTTTTTTAGGAATATTGACTTTCTCCCTCAACATACTGCTCAAGGAACATATTTTCACCATCAAATACAGCATACGAAAAATCTTGTATCCAGTCACCAAGAATCAACATACGTGAAGTACGGCTCAGCATCAAGTCTAGCATAATGTGGCGATGACCATAAATAAAATAATTGATATCCGGATGGTCTTTAAGGTAATTTTTAGTAAACAATACCAACGGTTCCTTGTCCTCTCCCATATACTCGGGTTCCTTACCACCTTCACGCTTCAGACGGCTATGCTTGGCCCATTCCAAGCCAAGTTCTATGCTCCAACGGGGATGTATGGTAGAAAACAGTGTTCGCAAAGTGGTACTATGAAACATAGAACGCAACAATTTGAACTTGGCATCTTTATCTCCCAATCCGTCACCATGTGCCAAGAAAAACTCCTTCCCATAAATCTCACAGGTCAACGGCTGACGATGAATAGTCACCCCGCACTCTTTTTCCAAGTAATCACCACACCAGATGTCATGATTACCGATAAAGAAATGCACCTCCACTCCCAAATCGGTCAACTCGGAAATCTTCCCCAAGAAACGAGTATAGCCTTTCGGCACTACCAGTTTGAACTCGTACCAAAAGTCGAATATATCTCCCAACAGGTACACTGCTGCAGCATTATGTTTTATACTATCCAGAAAATTCACCAAACGGCGCTCCTGTGTCCGCCCGTGTGCTATGGCACGAGAACCTAAATGTGCATCGGAAAGGAAATATACGTTCTTCATAATCTTACTAAATTAAATACCTCATAAATTAAAAAATCGAGAATAGAGAATTAAAAAACAACACCTTGTCCAATAACTTAGACATATTGGCAATTCTTATTCCCCAATTTTAATTCTCAACTTTCAATTTATTAGAGGAAACCCAATTCCAATTTAGCTTCTTCACTCATCATATCTTTATCCCATTCGGGTTCAAAAACCAAGTTCACGACCGATGAAGTAACTCCTTCCACAGAGTCGACTTTCTGACGGACATCCTCCATAATAAAATCTGCAGCAGGACAATTGGGAGCAGTCAATGTCATATCTAACACTACTTCTCCATCATCTTGCAAATCAATCTTATATATCAAGCCTAAATCGTATATATTCACCGGAATCTCGGGATCATATACGGTTTTCAACATGGCTATAATCTTCTCTTCTGTTTTTAAACGGGTATCTGCATCCATATCTCTCGTTGTTTTAATTGCAAATTTAATGATTTTCTACATTCTTCCTTCATCAGCATAGCTATAAAATTTGCCATCCGTTAAAATAACATGATCTATCAGTCTTATGTTCATTACTTTTGCCGCCTTGTCAAGATGTTCCGTCAACCGATCATCCTCTGTACTAGGTCGCATACTGCCGGAAGGATGGTTGTGACAAAGTGCCATGGCAACGGCCCGTTTCAACAATGCTTCCCTCAATACACAACGGACATCCACCGCTGTAGAGGCCAGTCCTCCGGAACTTATCTTTATACGGTCAATTACTTTGGAAGCCTGGTTCAACAACAATACCCAACATTCCTCTATAGGCAAATCACACATCAACGGATAAAAATATTGATAAACATCACGGGAGCTGAGAATGACCTTACGTTCTTTTCCCTCTTCCTCCTTTCGGCGCTTTCCCAATTCGGAAGCCGCCAAAATGGTGATAGCTTTGGCAGGACCTATCCCTTTATAGTGACACAGCTCATCTACAGTCGTTTTGCCCAATTCATTCAAACTATTATGATAATCACTCAACACTTTACGCATTAACTCCACTGCAGAATCCTCCGTATTTCCCGAACCTATCAGAATAGCAAGCAATTCAGCATCCGAAAGTGTCCCCACTCCATGCAACATCATCTTTTCACGAGGACGATCTTCTTCCGCCCATTGGTTTATGGTTAGTTTTTCTGCCATCTTTCTTTATTTTCCCCACCATAAAGATACATAAAAAGTCCATCACTTTAAACACCTCTTTATGGTAAAATTCTATTTATAAAAATTCTTCTCAAATGCGGCAAATTCGTTTTTCCCCAACACACAGCGTTTCCACCAGGCCCTCAGGAAACCTGTTCCATAGCCAATCAACTGAATAAAAGAAGCAAGGATGGATAATAATCCTATTTTGAAACTTTTATTTCGCAATGTGGAATCTACACAAATGATAAGAGCAAAAAGCAGCAGCAAAGACAAACTCCAGCTACAAACCAACGAATATAACAACAGGAATACAATTCCTATAGTAAAAAGTGCCGGTAACAAATGTACAACTTTCAATGATTTAGGATACTTTTTATACAGATTGATACGGGCAATACCCGAATTGTGCACTTGCTTGAAAAACTTCTTCAAATCGGTACGACGCTTGTGCCACACCCATGCTTCAGGGAACAACCGACAAGCATATCCCCCTTGAAAGATACGGATACTGAAATCAATATCTTCTCCAAAACGCATCTTAGAAAATCCTCCCAACGCTTTATATACCTCAGCCCGTACCCCCATATTAAAACTACGGGGATAGAATTTATCCATTTTTTTCTTCCCTCCACGGATACCTCCGGTAGTAAAAAACGAAGTCATGGCATAATTTATCGCTTTCTGTATATTGGTAAACGAATCATGAGCACGGTCAGGACCACCAAAAGCATCCGCCTTCTGCTGTTGAAGCTCTGACTCGACAGCCGCCAAATACCCTTCAGGCAAAATACAATCAGAATCCAATATGATAAGATATTCTCCATGCCCCCGTTCCGCTCCATAATTGCGGGTCTGCCCGGGACCGGAATTGGATTTGAAATAATAACATATATCCAACCGGTCAGCGTAATTATCTACCACTTCCTTGCACGGAACAGATGAACCATCCTCCACTACCAGGACTTCAAAATTCTTATTTGTCTGCCTTGTAAGACTGTTCAATAACTCATCCACCTCTTCAGGACGATTATAAACCGGTATAATAAAAGAATATCTCATTGCTTTATTTTGATTTTATCCATCACAGAGAAGTACAAAGAAACATAAAAAAGGCGGAGCTTGCAACAAGTTCCGCCTTTTTATATGCATATATAAATAGATTATGCCTTCACACGGCCTACATATGAACCGTCACGAGTATCGATTTCAATCGTTTCACCTTCATTGATGAATAAAGGAACACGCACAATAGCACCCGATTCCACTGTAGCAGGTTTCAACGTATTGGTAGCCGTATCCCCCTTCAGGCCCGGTTCAGTATAAGTTATCTTCATCTGCACTTTTACCGGAACATCAGCAAATAATACTGTTTCTGTAGAAGCATCAGAAACCACATCCACCACCATTCCTTCCAGCAGGAAGTCTACTCCGTTAATCAAGTCATGAGCAATAGGAATCTGGTCGAATGTTTCCTGATTCATAAAAATATAGTCTGCACCTTCCATATACAAATATTGGTGCGGGCGACGTTCCACACGTACATCTTCCAATTTTTCACCGATGTTGAAACGACGTTCCAAAACGTAACCATTAACCACATCTTTCAATTTAGTACGCATGAATGTGTTACCTTTTCCCGGTTTTACATGCAGGAAGTCAATACAGAAATACAATTTACCGTCCATACGGATAGCTGTTCCGATTTTAATGTCTTGAGCATTAATCATACTTTTCTTTGCTTATATTTGATTATTATTTCAGATTATATTCACTTACAGCTGTGATTTCGAGTGCAAAAGTAATGTAAATCAAGAAAAAACGCAAAAAGAAATCACTAAAAATGAGTTATCTCTTTGTTTATTTCAAAAAAGTCACTAATTTTGCAGCCCGTTACTCATGGTGAATAATAACATAAAATAAGTATATACAATGAAAAGAACGTTCCAACCCTCTAACAGAAAGAGAAAAAACAAACACGGATTCCGTGAAAGAATGGCAACTGCTAACGGTCGTCGCGTATTGGCCAGCCGTCGTGCAAAAGGCCGTAAGAAATTAACTGTATCTGATGAATACAACGGAAAATAATTCATCTGACCGGAAAAAACAAAAGGAGTGAAGTCGCAGAGACTTTGCTCCTTTTATTTTTTCTGACTAAACCAAACAGCCATGAAAAAGTAACTTAAATGACCAAATAAGTCAACTGAAACAACTAGGTAAGTTGACTTGCTTGTCCCATACAGTCGGCTTACTGAAAACAGTCTATTTATTTCTCCTTTCTCTCGCCCACTCCATCACATTAGCCGGAGCGCGTTCCGCCAGATATTCCTTCTTCATAAAATCCATATAGGGTGCTACGTGGTCAAAGAATTGATAATATCCCTTACACAAGTAATTCAATCCTGGTTCACCGTCTTTACTTAACATGAAACGATTCTTCGGACATTCCCCATGACAGGCAAACTCATAAGAACAGTTCAAGCACTGCTGTGGCAGACTATTGTGCTTCATCGCACCAAAAGTTTCCTGTTCTTTACTATACATCATCTCCACCAAAGTCTTCTGATAAATATTTCCCAATTTATACTCAGGAAAGACAAAATGATCGCAAGCATACACATCACCGTTGAATTCCATCACAGCTGCATGTCCACAATATTTAGCTAATGAACAAATTCCTGGCTGCTGTCCCACCCAATTGGCCAACGTAGAATCAAACAACTGAATATAGTAATTACCCACATCATTCAGCACCCATTCGTCGAAAATGGTACAAAGGAAATTCCCCCACTGCTCAGGAGTAATGGAGAAAGAAGCCAGTTCACCGTCTTTTTGCTTTAATGAAGAAAGCCGAAGACCGTCTGCACGGTTAGACAGTCGCTCGACAATGGGAGTAAACTGTATATAATGGCAATCAAGCTCGTCACGAAAGAAACGATAGAAGTCTAACGGATAATCTGCATTATAGTCATTGACCACTGCCATGGCATTCCATTCCACTCCATGCTTTTTCAACAGGTTAATCCCTTTCATTACCTTATAGAAAGAAGGTTGCCCCATCTTATTCTTCCGGTATTCATCGTGAAATTCCTGAGGACCGTCTATAGAAATGCCTACCAAAAAATTATTCTCACGGAAGAATTCACACCATTCATCTGTCAGCAATGTGCCATTTGTCTGAATGCAATTATCAATGGTTCTACCACCTGCATATTTTTTCTGAAGTTCCAAGGCTTTCTTATAAAAAACTAAAGGACGCATCAAAGTTTCTCCCCCATGCCAGGTAAACAAAACTTGCGGCATGGTTTGCGACTGAATATATTCTTTAATAAATTTCTCCAGTAATTCATCGCTCATCACATGACGCGGCTGTTCCTCATATAACTTGGATTTTTCCAAATAGTAACAATAATCACAGGCCAGATTACAAACCGCACCTACAGGTTTGGTCATTATATATAGCGGCTTTGCAAAAGGAGTTATGGTTGCTTCTTTCATTTGTTTTTCATTTAATTCCTAGTATAAAGAATACAAAGATAAAGCTATTTTTCAATATTCGTTCTTACAGTAACAGGTTTATGCTACCCTCTACCTCCAAAAGGACATTCTTCTTGCCACCCAATCTGTTTCAAATATAAGAGTTCCACCTTGCTTCAAACTCTTGAAACAAAATGAAACTCTGACCCTCTATTTAAAATATCACTTGAAAACGTGTCTGAAACGCACTTAATGACTGATTTTCAAATCCCACTCTATCCGTTATCTTAGTATAAGAGTACCGGAATCTCCATATCATATACTTATTGATATAATAATTGACAGTAAAAGAGACATCGTTCAAACGCCCGCCATAAATATGGGACCGGGTATCCGACATATCAGTATAGTTATATCCGAATACGCATTCCAACGAACCAGAGTCCGGAGTGGCAATACCACAATCCGTATGTGAATATCTATAATTACCACCTATCAGCAAACCTCTCAGTATTCCATACATACCACTCGCTTTATAATTCTTAAAATCCTTTTTCCGATTCACTTGAAGATAATAATATTGTGCTTCCAATGCCACAGGACCATATCCTGCTATCATCTCCGGTGTAAATTTTATCAGGTTCTTTGCATCCGGAATCAAGGCATTCACAGCTCTGACTTTTGCAATACGCGTCGGAAAATTAGCCCCCAAGTCAAAGCTAGTATGGTCAAGTGTCGGTTCACTATTGTATCTAGGTGTTTCGTAAGCACCGGAAATACCCAACTGAAACAATCTCCCTGTATCATGTAAAGGACGATAGACCAAGCGGCTCATAGCACCATAACCCATTTTACCCAATTCATTGGATTTCTTCTTAAGAGCCTCGCTCTCCACATGAACACTAGCTGTACCGAAAAAATCATTTTTGTCATACACAAACATAGCTCCCATCAGCCGGCTGTTGAAAAAAGCCTCATTACTTGCCGGCTCCTCCATGGTTACTTTCATAGACGAACTAGTAGAACTTTGAAGCCCGAACTGATGTACAAAATTCCCTACACGTAATAACGCATGTGAGGAAAATTGTCTTTCTACAAATATGTCTTTTAAACTGACCTTTCCATACGCATAGCCTATATCCACTTTCGCTTTATATTTTCCATAGGTTGCTTTTACACCTATCCGGGCATCAGGAATCGCTACACCATCTACAAAGTTTTTATTATCTGAATGAAACAAGCCTCCATCCATTAAGATTCGTCCCGTAGGACGTATTTGCAAGACTGATTGTTCCTGTGCATTTACCTGTACGGAGAGCAATATCAGGAGAAAGACTCCTAATGATACAAGATTTTTCATAATATACAGTTTTAATGGTAACCATCTAAGTGCCTTGTCAATCGGTCTCTGATTTTTGTCATACTGAGGGCAGTGAAGAATCTGTAAGGCCACACAATGAAAGCAATCAACCAGATTCTTCCTCCCATCAGCACCCGGTCAATAGTCATGCTTTTAGGATTAGCAAAAACGCTTGTCCGGTTCATCTAAGAAAAACATTACATTAAATAGTTACGGCTTATGGTTAAGTTATAGGGGATTATTTTTTGGAAACAGACTGAACGAGTCCTGCTTTTTGCAGCTTGGAAAACTCATCTTTCGCCTTATTAAGCTGTTTCACAAAAGCATCGTTGGCATGGAGACGGGCAACAACAGCACTAGCCACAATTCGGGCAGCATCCACATCACTTTGGAAATGATACCCACAAATAACACGACTCTGTCCCATTTCAAATCCTCTTTTCAGAATCTCATTCTGCCTGTCAGGATTGACTTCTGCCAAAACAAGGGCAGTAGCCCATCCTATGGCTGTATGTCCCGAAGGATAGGAACCATTCGTTGAAAGTTCTTCCTGCTGTTCGGGATTACAAGTCATTTCATTGAAAAAACTAAAAGGACGTACACGCATATAATACTCTTTAGCATGACGGGTAGCCAAATCTCCGGCATCCTCTCTCATATTAATAATGAGCCTATACAGTTCTGGTGTTTTATCCCTCGTTATTTCAATACCAAAAGCCTCCGAAAAGGCAAAGGGAACGCCATCACCATTTACACGGGCATCACTGGCAGCTTGTTCACCCCGAGGAGTATCCCTTTGCAATTTCCCCCAGTCGTAACGGGCTTTGTCATACAAGAACAAAATACTTCCGGCTTCAGGAGGAGGAGGCAGCAACTCCAGACTATTGGCAACCTCAGATTCTTCCAAATAATAAAGTTCGGGATTGGTTCTTCTATCCTTTATTTTTTTCTCTTGTGCAAAGATGTTTAATGAAACGGCACAAAACACTAGAAGTAAGGCAAACTTTGTTTTCATGATAAAAGTTTAGTTTAAACGGTTAATTAATAAAATTCAATTGGTTTTTCGAAAAACATTTTAATCATCTACGGAACATACGACAGACAATCAGAGTGTCCGCATCTGACGGAAACAAAAGTAGTGTTTGAAATTATCCCGAAAATACCTTTTTAATCCCGTTTCTTCCTTTTATATGACCAAAACATCCTAGAAGAGAAAAGGAGAGAAAAAGGAGAGAAAAAGGAGAGCCGGAAGTGTTTCAGCACTTCCGGCAAAAAAGCCATTCCTTATAATAAAACAGATACACGAAACCGGCTCTACGAAATACAGTAAATTGAGATAACTCTAAAGATGAACTTATTTTCTTCTTGAACTGATACGGTCATAAAGCAGATTGATGACTTTACAATCAAACTCCCCCTCAGGATAAAGTTGTTCTATTTCTTTCCTTACATTATACTTATGTCTTGTTACCGTTGCCTGATCTACATCCAGCACTCTTGAAATAATAGTAGCATCAATATCTTCTATCATCAAAAGTATCGTTATAAAATATCTTTCTTTTCCCCTTCGTTTCATAAAGGATAATTTACCCAATTCAGGATATTTGTCAGCAAAATCCAAACACACCTGTTTCAGTTCCTGACGCATCTTATCCTCTCCCTCTGTTTTTCTGTATCCCAAGGCATCAAACAGGGTCTTGACTTTTTTGGCAACCTCATGAACATCCATTTCCAGTTCCTCCCCATTCATCCCGACATCATCCGGATTTATCCTTTTTTTATCCATCAGTGCTTTCCGAGTTTCTCTTTTCCGTCTTTTCAAAAGGAAAAGAGCAAGAAAAGCCGATAGCAGCACTGCTATTGACAGGATGATATACAGCGCATAGGACATCTCTTCTTTTTCTATCAAGATAGGAAGCAAGCCTGATTTACCATCAAAAAGGAATAATCCTGACTTACATCCCAAAACCGCTTTCCGTCCATTGACGGCAATACAAGGCTTGCTAAAAGCCAAATCGCAGAATAATGGTTCTGGAACACCGGCATCATCCAATCCCTTAAAACTCATGCCATAATAATAGAGTATGAAAAAGCCCTCATTAGGATTCTTTTCAAGAGCTCCCGATATTGATTTCACATGTTTCACTGGCAGCAAGGTCGCATTTTCCTCATTAACGATTCCCAACGAGGTATTCAAGTATTTATTTCTACCATTCACTATCACACCATAAACACTCTCATACCCTGATAAATCACGTATCTGCCAGAAAGATTCCTGCGGCCTGTTTAAAGGCCTTCCATACAATCCTTTGTTCAAGGTCGTTACATAAATACTGTCCTCATTCTCACAAATTCCGGTAATATAAGCGTCGATAGTATCTTTCTCCCCCTTATCTGACACGACCGGAATAGAAGTTACAATATGGTCCTGCTGTTCATCTATAATACCTAAATATTCCCTAGTACCCACATAAAGACAATGTTCCGCGGTGGAATAATAAAGAGAAGTGATATTATTCTGCTCTTTCGTGTTACTGAACTGCAAAAGACACTCCGCTCTATTGCTTTTAATCTTATAAAGTTTCTTACGCGTAGCAAGAAAGAAAGTATTAGGACTGGTTTCCAAAAATTTTATAATATCATTACCCACAATATCCAAACCTTCAATCTTTCCTAAAGACTTTGATTTGAATTCCGGATGATTATAGACGAACTTATACAGATGTAAACGAAGATCATCGGTAATAAAGAAAATGGAGTCTCCCGTCCTTTTATCACTAACCGCCAATACATTATTGTCTAAATCTGCCGAGTTCTGCCGCAAGGCAAAAGAAAGCATAGCCTCTTTACATGCCAGATGCAGAAAGTCTTTCCCCATAAAGCCTATCTGTCTGGCGATAGTACTGACTCCATTCGGCAAATCATATTTTAAAGTGTAACCGTCTTTAACATAAAGTATAGAATTAGCACTGATAAACCATTCATCCTTGTCGGGGCCTTGAGCATACAAGTAGCACCGTCCTTTGTGTACAAACGTCTTTTTTCCATCGGGAGCTATCTTGAAAACCGAATTTTCCAACAAAGCATATACCGTATCATTATAAACACTGACATTGGTAACCAGAGAATCTATAACAGGTCGTTTAAAATCCGTTTCAAGATTACGGACAACGAACAACCCCTGTTCACTAGCCACATATAGTCTTTTTTCCTTTATCACGACCTTGTTCACCCCACAGTTTTTACTACATTTCCCTAGTTGAATGGGAGTAAGTTCATGAGATGTGGAACCATCTTTCAAATTCAATCTAAACAGTCCATTACTAGTCCCCACATACAAACACTGTTTATCATCATCCAAAGTCATACTATATACCGAATAATTCATCCTCTTATTTTTTATGTAGTAAGTCTGGGTCTGCTGAGAGGATTTAGCCAGCAGCTTCAAACCAGCATCTCTTGTTCCCACAAACAGAGAATCTTCACTATATTCCAATATATCATATATACGCCGGTTGCTATTAATGGAATAGGTCTGGCAATTATTATTCACTTTTTCTATGATACAACCGTCTTCCTGACCAATATAAAGTTTATCCGCATCTGCTGTCGAACGGCTGATACATGATATAGGAGCGTCAAATGTATTGATATTGCAAGTGAGCTTTATAGGTTTCGGGACAAGTGCATCCTTGCAGCCTGTCAAACAGAACAAGGCTAATATAAAAAGAAAGTACAGGCTTTTTTTCATATTCAATTTTACTCATTTAAGTGATATCGATTAAACAAAGGCTTTCTACAATCAATCAAAAAGTTGAATGTCCGTTATGTTTATGCAAATATAATACGTTTTCTCAAAATCCGGAAGGTTCTTAACAGATTATTAGTTAATTCCTTCATATGCCCTCTATATACAAAAGAAGTTATGTCAAAACCCAGATGATTCTCTCACCCGGCTTAACATAACTTCTCCTGAAATAAAAAAATATATTAATCTGATTTATTTCAACAGTACTCCTATCTCACCAACAGCAGTTACTGCCTTATTATTTATTTCGGTAACAGGCTCCAATTTAAAATAACGGGCCGGATAAGTCTTTCCGAAACGTACAAAATAAGGAACAGGATTATGCATGATATTACTGAATTCACCTGTAGCGTCACACTTCATCCAATCCTTACCATTCCGGCTGACATAAAAGTTGTATTTATAGATAGTGCCAGTCAGATCCTCCTCCTGTGCAGGAGCATAACTAAAACCGGCTATTTCCACTTCTTTACCCATATCAACCACCAAGGGAGTTAAAGTTTCGGTTTTCCAAACAGTTTCCTGTTTTCCATCAATGGCTGCGGCTGCATCCATGCCCACTGTTTTCCAACCATCCACCGGGACATCACTCAAGGTTACTTTCATTGTTTTATCAACCAATGGTTCAGCATAATACAAGCCGATGTTACTGATATTGACGGTTCCACGAGCACCCGTAATTGTCACTCTAACCTTTTCGGCATAACTATCTGAGAAAGGCAACAACCGTTTATATCCCACCGTAGTTCCCTCACCCACATGATGCCATGCGCCATTGGCAAACACTTCTACTGTAAAACCTTCCACACGCTGGCCTTTTGTAATATCCTCCTGAATTAAGAAAGTATTAACAAGTGTATTCTTCCTCACCTTATATTCTTTCGTATCTCCTACTTTGGCTGTCCATATTCTATTTCCCTTCTCAACTTTATTATCGGCAAAGGTCTTTTTTATATATTCCGTCAACTCCTTGATACGTTTCACATCATTCTCGTGCATCAAACCACGTTTATCGGGTGGAATATTCAGCAACAAAACAGAGTTACAGCCCACAGAACGATAATAAATATTCACCAAGTTGGCAAGTGAACGAACTTGATTATCCTGTTCGGCATGATAGAACCATCCCGGACGGATAGAAACATCAACTTCAGAAGGATACCAGAACAAATCCGATGCTTTAGATACCAATTCACGGCTTCCCAAATCCTTGGACATAGCATTTATGCCCAATCTCTTATAGACTTCATCAGAACCCAGATAAGAATTAGGCATCAAAGCCGTTGCACTCCATTCCGTGGTACGTCCCAATCCACCTTCATTACCTACCCAACGCACATCATCGCCCATGATAGCGGTAACTGCCTTAGGTTGAAGACGACGGATAGTCTTCAAAATAGCGTCCCAATCATATTCCTGCTTCTTTCCGTTAGGTCCTTCGCCATTAGCTCCATCAAACCATACCTCGTGCACTTCTCCATAATTGGTAAGCAGTTCAGTCAGCTGTTCGATGAAAAACTTATTATAAGCTTCTCCTTGTCCGTAACATTCCGCATTACGATCCCAAGGAGAAAGATAAACTCCGAATTTCAATCCATACTTGTCACAAGCTTTGCGGAGCTCCTGTACCACATCCCCTTTTCCGTTTTTCCATGGAGAAGAAGCAACCGAATGCTTGGTTGTCCGGGTAGGCCACAAACAGAAACCATCGTGATGCTTGGCAGTAATGATAGCCATTTTGAAGCCACCTTCCTTCAGAGCTCTTACCCATTGTTCACAATCCAATTCGGTAGGATTGAAAATGGCCGGATCTTCTTTACCATCTCCCCATTCACGACCTGTAAAGGTATTAATACCAAAATGAAGGAAACAAGTGAATTCCATTTGTTGCCATGCCAACTGTTGCGGTGTAGGCACCAAGCGGGAAGCCATATCTATCTTCTGTGCCGTAGTCGCTCCTGCCGGAAAAGCTACGTGTTTCTCATAATACTCCTGTGCCTGAGTTCCCAGAAAAGCACAAAGTAAGGCTGCGGTTAGAATCGTTTTTCTCATTTTTCTTTATTACTAGGTTATTTTAATGGACAAATCATAAACTCAAACGTATGCTTCTCCACCGGAACACGATATGGCGGCAATACCCCCGGACCACAAGTCGCAGTACCTACCCCCGACTGTTCCGCATCTAAGTGAACATTTATAATCCCTGTTCTCTCAAGTTTATTAATATGAGTAGCTTTATCTACATTAGAATCCGTAAATGGAATAACACAGAACTGAAACACTTTATCCGAACGGAAAGACAAACCTTCTCCTGCCTCATCCGCCAATTCCATCCAACGCACATCCGTACGATTTCCTGTAGCCTGGGGCTTCACATAATAATGGAACATACGTTCTGCATCTGTATGGTAAATTCCGATACATCCAGACTGATTACGGTCTATATAAGTTTCATGTTCACCACGTCCCAAATAAGAAACCTTGTTATAGGCATACGGCATTTCAAATGCCAGGCCCACTCTAGCCAATGAAGTAACAGCAGAAGTATCCGGCAAGAAAGTTGTCTTTACTTTTAATGCACCATTGCTCTGCAAGGTATATACAAAGGTAGCCATTCCCAACTTTACGCCTTTAGCATTCCATAACTCTACTTCCGCTTTACCACCTGTTTCAGATGCTTTGACAAAAGTAGCTTTTTGAATCATATTATCCAAACCTTCTTTCCTCCAAACTTTGGCTCCTCCTGTTTTTTCCCTGCTGTCATTGTCCGTAACAGGACGATAAAGGCTGAGAACTACAGGAGATGAAAGCATCTCTTTACCTTTATATATATAAGAGCGTAAAGCGCCGGTTGCAGGATCAATATCTATCTTCACCTTATCAGCCAATTTGATTTCCGGCGCACGATACCCTTTATTGGCAGACAGTACAAACTGGTCATAGGCCACTTCGTCATGAGTTCCAATAAAGGGAGTTGCCTTATCAGGCGTCCAAGACAGATTCAAATAAGCCTCACGAATCGTAGAAGGCAACTTTACAGCACCCAAAGAGAATGTTACAGCCTCATGAGGGGCACAGTCTGCTTTTCGAGTTCCTTCTGCTATCACTTTCCCATCATCCCCCATGACCTGCCAGTGCAACGTATAGGCATTCAAATTGGTAAAGTCATACCAGTTCTTGACTTCCACTGTCAGCTTCTTAGGATCGGTCAGTACCGATTTGATATATTGATACTCCTTCTTCACTTCAATGAGGTGCGGATGCGGTTCGCGGACTGCATTGACCAACCCGTTACAACAGAAATTGCCAAAACTGGGCACATCCTTCGGACCATAATCCCCACCATAACTCCAATACCATTTACCATCCTTATCTATCTCGCGGAAAGATTGATCCACCCAATCCCAGATACAACCTCCCTGAACAATCGGTTCGGTTTCGAATACATGCATATATTCCTTTAATCCTCCGCCACTATTACCCATAGTATGCAGATACTCTGTCATGATGAAAGGACGATAAACTTTAGGTTCTGTCTGGCGGGCATAGGCCATGAGTTCTTCCACGCTGCGATACATACGGCAATAGATATCGGTATTATAATTCTGTTCGGCCCGTTCATATTGTACAGGACGACTTTTCTCCACTGACTTCATCCAGTCATATGTACGTTCGAAGTTAATACCGTTTCCGGCTTCATTCCCCAATGACCAGATGACGATAGCCGGATGATTCTTGGAACGCTCATACATACGTTGGGTACGATCCATGTGGGCAGGCAACCAAGTGGAATCTTTGGCCAATGAAGCAGGTCCATACCCCATGCCATGCGATTCAATATTAGCTTCATCTATCATATAAAGTCCATAACGATCACAAAGCTGATACCAATAAGGATGGGTAGGGTAGTGCGAATTGCGGACCGTATTGATATTATGCTGTTTCATCAATTTGATATCTTTTTCCATCAGTTCCTTGCTTACAGTCCGTCCTAATTGGGAATGTTCATGACGGTTCGTTCCCTTTACCAAAACCGGCACACCATTGATGCAAAAACGTCCGTCCTTAATTTCCGAAGTGCGGAAACCTACTTCACATCCGGTAAGTTCCGTTACTTTACCTGTTACATCTTTCAATTCCAAGATCAGTGTATAAAGATTCGGATGCTCAGCACTCCAGACTTCCACATCCGGCAAACTTTGTTCATCCAACTTCAAGAAATGGCTCAATCCCTTCGATTTGATAGGATATTCACCTTGCAGAACCGCCTTACCGGTTTTATCTTCCAGTCGGTAAGCAAAGGTAGTCATGGAAGTAGAAGGCCCTTCAATGGTAGCTTCCAAACCGAAAATACCTTCTTTATATTGTTGTTTGTCTAAAGAAGAGGTTACTTTATAATCGGCTATATACTGTTTAGGAGTGCTGTAAAGATACACATCACGTTCAATACCACTCAACCGCCACATATCCTGGCACTCCAAATACGATCCGGCGCTCCAACGGTAAACCTCCAATGCCACCGTATTCTCACCTTTCTTCAATTTATCAGTGATATCCCATTCGGCCGGTGTCTTTGAACCTTGATTATAGCCCAACAGATGTCCGTTCACCCAAATATAGTAAAAAGAAATCACTCCTTCACAACAGATAACCACACGGCGGTCTTCCCAATCGGCAGGAATTGTAAAGGTACGTCTGTAGGAACCGACTTCATTCTCTTTATATGGAACTAAAGGCGGATTCTTTTTAAAATGGAACAGTTTGTCATCGAACTCATAGGTTTCGTTTACATAAATAGCTGTTCCATATCCTTGGCGTTCCCAATTGCCGGGAACCTGAATATCCGCCCATCCTCCTGTATAAAACTCCGGTTTATAAAAATCCTTCGGACGGTTATCGGGATTCTTTACCCAATGGAATTTCCAACTACCGTTCAGACTCATATAATAAGGAGAAGATTCATAATCTCCGTTACGGATATCAGATATGGTTTGATAAGGCCACACATAAGTATGAGGGGCCAGTTTGTTCAGTCCGACAGCATATTGGCTCTGCCATTCGGGTTGTTGTTGCGCCGTTACCGGAAATATAACCAGGATAGCCAAAAAATATAATAATGTATTTCTCATATATCTATTTATTCTATCATTACCTCATCAAAATAAATCCTTGCCTCTTGTCCGGGACGTACATGGGTTGCAGGACACTCTCCGACTCCTTTAGCAATAATCCGCACATAACGGCCAATTTCCTTATTCAAATCAAGTACCACATCCTCTTTGAAAGTCCCTTCACGGAAAATCTCTCCATCTGTGAACTGTTTACCGGATACTTTACGATAATCCCGATTATTATTTGAAACCCACACTTCAATATCTGCCGGTTTATGGGCAGCCATGCCATAATTCGTTATACATCCCACTGATACAGAACGAAGCAATTCCTTCTTTTGCAAATCTATAGTAAAAGCAACAGAATCACTGCTTTCCCATGAATGCCATTCGAAATCCGACTGGCGCAAGCTGCCACGTATGCCATTTACTAAAATCTTCCCGGCCTGTTTATTTCCTAAAACAGGTTTGGCGGTAGCCTTATTCCAAGCCAAAGGCAATGTCAATATTTTTCCCATCTGCCGACCTGCTCTATAAGTCGCACACTTTATAGTTTGTGTATCAGTCACCATCAACGGGTTCTTATACAGCAGAGACCGGTCTGTCGGCTCCTTACCATCCACTGTGTAACGGATTTCCACATCAGGACGTTCACATTCCAGTCTCACCTGTAGTTTTCCATTAACAGGAGTTACCGTATGTTGTATATTATACATGGAACAGGCAAACACAATCCCTTTTGCAGACAGATGCTCGTTGAATTTATCCATTGCCACCAAAAAACTTCTCCAATTCTTATGCCAAGGCTGTGTCCAAGCCACTTCGGCTAAAGCAGCCAGACGAGGGAACAGCTGATACTCCACATCTTTCGGTTTATTGCAAAACTCAGTCCACATAGAAGCCTGTACTCCCATCAGCAAGGAACGTACCTCCGGGCTCCATTCTTTCTGTATCGGTTCATACCTATATATATCCTTCAATGTATTATTTCCAAAATAGGTCAAAGGTTCAAACCATTGCGGTCCCTGATAACGAATCAAATACATGATACGTGCAGGAGTCATGACAAACCGATGCCCTTGCTCCGCCGCCTTGACGGCAGCCTGACCGTAACCTCTCCAACCATAAATAATTGCTCCGTCGGGAATCCGGGTATTGGTCAGTTCATCCCATCCCATGACTTCTTTCCCTTTGCTTTGCACATATTTACTCATTCTCGTCATAAAATAACCTTGCAACGCTTCTTCGTCCTCCAGGCCTTCCTGTCGCATACGTTCCTGACAAAGCGGACACTCCTTCCAATGCGTTTTCCGAGCCTCATCCCCACCCAAATGAATATATCTAGAGGGAAACAACTCCACCACCTCATCAATCACCCCTTGCAAGAAAGTGAACACACTATCATTTCCTGCACAGAAGATCACATCCGCATGACTTCCTCCCAGTCCTGGAAGGACACCGATAAATTTATCGACCACAGGACAAGCCAGCAACGGATAAGAAGCCAACGCCGCATTACTATGAGCCGGCATCTCAATTTCAGGAATCACTTCAACCTGATGTCGAGCGGCATACGCCACTATCTCACGGATATCCTCCTGAGTATAAAATCCTTTTTCTACAGTCGGTTCACCCTGCCGGGGATTACGACGCTCCGGAAAAGATTTTCCAGGACGATCTACACGCCGTGAACCGATTTCAGTGAGTAAAGGATATCTCTTTATTTCAATACGCCAACCATTATCATCCACCAAATGCAGATGCAGGGTATTAATTTTCAACATTCCCATACAATCGATAATACGAAACAGATTCTCTTTCGGAGTAAAAAAGCGGGCTACATCCACCATCAATCCACGATATCCGAAACGAGGTTCATCCTTGATTGTCATAGCCGGCACGCTCCAATCCGCAGTTTCCGCCACCGCTGTGCCCTCAATGGAAGCAGGCAATAACTGGCGAATAGTCTGCAAGGCATAAAAGAAACCTTTCGTATCTGAAGCTTTAACTATTATCTGCCTGGGAGTTATTTCCAGATGATACGCCTCACTCTTTAATGCAGCATCGGTAAGGAAACTGATTTTCCCCTTCTTTTCTCCAACCTTCACACAAGGAGTAAATCCGGCCGCCTGGGTAAAAAGAGCAGAGAAACAGCGTGCAACCTCTGCCTGCTCCTCATTTTCTACCGTAAAGTCTGTTTTTCCGGAGAAAGTAAAGTAACCTGTACCCGGAGTGACACTCTCCGGGCAGGGAACAATAGATATAGGTTGGATTAGATTGTCAGCAGGTAAGGCCATAGTCGCAAATAACGACCATAGCAAAATCAAACAAGCGTATTTCATGATATATGCTATTTTTCTTATTCTTTGTCTCTATCGGGTGAAAAGCGTACCGGATCATTATACTGCTCCTGCAATCTTGCCAATTCAGCCTTCAGCTCCGTCACAACCGATTCATATTCTTTCTGACCATAAAGATTGTGCATTTCCGTAGGGTCTGCCTGTAAATCATACAATTCCCATACATCAATATCATTATAGAAATGAATTAATTTATAACGCTCTGTACGTACACCATAGTGACGTTTCACCATATGTTCTGCCGGATATTCATAAAAATGATAATACAATGATTTGCGCCAATCAGCAGGTTTTTCTCCTTTCAACAGTGGAAGCAACGAAACACCTTGGATATCTTCAGGAACAGGAGCACCTGCCAATTCCAGAAAAGTAGGTGCATAATCTATGTTTTGCACTAATTCTGTAATATCACCTTTCCGGTCGAAACCTTTGGGCAACCGCATTATAAGCGGAGTATGCATGGATTCTTCGTACATAAAGCGTTTGTCAAACCAACCATGTTCTCCCATATAGAAGCCTTGGTCTGAAGTATAAACCACCAAGGTATTGTCCAGCATATTCTTTTCTTTCAGATAATCCAGTACACGGCCTACATTATCATCCAACGATTTCACTGTTTTCATATAGTCACGCATATAGCGCTGGAACTTCCAATCGGCCAGTTCTTTACCCTGAGGATTCTTTTTATAAAAGTCATCAATAATGGGACCATAAAACTTATCCCATGCCGCACGCTGCCCCTCATCCATACGTCCGATATAATTTTCATAAAGAGCCTTCAAACGGGTTTGTTTATCGGGGCGAAGCATCTTAAGGTCATAAATCATATCCATATCCTTCACGATGCTCATTTCCTGTGCCGCTGCCGCAGGGCGTCCTTCATAATCATCAAAGAAATTATCGGGCAACGGAAAAGTTTTATCTTCATACAAAGACAAGTTACAAGTATCTGCCAGCCAGTTGCGATGAATAGCCTTGTGATGAATTAAAATACAAAAAGGTTTGTCCTTATCTCGTTTGTTCTCCATCCAGTCTATGGCATCATCAGTAATGAGATTGGTTATATACCCATGTTTTTGAATGGTGTCATTGTCTTGCGTAATAAAATCCGGATTATAATAATCACCTTGTCCGGGTACAATCTCCCAATAATTGAAACCTGTGGGCAAACTCTCTAAGTGCCATTTTCCGATAAGGGCGGTCTGGTATCCGGCCTGTTGCAGCAGCTTCGGAAAAGTCTGTTGCGAACCATCAAATATACAAGTGGTATTATCATAGAATTTATTAGCACAACTATGCTTGCCGGTAATCATGCAGGCACGGCTGGGACCACTCAATGAATTGGCCACAAAACTATTTGTAAAACGCACTCCATCATTAGCAATGCGGTCAAGGTTGGGCGTTTCCATATAACGCTTGTCATAGCAACTCATCATCTGGGCAGTATGGTCATCGGTCATTATATACACGATGTTGTAAGGTTTCTGCTCCTCAGTTTTCTTTTGTGAAGCGCATGATGACAGAGATGCCACAGCAGTAATGCCGGTCAAAGAAAAAAATAATCCTGATTGTAGGTTGTTCATATTCATAAATTTAAATAAGCAAAGAATTAACATCCGCAAAGATACAAGTTATATTATTGTTTCTTGTCTGGAAATGACTATTTTATATCTGAGAATGTCCAGAAACAGGTTACAGACAAGAAAAAAACAGATGCAAGGCGCAGGTGCGCCCTGCATCCGGAAAAATCCAATAAAGACCTATTGAATAAAGCGTTCTATCATGTTTCCTTAATTAGTATAACCATAATTATTGTCACTATAGTCAAGAGCTGAATTGGTGTCTATCTCATCTTTCGGAACCGGGAGCAATAAATTTTTCTTCAAGAAATTTTCATCATTCAAATTTCCATCATTAAAAATACGTTCTCCCCAATTGCCGTTCCGTTTAGGATTATTGGCCACTGATTCTTGAATAATTCCATGCCCATTGTTGACCTCAAAAGCCTTTTTCAGAAACTCTGTGCCGCGTAAACGCATTTTCTGATACATTTCCGGTTCACCGGCACCTTCAAAAATACGTTCAAAATAAATTTTCTCACGCACTTGTTCTTTAGACAAGCCACTCCTCCAGTCAGCCGGCTGAGACGCGTTTCCTGATTGACGCGCTCTCTTCAGCACCTCATTGGCAAATGTTATCGCCTTATCAGTCTGCCCCAATTCATTATATGCATCCGCTGCCATCAGTAACATATCTGCATAACGATACAAAATTAAATTCTTATGACTGTTATTACCACTCTGCTCAGGATCCCACGGCTTCTTGAAATAGGGCCATGACTTTGTATTGGTAGATGGCTTTTTTGTCGCATTTTCCAACAAAGACAACAAGCCTTTCAAATACCCTTTTTCAGCGGGAGTCGCAGTAGCCGTATCGGCAATCATAGCATAAAGTTCTTCAGCTTTCGGACTAGCCGGATCAGCTAATTTCTCGTAAGGAATCCGTCCTACATACAACTTGGGTTTCTTCCATCCGGCAGGTTTTTCTTCTCCTCCAATGGTATATGTAAAATAAGGATATGCATATACAGTATCGCGTGCCGAAGCTATAGGCTCCTCTTTAGGTTTCTCACCTTTTCCTACTCCGGCATAAGACTTCCAATAAGTCAGGAATGTGCTTTCAATACGTGGATCACCGGGATAAGTAGCCCAAAAATAATCATACAAAGCTTTTGAAGCACGTATGCGGTCCCAAGCCTGCCCATTACAAGAGCCATTAGGAGCGACCAGCCAGCTACCCCGGTTACGGGTGGTAGAACCTGCAAGTGCAAAATTCAATTGAAAAATAGATTCCGGAGAACCTTGTACATAATCAACAAACAAATCACTGAATTTATCCGCCAGCCGATATTTAGGCATTACCTCATCAAAACACGCTTTCGCCTTCTCCCAAGCCGTATTATCACCCTGACAGCCCAAAGTATGATAAAGTTTTCCTAGATACGCTTTCGCTGCCCACTTCGTTGCAAAACCGTCATCATCTTTTTCCGGTAAATTCTCATAAGCGAACTCCCAGTCAGTACGTACCAATTCAAAGACCTCATTTTTAGGAGAACGAGGAACAGCTACTCCGTCATGAGCAGAGGGAGTGGTCTTTAAAGGTACATCTCCATAGGTAACTGCCAAATTGTAATAAGCCAATGCACGCAAAAAACGAGCAGCCGCTTCCATTGGCAATTTATCAGCCGATTCTAACGGACTATCGGCAATATTGGCAATGAATGCATTTGTTTCACCAATCACTTTATACATCCCTCTCCACGCCATTGTGTTTATAGTTTCATCAATTCCTCCGTCCATAGAGACCAATAAATCTGTAGAACTGCCATTTGTTTGTGACCATCCAAAACCACAATATCCAAATGTTACTTCCTGCCATGCCTGGCCATAAGCATTATCAGCCGACATATATCCGTAACATCCCATCAAAGCCTGTTTGGCATTTTCCACAGTACTAAACTGAGTTTTTGTATTTATCGTATATTGCGGGTCTTCATCCAGCCACGATTCGCAGGATGCCAATAACAAAGCACCTGCTAATAAAAATATATATTTTAGTTTTTTCATTTTACAAAAAAATTATCGGTTAAACTATTTAAAAGGCCACATTTAATCCAAAGACATAAGAACGTTGGCTTGGAAATGCATTCATATCAATGCCCGGGCGTAATCCATCAAAAGCAAACGAATTGATTTCCGGATCGTATCCACTGTAATTAGTGATGACAAATGCATTTTTAACCGAAGCAAATACACCTATATTCTGAAAGCCGATTTTCTTCATCCAAGATTTTGGCAATGTATAATTCAAAGTGATATCCGAACAACGCAAGTAACTTCCATCCTCAATATAACGGTCATAAACCACGTTCTTTACATTCGCCGTAGCCGACGGATAAAGATTTGAATGATTTTCTTCCGTCCAGATATTCCGGAATGCTTCTTGTGTCAAATTACCAGCTTGCCGAGAGGGCGTATAATAACGGATATTCGTATTCAATATCTGATTACCATGCACACCATTAAAAGAAGCCGAGACAGACAGGTCTTTCCAGGCAATACGAGTTTGGAAACCATAAGTAAAGTCCGGATTCGGATTGCCTAAAATGGTTTTATCCTTTTCATCCACAACACCATCCTCATTCATATCCACCGCTTTTATATTACCGGCTCCCAAGTCATTGGCCACAGAACTGGAATAATATTTGGTTGATCCGTCAGCAGCCGTATAAGCAACTTTTCCATCTACAATATCTTCCGGCTGAATAATACCTTGAGTCTTATATCCGAAGAACAATCCCGGTGCCTCACCTGCAATGAAAAGATTAGCAATACCAAAATGATCCCCTATAGAAGTTCCCTGATATCCACGCACATTTTTCAAGGTTCCAAAATCTGTCGGTGCAAAACCCAGATCACCAATTTTTGATTTATTAAAACCAATGTTTCCGCCCAAACTCCAACTCCAACCGTTCAAGTTACGGAGAATATCTCCATTCAAACTAATTTCAACACCTTTGTTTTTCAACGAACCTTGATTCAACATCACACTTGCAAAACCACTGGAAGCAGGCAATGAACGCGAAATAAGCAAATCATTAGTTTTTTTCTGATATACATCTACTGATCCTGACAGACGGCTGTTGAAAAAAGCAAAATCAAAACCCACATTCCAAGAAGATGTACGTTCCCACTTCAACCCGTCATTCTGCAAATTGCTTACCGCCATTGCCAAAATCTGATCCCCTGTGGCTTTTGCATAATCTATTATTTGTGAATAATCAGAGAAAGTAGCATAAGGATTAATGCCCTGATTGCCTGTAACACCAAAACCTAAACGTATTTTCATTTGATTCAACCAGTTAATATTCTTCATAAATTCTTCCTGCTCCATACGCCAAGCTAAAGAGAAGGAAGGAAAGTAAGACCATCGGTTACCCTTTTTGAATTTACTTGATCCGTCCGCACGTACAGATGCAGTAAGCAAATATTTATCATAAGCAGAAAGATTGATACGACCTAGATAAGACAGTAACTGATAATCCTTTTGGGTAGGTTGTTCATGAGTCTTCACAGAAGCAAGGTGTAACCCTTTTGTACGTAAGTCAAAATTAGAGAAACGAGTACCCTTCACATTCTTATTCAAGAATGTATGTCCGTCATAAGTTACACCAGCAGTAGCTCCCAGATGAATACCTTTCGCCAAGTCAATATTTAAATTCAATAAGTTTTCTATATTATAATTGGTCTTATTCAAGTTAGCCATGGCTAGCACACCTTGATCATTAGCACCGATAGTGAGCTGCATACCATACCAACGAGCACGTTCGTTTATATTCACATTTCCCCCGGCACGAAGATTATACGAAAGATATTTGCAAATATTCCATTTCAAATCCAGACTACCGCCAAAGCTTTTATCATCCGTTATATCATCATAGTCATCCCGCCAGCTATAAACAGTAGTTTTTGCATCCATGTCCGTTTGTAATGTCGGGTCGTCTGCCGGAATTTCATAAGGAGCTGTATCCAGTACTGTACGTGCCAATGAACCGGCAATACCACCTGTCGTATTACCTCCGGTCATCATATCATTTTGTTTGATAGATCCATTCAGAGCAAGTGCCATAGTAACGGACTTTGAAAGGTTAGCCGTAAGGTTTGCACGCAAATCACCTTGTTTAATACCTGTATTACTTACAATACCTTTTATATCCTTAAAGCCACCCGAAACATAATAAGTCATTGCATCCGATCCTCCGCTGACCGATGCAGAATAAACTTGAGAGAAAGCGGATGAATAGGCTTCTTTCTGCCAGTTCTTATAACTCAAGACACGATAGTATTCAGGGTTGGTAGGATCTTTCTTATATTTATCCAAGTTTTCACCATACACATAATGCATCTCGCCATTTGCTTGCGGATAGTACTTTTCCTCGCCGGAATTAGCCTTCATATTGGCATAAGCAGCGTATTGTTCCAGATTCAACATATTATGCAGGTTACGGGCATCCGCAATAGTAAAGTTTGCAGTCACGTTTACTTTAGCCTTACCTGCCTTCCCTTTTTTAGTCGTAATGATAATAACACCATTCGCACCGCGGGAACCATAAATTGCCGTAGCCGAGGCATCTTTTAATACAGTGATATCTTCAATATCCGCAGGATTCAAAGCACTTAAAGGATCTTGCGCAATTTGGAAATCACCGCCACCCATAGCCGACTCTGCAAATTCCCCGGTGGAAGATTGCGGGACATTATCAATAACATACAGAGGCTGGTTATCTCCACGCAATGAGTTAGCGCCACGAATTGTCACAGAACTGGCAGCTCCCGGAGCAGCCATAGATGAAGTTACATTCAGCCCCGCCACCTTACCTTGCAACAGATTATTAAAAGAAGCTGTTTTAGAAGCATCGTTAGCATCCGGACGCAAGCTGGCGGTAGCACCGGTCAAATCACTCTTTCTTGCCGTACCATAAGCCACTACCACTACTTCATCCAATGTCTGAGTATCATCTTTCAACTGAACATTCAATACTTTTTTCCCTCCTACCGGCAATTGCTGGGTCACATAGCCAATAAAAGAAAACACTAATGTAGATTTGGAGTCAGGGACATCAATAGAATAATTGCCATCAAAATCTGTAATGGTTCCCGTGGTTGTACCTTTCACTTGTACATTCACACCGGGCATCCCCTCGTTAGTACTATCAGTAACTTTACCTGTTACTTTTATCTGCTGGGCAAACATATCTGGAATTGCTGCCATACAGAAGACACACACTAGAAAAACGTTAAAGAGGTTCTTCTTCATAGAATTAAATTTAAATTAGTAATTTATGATAGTTAACATTATTTTAATTTGTGGCAAATGTAGAGGAAAACAGAGGTATAAGAGGTACAATAATCACTATTTTTAAGTCCAAAATTAGCTAAAAAGGTCCATTTCACCGAGAAATAGTCAATTTTGGAGGAGGAATAAACAAAGTCGGAAACCTGGCTATTGTTTTTTTAAAGACAATGACAACCGACCCAAATACAAAAACAAGTATCTTTGTATCTCCAAATATGTTTTTATCCATTAATCAATATATTATGAAACTAAAACTTTCTATTTTAACAATCCTGCTGTTCTTCTTATCAGCCTCTTTTCCCTTGGCCGCCCAAAAGGCTCCCCAACCGTTTGATATTGACACCCCTTCGCTCCGCGTCTTCCTTCCGGCTCCCGAGCTAGCGACAGGCCGTGCCATAGTAGCCTGTCCGGGTGGCGGATATGGCGGACTGGCTGTCAACCACGAAGGCTATGACTGGGCACCTTACTTCAACAAACAAGGCATCGCACTGATTGTACTGAAATATAGGATGCCTCATGGTGACCGCACTCTCCCCATCTCGGACGCCGAAGCTGCCATGAAAATGGCACGCGACAGTGCCGATGTATGGAATCTGAATCCATATGATATAGGTATAATGGGCTCCTCTGCCGGAGGGCATCTAGCTTCAACCATCGCCACACATACCCGCCCCGAACTCCGCCCTAACTTTCAAATCCTATTCTATCCTGTCATCACCATGGATAAATCCTATACTCACATAGGGTCTCACGATAATCTTTTAGGTAAAGACGCTTCCGCCGAACTGGAAACCGAATTTTCCAATGAGAAACAAGTAACCAAAGAAACTCCCCGCGCCTTTATCGCCTACAGTGACGATGACAAGACAGTTCCTCCTGCCAATGGAGTAAATTATTACCTAGGGCTACACAAGAATCATGTACCAGCCGTACTCCATATTTATGCCAGTGGCGGACATGGCTGGGGTATCCGCGAAAACTTCATTTACAAGAATGAGATGTTAAACGATTTATCTGCCTGGTTGCGCAGTTTCAAAGCTCCCCGTAAAGATGCTGTCCGTGTAGCCTGTGTAGGCAACAGCATTACTTACGGAGCAAGAATCAAAAACCAGAGCCACGATAGCTACCCCGCCGTTCTAGGCCGTTTGTTAGGAGATAAATACTGGGTGAAAAACTTTGGAGTCAGCGCACGTACTATGCTGAATAAAGGTGATCACCCTTATATGAAAGAACAAGCTTATCAACAAGCATTGGCGTTCAACCCCAATATCGTTGTTATCAAACTAGGAACTAATGACAGCAAGTCATTTAACTGGGTATATAAAGCAGATTTCATAAAAGATACACAGACCATGGTTGACGCCTTTAAAGCCCTTCCCTCACAACCTGAAATCTATCTATGCTATCCTTCAAAGGCATATCTTACCGGAGAAAGCATTAATGATGATATCATCTCAAAAGAGATTATACCTATGATTAAGAAGGTTGCCAAGAAAAACAAGCTGCCTGTCATTGACCTTCACAGCGCAATGGATGGAATGCCGGAATTATTCCCCGATCATATCCATCCCAATGAAGAAGGAGCGAAGGTGATGGCAAAAGCTGTTTATGATGCTATAAAAAAATAAAGGAAACGAAGGAGCAGACAGGGATTAATCAGCAAAAAAGAGATTTTTATCGGTTGTCCACATTATTCATCGTCTTTTTGTTGTGTTATTCAAGACAATCAACTATTTTTGTTCCCAAACCTTGAGTAAGTAATGAAAACATCTGCCCACAACATACGAATCCTGTCCTTGCTCCTTCTATTCATTCTATTACATTCTATATCAGAAGCCAAACAATACTTTTTCCAACAAATTCCCTCTCAAAACGGACTTTCCTCCATGGTACGCTGTATGGAAGTCAGTCAGGAAAAAGGATATGTCTGGATAGGGACACGCTCAGGAATCGGACGATTCGACGGTTACGAACAGCGAAGATATCTGCGCGGTAATGTCACACATATTTTGGAAGATGAAGAACATACCATTTGGGTCATCACAGAAAAGGGAGTATTCCGCTACAATGAAATAGAAGACAATTTTATCCTTGTGCGGGATAAAGACAACAATCCGGTAATAGCCAGTTCTCTTTGCCTATGGGAGGACGGAGTAATCTTCGGGGGAAGAGGAAGACTATATAAATACAACTATGAAGACCATATTATCAACCTGTTCCATACGTTGAAACCGAACGGCAAGTATCATATTTCCAATCTTTACCAATGGGATTCCCACACTCTCCTAGCCACCAACCGATGGGCAAAAGCTTTATTTATTGATATCGCTACGGGCAACACCCGTCCTGTTCCCTTCAACAGTGAACAGATTATCTCATTGTTGATTGATAGAAAAGGAAATGTATGGGTAGCTCATTACAATCAGGGAGTAAGCTGTTATGGCCGTAATGGAAAACAATTACAGACCTATCATACACAAAATTCTCCTCTCAAAACCAATGTAGTGCTATCATTAGAAGAGCATAATGGACAAATATGGATGGGTACAGACGGCGGAGGAATCCATATTCTCAATCCGCAGACCGGCAAGATATCGACATTGAGGTATATTCCGGGAGATCGTTACTCCTTGCCTGCCAACTCTATTCTTTGTCTATATAACGACAAAAGCAACAATATGTGGGCGGGAAGTGTACGCAATGGATTAATCAATATTAAAGAGGTAGGAATGAAAACTTATCAAGACGTGCTGCCGGGACAGAATTACGGGCTGAGCGAGAAAACAATCCTGTCCATTTATCAAGACAATGACAACCAAATATGGATCGGAACAGACGGAGGCGGTATCAACCTCTTCGACCCGGCCACCGGAAAGTTTCATCACATACTTTCTACCTGGGAAGAAAAGGTAGCTTCCATCACCGGCATGGACAAAAACCATCTACTGGTTTCGCTATTCAGCCAAGGCTTGTTTGTCTTTCATAAAGAAACCCACCGATATCAGCCACTTGTCATTATCAACGACAGCATTAATGATATTTTATGCCATCGGGGAAAAACAGTCAATGTATATCAAAATACTCCTGAAACCATTTTGATGTTATCCGAAACACCTTATAAATACCATATTGGTAAAAAACAATTCATTCCCATCACCAAAGGAAAAGGCATCACTGATATTGTCGGTACGTTGTTACCCATAAACAGCACAGGAGAGGATTGCTATCTGCACGATTTGGAACATATCTATAAAATCAACTCCAGCCTCAACGAACTGGAGCTTATATTTACCTGTCAAACAGACACCGTGTTCAATTCTGTCTCACTAGACGAGAACGGATTGCTATGGATAGGCAGTAACTATGGTTTAAGTTATTATAATCCAGTTACCAAGCAATACACCCTTGTCCCCAATACCCTGATTAATGAAATAAGCTCACTCATTTGTGACCGGCAAGGGCGTGTATGGATAGGAACGGAAGAAAAATTATTCGCATATCTGATTAAAGAAAAGAAATTCATCTTATTCGGTGAACCGGACGGAGTGGTACAAAACGAATATCTGGAGAAACCCCGGTTACTCTCTTCATCCGGAGATATCTATATGGGAGGTGTAAACGGCTTACTACATATCAACCGGCACTTACCTGACGAACCGGCACTTCTCCCCACTCTTCAACTGGCCGACATCCTAGTGGGCGGAGAACGTGTCTACGACCGGATATCAAATGACCACCAACTCAGTGTCAATGAAAAAAGCAAACCGATCATCATCAAAATCATCACCCGTAATAAGGATATTTTCCGCAAACCCATGTATAGATACACCATTACAGGACTGAACGGACAAAACATCTATTCTTATTTACCGGAAATAAACTTAAGCAGCCTGCCAACAGGCAGTTATCACATAAAAGCCGCCTGCAGTACCCGCAACGGTGACTGGACAGCAGACTATGATATTCTTACCCTGATAGTACTGCCTCCTTGGTATAAATCTGGCTGGTTCATCCTAAGTTGCACCCTTTTTATCTTCGTTAGCGTTATCCTCATTTTCATCCTGTTATTGCGTAACAAAGAAACCAAGTTAAAGTGGGCAATGAAAGAACATGAGCAGCAGGTATACGAAGAAAAAGTACGCTTTCTTATCAATATCAGCCATGAGCTCCGGACTCCACTGACCTTGATACATGCACCCTTGAAACAACTAATGGATAAACTTACCGCCGACAACGAAAATTATCCGTTGATCCAAAGCATCTGTAAACAATCTGAACGGATGAAGAACATTCTGAATACTGTTCTGAATGTTCGCAAGATGGAAGTAGGACAAAGCACACTCCATGTCCAGAGCATACAATTGGATGAATGGGCAGAGCAACTGATTTCCGATTTTAAACCAGAAGCCTCCGTCAGGGGCATCACGCTCGTCTATCAACCTGAACCGGAGATTCAGACCTTGTGCTTCGACAAAGAAAAATGTACGACTATCCTGACCAATCTATTAATTAACGCATTGAAATATACTCCCGATGAGAGTACAATCAGTATTTCAACCCGTTTGTCGGAAGACAAAAGAGTACGCATATCCATTTCCGACCAAGGTCCGGGACTGAAAGATGTGGATACCAACAATCTCTTTGTCCGCTTTTACCAAGGCAACAACAGTCGTCCCGGCACAGGAATCGGATTGTCCTATTCTAAAATACTGGTCGAACAACACGGAGGCAACATTGGAGCCTACGACAACAAGAATTTCGGAAGCCCGGGAGCTACTTTCTGGTTCGAACTTCCATTAAATACCGAACCGGGAAATATCACGCTGCACCCACAAGAATATCTGAATACACTTCTGGCACCCACGCAAGAAACAGAAAGTATTCCCAAACAACAGGAAGAAAATAAAACAGCCCCAAACCATACCTTATTAGTAGTAGATGACAACAAAGACCTGACCGATTATCTGGCAACAGCCCTGAAAGACCGGTTTAAAACAATATGGGTAGCCGCCGATGGAGAGGAAGCATTGCGTCTTTGCCGGAAAAAACGTCCTCATATAGTTGTAAGCGATATCCAAATGCCCCGTATGAACGGCTATGAGCTATGTAAACAAATAAAAGAAGATTTGGAAATAAGCCATATCCCGGTTATACTGCTCACTGCACGTAATGACGAAGAAAGCCAACTATATGGTTATAAAAACGGAGCAGACGCCTACGTCACAAAACCTTTTGAAGTAAGTATGCTATATGCGATTATCTGTAGCCAACTGCATAACCGGGAACGGATGCGTACCCGTTATACAGACATCGGCCCTCTGCCGCCACCCGAGGAAGGCACCTTCAGTTCTGCCGATGAAGAATTTTTAAATCGCCTGAACCAGATAATCACAGAACATCTGGATAACGAACAGTTGGGTATTCCATTCATTTGCGACAAAATAGGAATCAGCAGAGCTTCTTTATACAATAAGCTAAAAGCATTGACAGATATGGGAGCCAATGACTATATAACCCAAATACGTATGGAGAGAGCTATCTGGCTTATTCTCCATACAGAACTCAGCGTCAATGACATAGCAGATAAGACAGGATTCTCAACCGCCAGATATTTCAGTACTGTATTCAAACAGCATACAGGTTGCTCCCCTACTCAATACAGGGAGAAACCGCCTGTCAGCACTCAATAACCCCATAAAACCCTGTTTTCATTCCATATTGTGTTAATTTCCGACCATTTATAATAATAAATGATATATAATATGGAATAAAAGCAGAAATATAGTGCATAATCCAAATGAAAGAGCTTACTTTGTCCAACAAACAATTAGAGATTTATTCTAGTTTTATTCTCATCATGTATCTTCTCAGTTACCCACATTGAGTATATTCATTCCTGATTTAGAGCTTCTTGAAATTTCGTTGTTAGATTATTAATTTTTTATATTGACAGTTATGAATATGTATGTTGGAAACCTTAGCTACAACGTTAAGGAAGTAGATTTGAGAGAAGTTATGGAAGAGTATGGAACAGTAGGCTCAGTCAAGTTAATCGTTGACCGTGATACAAGAAGATCAAAAGGTTTCGCTTTTGTCGAAATGCCGGAAACTTCAGAAGCCTCAAACGCTATCAAACAGTTGAACGGTGTAGAATATGCCGGCCGTCCAATGGTAGTAAAAGAAGCCTTACCCAGAAATTAATAGCATAAACTTGATAGACAAAGAAAAAGGATTTTCCGCAATGGAAAATCCTTTTTCTTTGTCTATCAAGTTTTAATGACTACTACTTCGTAAACATACACCTGCTACCACTCAATAAATTTACCACGAGCTCTGCGTTCTGCCAACATCTGTGTAAGGAAACGCTGACGGTCCTTAGCAATGTAACGCCGGGCAAAAATATTAGGAACAGCTACCCCCAAGGCTATACAGAAAATAATAAGCGCCGAGTTAATACCATTGGAAAAAGCAAGTGTCACTTCCCCTACCACTCCACGCATATTGATAAGCGCCAGCAACGAACGATACATCAAGACACCAGGTACCATCGGAATGACAGAAGGAATAGTCAGCACATGATTAGGGACATGAAACCAATGAACGGCTTTGACAGCTATCAAACTCACGACAAAGCTTCCCATAAACGAACCGATCACCGGACCATATCCTAATTCAAAGTTTACAAAGTTACGGGTGCATACTGCAATAATTCCACCTACAGCCACCACCCACAACAAACGTCTCTGCACATTAAAAATAGTAGCGAATCCCATAGCCGCAATTGCAGCCGCAACAGCATATACCCAATAAGCATCGTGCGGCACCATACTCAGTTCACTGAACTTCTGGTCGATAGTCACATCATTCATCACCAGCAGCCTCAAGGCAAAAGCGATACCAAACGCCATGCCTCCTACCATCATTACCGTGTTGGCTGCACGCGTAATACCTACCAACAAGTGATTGTCAATCATATCGTCCACAAAATTTATCAGCGGCACACCGGGTACTATATATAAAGTACAGGCCAGCAACGGATGATACGGAGTGGAAGATAAACCGGAAAAAGAAAACGCATAAGCCAGACAAGTACATAAAAATGCAGAGATCGCAATACTCATATATACATTGATACCGAACTCAATGCAACGGGCACGGGTACGGAACCCCACAAAAGTACAAATAGCCGTAATCAGAAAAGCAATCCAGTCACCACCAAACAACTTGCAGAACCCTCCACAAGCAAACCCGGTACAGATTGCCACGACATAAGGGGTATAATTACGCTCCTGACGAGCAATCTTCTCAAGTTCTTCCTCATATTTATCCAATGAATAATCCTGCTCAATGGCACGCCACGAAAGTTTACTGATTTTTGAAATGGCTTCCATATTGATACCATGTTTCTCGCATTTCTGAAACTTGGAAAAAGAGTGCTTCTCGTCACTCACATTGACCATCAGCATCGTCCACCGGATATCAATATGCAGTTTCTCTTCCGGAATACCCAGATAAGCGGCCACGCGCTTCATGTTTCTTTCAATTCGGTTAGTGTCTGCCGCGCTCTCCATCAGCAGCTTGCCGGTACGTAATAAAAGGTCTAGTTTACGGCGCAATAACAGCACCTCTTGTTCATTTGTTGTCTCGTTCATCTTCTTTTTACCTCAATTTTATTTACTCTGACAGGAAACAGGTTGTTTTTTCGGGATGCAAAGGTACAAAAAGTATATGATATTCATAACTAAATGTAGGAACAGAAATGAAATTGTCGTATCTTTGACCCGAAATAATTAAGTTAGATATGGTAACATTCAAAGAATTCTTTTCATTCAAGAATAACCGCTTCTTCTGGCTCAATCTGATAGCGATGGTAGTGGTCATTGTGGCAGCACCTTTGGGAACCCTTCAATGGCTGGACAACTATACACGCCACGGCGAAGCAGTGGTAGTGCCCGATGTAAAAGGAATGAATCTGCGGATTGCAGAAAATGAACTCGACAAGCAGTCACTAAAATCAATCGTCATAGACTCCAGCTATGTAAAAGGAATAGCCCCCGGTGCTATTTTGGAACAGAATCCCGCCGGTGGCTCCAAGGTGAAGTCGGGCAGAACCGTCTATCTGACCGTCAATGCAGACAGCGCCCCCAAGGTAGCCATTCCCGATATCATGGATAATAGTTCTCTCCGCCAAGCCGAAGCTAAATTACGTGCGTTAGGTTTTAAAATAACCGAACCCGAATATATCAGCGGCGAAAAAGACTGGGTATACAGCATAAAATACCGAGGACGCGACTTGAAAGCCGGAGAAAAGATTCCTCACGAAGCCGTACTGACCCTCACGGTAGGCAACGGCAATGAAACCATGCCCGAAGATTCTGCATTGGTAAATGAATCCGGAACTGCGAACGATGACAAACCTGTGGTAGACGAATCCTGGTTTTAAACTTAACACACAGTGATGATGAGAGAAGAATATGTGGATGAACTAGACGACACACTGGATGATGTGGAACCGGTAGTGGACAACCCCGCCGAACTGTATGAACATTTCCGTGTAGTAGTAGACAAAGGACAGTCACAAGTGCGCGTGGACAAATATTTGTTCGAACGGCTTGTCAACTCTTCGCGCAACCGTATTCAGAAGGCTGCCGACGCCGGCCTCATCATGGCGAACGGCAAACCGGTGAAAAGCAGTTATAAAGTAAAGCCTTGCGACGTGCTGACGGTGATGATGGACCGTCCACGTTATGATAATGATATCATTCCCGAAGATATTCCACTGGATATAGTCTATGAGGACAACGATTTGATGGTAATCAACAAACCGGCCGGACTGGTAGTGCATCCGGGATGCGGAAACTACCACGGTACGCTGGTCAACGCCATAGCATGGCATCTGAAAGACAACCCCAGATACGACCCTAACGATCCGCAAGTGGGATTAGTCCACCGTATAGACAAAGACACCTCGGGCCTGCTCGTGGTAGCCAAGACCCCCGATGCCAAGACTCATCTGGGACTTCAGTTCTACAACAAGACCACCAAACGTAAATACAATGCTCTGGTATGGGGTATCGTAGAAAATAACGAAGGAACCATAGAAGGGAATATAGGGCGCAACCCCAAAGACCGCATGCAAATGGCTGTACTGAGTGACCCCGCCCAAGGAAAGCACGCCGTCACCCACTACCGGGTACTGGAACGTCTGGGCTATGTCACGCTGGTAGAGTGTGTGCTTGAAACGGGACGCACCCACCAGATACGTGTCCACATGAAGCACATCGGGCACACGCTGTTCAATGATGAGCGTTATGGCGGAAACGAAATTTTAAAAGGAACTCATTTTAGTAAATACAAACAATTCGTAAACAACTGTTTCGAGACCTGCCCCCGCCAGGCATTACACGCCATGACGCTGGGCTTTGTCCATCCCCGTACAGGCGAAGAGATGTTCTTCACCTCTCCGCTGCCCGAGGATATGACAAACCTGATAGACAAGTGGAGAAACTATATCAGTAACAGAGAAGAACTATGAAACGTACTATTGCCATAGTAGCCGGAGGAGATTCCAGCGAACTTGTCGTTTCCCTGCGCAGTGCACAGGGACTTTACTCTTTCATTGACAAAGAGCGTTATAACCTATATATAGTAGAGATGGAAGGGCATCGGTGGGAAGTAGTCCTTCCGGACGGTTCCAAAACCCCGATAGACCGTAATGATTTCAGTTTCATGGAGAACGGCGAAAAGAAACATTTCGACTTCGCCTACATCACCATCCACGGAACTCCGGGAGAAAACGGTATCCTGCAAGGTTACTTCGACCTGTTAGGAATTCCCTACTCCAGTTGTAACGTACTGGTATCTGCCATGACTTTCAATAAATTCACCTGCAACCAATACCTGAAAGGCTTCGGTATCCGCGTAGCCGAATCACTGATCCTGCGTAAAGGGTTTGAAATTACAGACGAAGAAGTAATCAACAAAATTGGTCTGCCTTGTTTCATCAAACCCAACGCCGGCGGTTCCAGCTTCGGTGTCACCAAAGTAAAGACTAAGGAAGATATACAACCCGCCATCGAAAAAGCTTTCGAGGAAAGTGACGAAGTAATGATTGAAGCCTTTATGAGAGGAACGGAAATCACCTGCGGCTGTTACAAGACCTCGGACAAGGAAGTGGTATTCCCCATCACCGAGGTGGTGAGTGCCAACGAATTCTTTGACTATGGAGCCAAATACAATGGAGAATCACAGGAAATCACCCCTGCCCGCCTGCCCGAAGATACAGCCGAACGTGTACGTCTGCTCACTTCGGCCATTTATGACATTCTGGGGTGTTCCGGCCTTATCCGCATTGACTATATCATTACCGAAGGCGAAAAAGTAAACTTGCTCGAAATCAATACCACCCCGGGCATGACAGCTACCAGCTTCATTCCCCAACAGGTGCGTGCCGCAGGATTGGATATAAAAGATGTGATGACTGACATTATAGAAAATAAATTTTAGTGGTTCGTGATTAGCGGTTAGTGATTAATATCCATGCGGCACATAATGCAGCCTATTAACCACTAACCACTGGCCACTCATCACTGACTAACCCTTATAAATTATGAACATACCAGCTGAATTTAACGAGATTCGTCCGTACACTCCCGAAGAGTTACCGCAAATCTATGAAGAATTAATCGCTGACCCCGTTTTCCGGACAGTGGTAGAGTCTGTTATGCCGGGCGTACCTTTCGAAGGTCTTGCCATGAAGATGCGTCAATGCAAAACAAACCTGGAATTCCAAAAAGCGTTCTTTTACGGACTGTTATGGGATTTGGTGAAAAAAACAGCCAACGGACTGACATTCGACTGTTCCGCCTTGTCCGACTTAACCCGGAACTACACTTTCATCTCCAATCATCGTGACATTATTCTGGATTCGGCTTTTCTATCTATCCTACTGATAGACAAAGGAATGACCACCGTAGAAATCGCCATCGGCGACAACCTGCTCATCTACCCATGGATTCATAAGCTGGTACGTGTCAATAAATCATTCATCGTGAAACGCGGCCTCAACATGCGGCAGAAACTGGAAGCATCTGCTTTGATGTCGCGCTACATGCATTTCGCCATGAAGGAAAAACATGAGAATTTATGGATAGCGCAACGTCAGGGACGTGCCAAAGATTCCAATGACCGTACCCAAGACAGTGTATTGAAAATGATGGCCATGGCAGGTGAAGGCGATGTCACCGAAAGACTGAAAGAACTGAACATCGTTCCGCTTGCTATCTCTTACGAATATGACCCATGCGATTTCCTGAAAGCCAAGGAATTACAACAGAAACGGGATGATCCCTATTTCCAGAAAAGTCCCGAAGACGACCTGATCAATATGCAGACCGGCCTTTACGGATACAAAGGACGCATCCATTTCCAGACTTCCGCCTGTCTGAATCATGAACTGGACGAACTGAAAGAACACAATTTGCCTAAATGTGATTTGTTTACCGCCATATCGGAAACCATAGACCGGCATATACACAGCAGTTACCGCTTGTTTGCAGGTAATTATGTGGCGTGTGACCTCTTGATGGGAGACAACCGTTTCACGGCCGAGTACACAGAAGAAGAAAAAGAGCATTTTGAAAACTACATGGAACAACAGATTGCCAAAGTAGACCTTCACAATAAAGATGCCTCTTTCCTGCGCCATGCTTTGCTGACTATGTATGCCAATCCGCTCATCAATTACCTGAAAGCGGCAAAAGGATAAGAACGTTTACCGTAAAGGGTGGATTTTACAGTCCACCCTGAAAAAGAAAATTACAAACATGAGGAAAGTCGTTATTTTATCTTTTCTAGCTTCTTTGCTTCTCGGCGCGTGCGGTGAAGACGATTATGTATATCCCAATGTTCTGACAGATATGATCGACTTGAAAACCGATCATACAGGAACCGGACGATATCTGATAACGGACGAAGGGACAGAGTGGCGCATCCAGTCACGTACCGGTCTTGACGGACTGGCACCAGACACCACGTACCGCACGGTTACCATGTACGCTCCATTGACAGACTCGGAAGAAGCAGAAAAAGAAGCCATGCTTTACAATACCCAACTGGTTATTTCTCCTGTTCCCTTGCCCGAATCTAAATTCAAGGAGATAAAGACCGATCCGGTGGCCATTCAAAGCATCTGGCGGGGTGGGAATTACCTGAACCTGATTTTACAAGTCAAAGTCAAAGATCAGAAGCACGGCTATCACTTTATTGAGAACAAACTGGAGAACAAAGATGGAGAACAAACATTATACTTGACACTCTATCATGACAGGAATAATGACATCGAAGGTTTCAACCGTAAAGTCTATCTGTCTGTTCCCTTATGGGCATACGCCGGCAAGCTGCATAAAGGCGATAAGATTGTATTCAACATCCATACTTATAAAGAAGGTATGACCAGTCGTATCTTTTATTTTTAGCAAACAAAAACATCAAAACATTCCATTTTATGATAAAGACCATTTATTTCATATTCTTCATCTGCGCATTCTCACTAGGATTATGGGCATGTACCGGCAAAGACAGTGACAAATTCAAGAATCTTTCCTCTGACCAGTTTGAGGAAATGATACAGGACAAGACCATCCAACTGATTGATGTACGCACGGTAGCCGAATATTCCGAAGGCCATATACCGGGCAGCATCAATATCAATGTATTGGACAATGAGTTTGGTACAAACATCGAGAAGCTTCTTCAAAAAGACCGTCCCGTAGCCGTTTATTGCAAAAGTGGAAGGCGCAGCCGCAATGCGGCCAATATTTTGGTAAAAAAAGGATTCAAAGTGTATAATCTGGATAAGGGTATCCTAGACTGGAAGGAATTAGGGAAGGAAATAAGTTTTTAACCGTTTTTTCCTTCAAATTCTTCATTATGGTTTAGCAAGTTGATTTACTGTCACTTATTATGAAGGATTTTTTTTCAATCCTTCATAAATTCTTCATCTCTGTAAGTTTGTTCCAGAGTCCCCGCCCGGTCTTCTATTTCCGAAGCGATACCTTTTCCTCTTGAATGGCAATCTTGCCACGCACTGTCTTATAATCAAGCCAAGGATACACACAGTTTTTCGTTCGATAGAAATCACTATGCTGTCCTTTTTAGGTTTATCGTTTCACCTTAGTGATGAAGTTTTATCACTAAGGTGATCAATTTTCATCACATGGGTGATACTGTTTCATCACACAGGTGAAACGATAAATAAAAAAGGAAGAATACGTCATTCCGACTGCCGGTTATTCCAACCCTTCCAGCATTCTCTTTAAAACAACTGTAGCAGAAATTTCCCGGTTGGCCGCTTCAGGAATAACCAACGAAGTAGGAGCTTCAATCACCTCATCGGTCACAATCATGTTTCTTCTCACCGGCAGACAATGCATAAAGAAAGCATTGTTTGTCACTGCCATGTGCGCCGCATCTACCGTCCAACTCATATCCTTGCTCAGGATCTTTCCATAGTCGGCAGGATGGGTGACACCGGGACATGCCCAGTTCTTGGCATAAATAAAGTCAGCCCCTTCAAAAGCTTTCATCTGGTTATATTCCACCTTCGCGCCACGGACAAACTTCGGGTCTAGCTCATAGCCTTCGGGATGAGTAATGACAAAATCCACATCGGCCTCGTTCATCCAGTCGGCAAACGAGTTAGGTACAGCCTGAGGTAATGCACGCGGGTGCGGCGCCCAAGTCAATACCACCTTGGGACGGTCTTTCTTTTTATATTCTTCAATAGTAATCAGGTCGGCGAAAGCCTGCAACGGATGACCGGTAGCGGCTTCCATGGAGAATACAGGCTTGCCGGAATATTTTATGAACTGATTCAGAATCTTTTCAGTATAATCATCCTCGCGGTTCTCAAAATGAGCGAACGAACGCACACCGATGATATCACAATAAGAAGCCATCACCGGAATAGCCTCCAGCAAATGTTCACTCTTATCGCCATCCATAATGACACCGCGCTCTGTTTCCAGCTTCCATGCACCTTGATTCACATCGAGTACAATCACATCCATCCCCAAGTTACGAGCTGCCTTCTGGGTACTCAAACGGGTACGCAGACTGTTGTTGAAGAAAATCAACAGACAAGTCTTATGCTTTCCCAGGGTTTCATATTTGTAGCGGTCTTTCTTGATTTCGAAAGCTTCGGCAAGGGCACTCTTCAAGTCGCCCAAATCATGTACGTTTGTAAAGTATCTCATAATCCTTTCATTTATATTATTATTGTCTTATTTGTCCATCCCCCTGAATAATCCACTTGTATGTGTTCAGTTCCTCCAGGCCCATCGGACCACGAGCGTGAAGCTTCTGCGTGCTGATACCTATTTCCGCTCCCAATCCGAACTCACCTCCATCGGTAAACGAAGTAGGCACATTCACATAAACACAAGCCGCATCCACCATCTTCATAAAATAATCGGCCGCCCGGTCATTCTCCGTCACAATACATTCACTATGTCCCGAACCATAAATAGAAATGTGGGCCACAGCCGCCTGTATGGTCATAGTCGCCGTCACTGCCATTTTGTAGTCCAGAAACTCTGTTCCGAAAGTATCCGTAGAAGCATGTTTCAGCAAGTGGGAAGGGTAAGAAGTTTTCAGATAATTATAACACAAGTCATCGGCATAGATTTCCACGTTGTCCTGCTGCAAATCGCTACAAAGAGTGGAAAGGTCGGTCAGCCGGTTCACATCTACAATCAGGCAGTCCAATGCGTTGCACACGCTGACACGACGTGTCTTGGCATTACGGATAATGGCGGCTCCCTTCGCCACATCACCATCCTTGTCAAAATAAACATGACACACACCAGCTCCTGTCTCGATAACGGGAATCGTGGCGTTCTGCCGCACATAATCTATCAGCCCCTTGCCGCCCCGGGGAATAATCAAATCCACATAGCCACGGGCATGGAGCAGTGCATCAGCCGAGTCATGTCCTGCCGGCAACAATGCCACCAGATAAGGAGACAAGTGGGCTACATCCAGCAATGTATTCCGGATAATCTCCACCAGAATACGGTTGGAGAAATCGGCATCGCTTCCCCCTTTTAATATACAAGCGTTGCCTGACTTGAAACAAAGTGCAAACACATCCAAAGTCACATTAGGACGAGCTTCATAAATAATGCCTATCACCCCAAAAGGCACACTTACCTTGGTCAGCTTCATGCCATTGGGACGCACAGTCTCATTCAGTATTCTCCCCGACGGAGAAGGCAACGTGGCTACTTGCCGTATGCCTCCAGCTATAGCGCGAATACGTTCCGCCGTCAGTTTCAAACGGTCATATTTGGGATTTAAGGGATCCATCGCCGCCAAATCTTTGGCGTTCTCTTCCAGAATCCGATCCGTAGCAGCCTCCACCCTGTCGGCCAATGCATACAAAGTGTCATTGATGATCTCCTCCTTGCAGAAAGCAAGAGATCCTTTTGCCTGCCGCACCTGTTTAAAAATATCTTTTATCTGTTCCATAGTCACTTCATTTTATCTAAATCATTACCACACCGCATCAGTCCAAATACAAATAATCATAGTGTACCATAGGTTTCTGCCCATGTTTCCCCTGCAATGCACGTGCTTCTGCCGAATCAAATCCGATGCGTCCCACTCCTATCTGCCTCCCCCGGTGGTCTATGATTTTCACTATATCATCTTTTTCAAATTCCCCTTCTATGCGGACCACTCCCACAGGAAGCAGGCTTACCGCCTTATGTCCTTTCAACACTTTCACGGCCTGTTCATTCAAATGCAACTCGCCTTTCGCAAAGCCTTCGCTGTGGGCAATCCACTTCTTCACGCTGGATACTCCACCTTCTGCCGGAATAAAGCGCGTACAGACTGTCCCTGCCGGATGTTGCAGTAAATCGACCAGAATATTGTCTTTCTTGCCATTGGCTATAATGACTGTGATACCCTCATCGGCCACTTTGCGGGCAATGGTAGTCTTTGTCAGCATACCGCCCCGGCCAAAGCCCGATTTCTCCGTCTGTATATAGTCCGAAAGATCCTTTCCCTGCTCCACCTCCCGTATCACCTGCGTACCGGGGGTAGAAGGAGAGCCATTGTATATGCCGTCAATATTGCTCAGTATGATTAATGCCTGCATATCCATCATAGAAGCGATCATTCCCGAAAGTTCGTCATTGTCTGTAAACATCAGTTCGGTGACCGAAATAGTATCATTCTCATTTACGATAGGTATGACACCGTTCTCCAGCATCACCATCATACAGTTGCGCTGGTTCAGGTAATGACGGCGCGTGCCAAAACTTTCTTTCGTAGTCAGCACCTGCCCGACGGGAATACCGTGTTCACGAAACAGCTCATAGTAACGGTTGATCAGCTTTGCCTGCCCCACTGCCGAGAAAAGTTGCCTTTGCTCCACACTATCTAATTTTTTGGAAGGTTTGATCTCGCTGCGTCCCGAAGCTACCGCCCCAGATGAAATCAGAATGACTTCCACTCCGGCTTTGCGCAATTCCGCCACTTGGTCTACCAATGCCGACATACGCGTCACATCCAGTGTACCGTCTTTACGCGCCAACACATTACTACCTATCTTTACTGCTATTCTTGTAAACTGAACTGCCATTTCTCTTGTTATTTTAGAAACACAAATATAGATATTAAAATCAATCTGTAAAGTCAAATAAGCCAAAAATTAACCTTTATCGTATTTGTGTGCATGTATTTTAATTCTCATCTTTGCAAAATGAAAATATATAACGATAATATTCAATAGGCAAACGTATGGTTAAAGCTATTTTTTTCGATATTGACGGTACATTGGTTTCTTTTGAAACTCATAAAATTCCCGCTTCAACCCAAGAAGCATTAAAAGCACTTCGTGATAAAGGCATTAAAATATTTATTGCCACCGGACGCCCACAATGTTTAATAAACAATCTGAGTGATTTAGAGTTTGACGGGTATATCACAGTCAACGGCAGCTATTGTTTTACTGCCGGCCACCAGCCCATTTATAAAGGTTGCATCCCGCAAGAAGACATTGAACGGCTAATAACTTTTCAACAGAAATATCCGGTACCTTTCGTTTTTGTACACGGCAATGAAATGTTCGTCACTGAAGTGAATGACAGAGTACAGGCTGTTTCCGATCTGATTGAAATTCCTGTTCCCCCTGTCGCCTCCATAGAAGAAGCCCGTGGAAAAGATATCCTGCAAATAATGGGATACTTTACGGCCGAAGAGGAAAAAGAAACAGATATATTCGGCAAAGTGCTGACTCATTGCGAACCGATGCGCTGGTATCCATTGTTTGCCGATATCATTGCACGGGGCAACAGTAAAAGTACGGGAATAGACAAAGTGCTGGCATATTTTGACATTGACCTGAAAGACACAATGGCTTTCGGTGACGGCGGCAACGATATCCCCATGCTGAAACACGTAACCACAGGGATAGCTATGGGAAATGCCGAGCCCCATGTCAAAGCTGTGGCCGACTACGTGACAACCTCCGTAGATGAAGACGGGATAGCCAATGCTTTGAAACATTTCGGATTAATCTAAAGAAGATTTGATGAAAAGAAAATGAATGATGCAGAGAGTATCCTCATGAGAGATCCAAAACTAAGGTTTTTCATGTCGTTTATTAATTTAAGATGTACCAAGATATTCATTTACTTCTTATTAATTCGTTTCTTGTTTTGATTTCTTGACCCATTTTTCCAGAAAACTCTTTATCTTTACACAAAATATTTATTAATTGCGAATCTATGAAGAAAACCTATTCTATCCTTTGCGCATTTGTATTGGCAGGCTCGTTCTTCGGCTGTTCCACAACACAGCAGAAGACAAGCGAAACTGACTACACGCAGTATGTTAACACGTTCATCGGAGCAGCAGACAACGGACATACCTTTCCCGGTGCCTGCCGTCCTTTCAGCATGATCCAGACAAGCCCCGTAACCGGAGCTATCGGCTGGAGATATTGCTCGGAATATGTGTACACCGACTCCCTGATATGGGGATTTACCCAAACACACCTTAATGGAACAGGGTGTATGGATTTGGGAGATATCCTGGTGATGCCAGTTACCGGCACACGCGCCCGTGCCTGGGACGCTTATCGCAGCCACTTCCCCAAAGACAAGGAAGCAGCGACTCCCGGATACTACACCGTAGAGCTGACTGATCCCGGCGTGAAAGCCGAACTGACCGCCTCTCCCCATGCCGCCCTACACCGTTATACCTATCATAACGCCGACTCGGCATCTGTATTGATTGACCTTCAGCACGGACCTGCGTGGAACGAAAACCAATATCATTCGCAAGTACAAAGTTGCGAAACCAATTGGGAAGATGCACAAACTTTGACCGGACATGTACGCAACAGCGTATGGGTGAACCAGGATTACTTTTTTGTTATGAAGTTCAATCGTCCCGTCATAGATACCCTGTATCTGCCCATGGCCGAAACAGAAAAAGGGAAACGTATCATCGCTACTTTTGACATGGAGCCGGGAGAGGAACTGCTGATGAAAGTAGCCATGTCCACCACCGGCGTGGATGGAGCCAAGAAGAATATGGAAGCGGAAATAGCCGACTGGAATTTTGAAGGAGTGAAGCAAGCAGCACACGACGAATGGAATAATTATCTGAGCCGCATTGAAATAACCGGTACGGATGATGAGAAGACCAACTTCTATACCAGCTTCTACCATGCCCTGATACAGCCCAACCAAATCTCGGACGTAGACGGATGGTACCGTAATGCAGCCGATTCCATCGTTAAAGCCGGTAACGGAGCTTTTTATTCCACTTTCTCCTTATGGGACACTTACCGTGCCGCCCATCCGTTTTACACCTTAATGGTTCCTGAAAAAGTAGATGGATTCGTCAATTCATTGGTAGAACAGGCTGAAGTACAGGGCTTCCTGCCTATCTGGGGACTTTGGGGAAAAGAAACATATACCATGATTGGCAACCACGGTGTTTCAGTTATCGCCGAAGCTTACCGCAAAGGCTTCCGAGGCTTTGATGCCGAACGTGCCTTCAATGTTATCAAAAATACCCAAACCGTATCTCATAAACTGAAATCCGATTGGGAAACTTATATGAAATACGGTTATTTCCCTACTGACTTGATTAAGACAGAATCAGTATCCTCTACGCTGGAATCGGTATATGATGATTACGCCGCAGCCGATATGGCCCAACGTATGGGTAAAGAGGAAGATGCCGCTTATTTTGCCAAACGTGCCGATTTTTATAAGAACCTGTTCGATACTGAAACGCAATTCATGCGTCCCCGCAATGCTGACGGGAGTTGGAAATCTCCTTTCAACCCTAGTCAGGTTGCCCACATGGAAAGTACCGGTGGAGACTATACCGAAGGTAATGCATGGCAGTACACTTGGCATGTGCAACATGATGTGCCGGGGCTTATTGAGTTATTCGGCGGAGAACAAGCATTCTTAAACAAATTGGATTCTTTATTCACCTTGAAACTGGAAACCACCCAGGCAGATGTTACCGGCTTGATCGGTCAATACGCACACGGCAATGAACCCAGCCATCACATTACTTATTTATATACGTTGGCAGGTCGCCCCGAACGTACCCAAGAACTGATCCGTGAAATCTTTGATACGCAATATCATCCCGAACCCGACGGACTCTGTGGCAATGATGACTGCGGACAGATGTCAGCATGGTATATGTTCTCTGCTATGGGGTTCTATCCGGTAGATCCGGTAAGTGGCAATTATGTATTCGGCGCCCCACAAATGCCTGAAATTGTATTGAACCTGGCCGATGGAAAGACTTTCACGATCATTGCCGAAGGATTATCAAAGGAACACAAGTATGTTGACAGTATTACACTGAACGGTGAACCTTATACAAAGAATTATATCTCGCATGAAGATATCCTAAAGGGCGGGACTTTGGTGTATAAGATGAAATAAGGAATCTACCTCATTACAGGAAGAGGGTATGTATAGCTGGAGCCGACTGTCATACCCTCTTCCTGCTTTCTGTTCCTGATGCTTTTCAAAGGATCATAATGCTCCAGGTATTTATGCCCTTATCCATGAAACATGATCATTATCAGCATAACTTCTGTTTTAGATATCTTGTAATTGCCATATTAAATTGTTGCCATGAACCATGTCAAGTCAGAACATAATATAATAGGCAAAACAAAAATACAACTCTTATATTTGCTCAATCCAAACTTTATTGCGTTATTTGCGTTACATGTTTTATGTAACATAAAAACTGCAATGAAGAGTATTTCTACTAATCCATTTTTAATAACCGGTTACCAAGGGCCCGACTATTTCTGTGACCGCGAAAAAGAAACAGCTTCTTTAATGTCAGCATTAAAGAATGGCAGAAATATTACATTAATCAGTCCGCGCCGTATGGGAAAGACAGGACTAATAAAGAATGTATTTTACTATATTCAAAAAGAAAATAAATCTGCCGCCTGTTTTTATCTGGATATATTTTCAACCCAGAATCTTCAGGAGTTTGTATCTCTACTGGGACGAAGTGTGTTGGGGAAATTAGATACCTTATCACAGAGTACCTTAAAATCGCTATTCTCATTCTTTAAAAGTTGCCGTCCGGTCATCAGCGCCGATGAAATTACAGGAATGCCATCTGTAACACTCGACTTTATTCCGGAACGTTCAGAAGAAACCTTGAAAGAGATTTTCACCTACCTAAACCAATCGGGAGTAGAATGTTATATAGCCATTGACGAATTCCAGCAAATAATGGAATATCCGGAGAAAGGAGTGGAAGGCCTGTTGAGATCGTATATCCAGTTCACCCCGAATGTGCATTTTATCTTTTCGGGCAGCAAAAAGCATTTGATGGAGTCTATCTTCTTTTCCATCAAAAGACCTTTTTACCAATCTACGCAGAAACTTTTCCTGGCCCCTATTCCTTATACTCCTTACCGGGAGTTTGCCAAGAAACTGTTTGATGAAAAGAAAAAAACTTTGCAGGAAGATATCTTCCATGAAATTTATCAATCGGTAAAAGGACATACGTGGTATATGCAATATCTTTTAAACAGATTGTATTCATTGCCACAGCAGACTCCGACCATAGAGCTGTTGCATACACTCATCCAGGAAATCATACAGGAGGAAGAATATACTTATCAAACCTATTTCCAGTTTTTAACTTCCAATCAGATTCAGTTGCTGAAAGCTATAGCCAAAGAGGAAATTGTAAATGAGATTAACAGTGCCACATTCATAAAGAAATATGATTTAAAAGGAGCCAGCAGCATAAATGTAGCATTAAAGTCTTTAATTAATAAGGAGTTTGTCTTAAAAGAGCAGCAAGGATATATAGTATACGATCGTTTTTTGGCAATTTGGCTCAAAGGACTAGTATGAATAATTAAAATCTCCATCACTATGAATACAAAAGGAATTCTTATTGCAATTCTGGCATTGGGAAGCATAACGTTGATAAATGCCCAACAACCTGCCGGCTATTTCTTCAAGGAATTTACTCCAGGAAAAGTTTTATTGAAAAACAAACAGTTTGCCAAAGGGAAATTTAACTATGACTGTATAAACAAGGAAATGCATTTTTTGAATGAATCGACAGACATGGTTATAGAGAATTTGGAAGATATTGATACAGTAGTCATTGATATACACCGCTTTATTCCGTTTGAGGGACATTTTATGGAAGTGATGACTGATCAGCATACCACTCTTTTTATAGACTGGAAAGTAAAGCCAAAAGATATCGGGAAGAAAGGAGCTATGGGAACAGTTACTCATGGCAGTGTTCAAGCAATTGATGTCAATACACGCTTCCAACGTGTTAACGGTGAACAGAATTTAGACCTTTCGGTCTATAAAATGGTAACGGAAAATGTTTATTACACTCAGATTAAAGGCAAGTTGAGAAGCTTTCGAAATATCCATTCACTTCTGAAATTGTATTCAAAAGATAAGCAACAACTTATCAAAGAGTTCATTGAAACAGAAAAGATTAAGATAGAAAAGCCCAAAGATATACTAAAAGTCTTGAAACGGTTTCAATAAAAGAAGGTGTCCGAAAAGTGAAGTGCCCTCTAAAAGTTTTATGTCTAACTTTTGGAGGCTGTCCATTTCAGACACCTTCTTTTATTATATAACTAATACTTTATTTTCCTCCACTAGATTCATATCCTGGTGTCTGCTTCAATGCCGAATTATTAGTCAATGTATTCTTATCAATAGGCCAAAGCAAACGGGTTGCTTCTGCTGTAGTATGTTCCAATACATATTCATCACCTGCTAAGCGCAGATCATACCAACGTTTTCCTTCAACCATAAACTCACGCATACGTTCTTTTAGAACAGCTTCCATTGCACCGGCATTATCCGGTTTTACAGACTTATTATCCGCATAAAGTGCGGCATCATTATCATTGGGATATTGTACTTCCGGATGTGCATTAAAATAATCTTCACCATAGGCACGTTTACGTACTGCATTAATTTCTTCCACAGGGTCCTCTCCTAAAAAAGCCTTAGCTTGAGCTAACAACAACAAGCAATCTGCATACCGATAAACAGGATAATCATCCAATGGACTACGCGTATCAGCCCCATCAAGCAATGTACCCAAAAACTTGGCCGGATACAACCCATAAAGAGATAAAGTTCCATCTTCCTTTTTTTCATAAGCAGCCTGAAGTGTGCTTCGCTTACGGGTATCGTTATCATTAAAGCATTTAGTATACACATCCTTATTAACCGGGTAACGGATCGTACCATTCACTTTCACTTTATCACCCAATGAACTAATGGGATTACCATTCTCATCCATATATCCGAATAATATATTTTGCTGTGGAAACATATTATTATTATATGTTACATCCCCCCACATATTATATTCATCGCGTGCATTGCGAATCGCAAATATTATCTCTTTATTATTCTTGTTATCATAAGAAAATACTTCAGAGAAATCCTCCAACAAACCAAATTTATCGGTTTGATTTCTCACTTCCTGCAATGCATTTTTCGCTGTTGTATAATCTTCGTTACCACCTCCCATGTGTTTTCCTCTCCACATATATACTTCACCCTTCAACATCATGGTAGCTGCTTTAGACCAAAAATAACGCTGAGAATCATTTCTAAACCCATAATTATCCCCAAAAGCAGTTTCTGAAGCCTGTAAATCATCAACAATCAATTTCATTACGTCAGCAGCAGAAGAAGCTGGTCTTGCTAAATTTCCAAGATCCAAGCTCGACCCTTCCGAGAAATCGGTCCATATCACTACATCTCCATAAGATCGTAACAACTGAAAGTAAAGGAAAGCACGGATACCATAAACTTCGCCCAGATAATATTTCTTGGTACTTTCATTCATCGACATACCTTCCACCTTGTTTATCATCAGATTAGCCTGATTAATCACCTCATATAAATTTCCAAAATTAGAAACAACCGTATTCACATCGTTCAAACTGTTGTTCCACATACGTTCATTACCCTGGGTAGCACTACCAAATGTTGACTCTCCAAAATAATAATCCGCACGAGGTTCTCCAAAAAGAAAAATGCTATAACTACATTTCTCTCTAAACTTAGAATGTAACCCCACATTAAAAGCATCCACCTGTGCTTCTGTCTGCCAATATTTATTATCGGCAATACTACTTATTGGCTCCAAATCCAAAGAATTACACCCGGTAAAAGCTATGCCAACCATTAAATATGCTAATATTTTTTTCATAATGAGTCTTGTTGATTAAAATGAAACAGATAAACCAAATAATACAGTTCTTGGAGTAGGATAACGTCCATTATCAATACCACGACCATATTCTGTACTTACAGCCGGTTCCGGAGATGTACCTTCATAACCAGTTATATAAAACAAATTCTGACCTGTGACATAAACAGAAGCATCCGTCATGAAACATTTACTGATTAGTGATTTCGGTAATGTATAACTTAATGTAAGCTCTCGCAAACACAAATAATCCCCCTTTTCATAATAATGAGAATTGTTGTTATCAGCAGCAGTTAAACCATTATTAGAACGTGTGATATTCTTTTTGATATTCTGATCGCCAAAATAATATTTAGATAAATCTGTGTTCGGATTATCTTCTGTCCACATATCTTTCACATCAGTTATAATATTCCATGTGCCTTGATACTGGCCCAATGTACGAGCCTTTAAATCATTATACAATGTATGTCCTAATGCATAATCAAAACGTCCATACAACGACCAATTTTTATAGCTGAATGTAGTAGAGAATCCACCGGTTATATTAGGAAATATATTACCAACGACATAACGGTCATATGAATCTATCACATCATTTCCATCCATATCCTCCCAACAAACATCTCCTGGTTCAATAGGTTTCCAACCTTGTTTACCTGCATATTCTGCTGCCTTACCCGGACCATACAAATTTGCGACATTATCAATTCGATTGTTTGCATATTTTTTTACATCATCCCAATCTTTAAAAATATGATTTTGTTTATAGGCAATAAGCTCACCTAACTTTCCACCTTCCTGGCGGCCGCCAACCCATACTAACTCTCCTTTATTAGGATCCCATACCTGAGCACCACCTACACGGTTATTAACCTCCTTATTGTCAGGCAATTTTATAATTTTATTAGCTACAGTAGAAAGGTTTGCTGTCATATCCCAAGTGAATCCACCTTTATTTATGATATTAGCACGTACTTCCGCTTCAAAACCAGAATTACGAAGAGTACCCAAATTAGTAGCAATCTTATCAAATCCTGTATACCCTGGTAAAGCAAGATCGGTAAGCAAATCTTTTGTCTTGCGATTATAATAATCCAGAATAAAGCTCAAACGATTATTGAAGAAACCAATATCAAGTCCGGCTTCAAAGCTTTGGCTCTGTTCCCAACGTAACCCTGTATTAACCAATGCACTATTGTATATACCGGTTTCACCACCATAAGGTTTCGTTGTTGCATACTCACCATATACCGTATAATTACCTAAACCGTTCACATTACCATTCACACCATAACTAAGACGAGGTTTAAAGGTGGAAATCAAATCAGAAACGTTGGAATCCTTCCAAAACTGCTCTTCTGTAATATTCCATCCGGCAGAAACTCCAGGGAAAAATCCCCATCTATTATCCTTCAATTTAGAAATACCATCATAACGGAACACAACAGAAAGTAAGTATTTCATTTCATAGTTATAATTCAGACGTCCAAAACTAGAAAGTATTCGATAAGCACTCTTAGTAGTACTAGTTTCAGTGCGAGTTGCGCCTACATTTAAAGTAGGGATATCATCAGTAGGAGAATTTTGAGTTTTTGCCGCAAGCTTAAACTGATCATAAGTAAAATATTCACCCCCTAACATGACCTCCAAATTATGCTTATCAGCAAAAGTGTCGGTATAAGTCAATGTAGCATTATATTGCTGTTGAGTATAACGTTCCTGCTCCACAGAAGCCTCACGTGTTGTATTTGTATCTTTATTCTCCAATTGGTACGCTTTATTAAATTTTTCCACCATGTAATCATAACGATACAAAGAAGCGTTACCGTTTAACACTAATTTCTTTGGAAGAATATCCAATTTAAATCCTATATTATAAGTGCTTTTATTCGTTCCGTCAGAATACAGTAATTTATCTCTGAAATAAGCGGGATTACCATCGGAAATATTAGTATCAGCCGAATTAGGACTACCATCCTCATTCCAAGGATTCCAAGTAGGACGCATACCACGTGTACGATAAAAGAACTCATAAGTACCTGTCCATGACAATGTAGGCTGTGTAGACCAGGAATAAGTAGTTCCTGCATTTATTGTCAAAAATGGGAAGAGCTTATAGGAGCCGTTCAAGGAGCCATTAAAACGTTGATAACCAGTTCCAACGACCTGACCATCCTCATCATAATACCCTAAACTGGCAGCAAAAGTTCCTTTATCATTTCCACCATTGATACTGATATAATGATCTTGCATCAACGCAGGTGAATTAAAAATCTCATCATCCATAGCTCCATGATAATCTTTATAAACCAACTGTTTACCAGAGTAAGGATCAGTCATCGTCTGCCATCCTTGATTCACCAAATCCTCATTGCCTTCCAAATAACGTACATCATAGTTATTTTTAGTTGTACCACAACCATTCTGAGTATCAGGATTCCATCCATCACTATATCCTGCTACCGCTTGGTTAGCATTTTTAAATCCTAGTCGAGTATAATACAAATAATCACCAGCATTCAGATATTCATATCCTTTGCGGGCAAAGTTCATACCCATCTTGAATTTATAATTAACATCTACTTTTCCCTCTTTACCTTTTTTCGTTTCAATCAAGATAACACCCCCATTAGCACGAGCACCATAGATAGCCGTCGATGCAGCATCCTTCAAAACCTGGATAGATTCTATATCCGAGGAGTTAATATCTGCCATATTATTACGCACTATTCCATCAACAATAATTAATGCGGCACTATTATCCCCCGTAATTGTTGCTCCCCCACGCAAAGTTATATTAGGTGAGCTACCTGGCTGCCCTGTAGTATTGACAACACGTAATCCCGATACAGATCCTTGTAATGACTGTCCCACATTACTATAAGCCGCCTTCTTTAAGACCTGGTCATCCATTTTAGTAATAGCAGTAGTCAAAGCTGCACGTTTTTGAGAACCACCATAGCCGACAACAACAACTTCATCCAAAGTTTGAGTATCATCTTTCAAAATAACATTCAGCGGAGTTCCATTCCATTTCATTTCTTGAGTGATATAACCAACGAAAGAAATCTGAATAACATCTCCATTCTTTACATCATTTAAAGTGAAATTACCATCAAAATCTGTGATGGTACCATTGGTAGTTCCTTTTACTACCACAGATGCACCAATAACAGTTTCCCCTGTAGCATCTTTGACAACACCTGTACAAGTTCCACTCTGTTGTGTGATTTTCAAATCGGTAACGCCGGGACTGGCAACCGCGTATGCTGCTCCGGTAGAGGCACCCATTAGGAACAGCATCATGCTGACTGATTTTAGTCGTTTTAACATAGCTGTGATTCTTTAAATATTTATTAAAAATCAACCAGTTTAAGATATTATTCTTAAACTAAACCAAGATTGACGCTGCAAATATATAATATATTTGATATATTTAAGAACATAAACAAAAATATTTTATTATAACCTCCGTTATTTAATAAAACATTAAATCATCACACATTATCATTCACCTTTATTTTATTTATATTCACTTGAAAATAGTTTATTTTATGCATTAATATAACAATAGATCACCGCATCACATATGCCCTCGACTATGAAGTTCTTTATTCATGATACTCTTCACTATAATGTTTCATCACACCTTCAGACAGATAAGCGATGCCTACCTTCAAAAGGCAAAATACACGCTTAAGAAATAAATGCCTTAAATAAAAGCAGGGAAGCCCAAAAAGACTTCCCTACAAAATAATATCAATATATATTCTTATTCGACCGAAACAGCCCCTGTACTAGCCTCATATTTCCATCCTGGATTTTGATAAACCGAAGATGAGGTGAAGTCATTGGGATCTGATGCAGTCTGACGGAATACAGCCACCCCAATGGGCTCTAAATAATGGGCAGGAGTAAAGAGGAATCCCTTTTGTTTTGCAATGGTATTATTTTCCAATATTTTTTCGTATGGAAGTATATACACACTTGATTCAGGAGAAGACATATTTCCTGTTGACGGATTTACTATACAAAGATCTTTTAATTGTTCCTCATATACACTACCCCAATAACGCATACCTTCCGTGCGATAAGGAGTCGTTTTAAACTGATCAAGTGCCCTCCAGCGTTTCAAATCATCCCATCGGAAAGCTTCAGCACAAAGTTCATTACGGCGCTCACGACGAATATTATACAAAGTCGGATCAATCATAGTTCCATGTGAATAAGCGGCAAAATCCCCTTTTGCTTCTTCCAGCATATTAGTTGCGGCAATTGTCTTATTATAATCCGGATCTACTTTTGCACGTGTACGTAACGCTCTCCAATATCCATCTGCCGTTCCGTCAACAGTTCCATTCTTCTCGTATGAAGCTTCCATATAGATAAGCATAGCTTCCGCACCACGGAAAACAATACCTCCAGAGGTACCGGCAGAATGGTCATTCGCCATATGAGTTGAATAATGTTTACCCTTCTTTACAATATAACCTGTTGTTGCTAAACTGCCCGCATCACCGAATATCAAACTGATTTGACAAATACTGGGTGTACCATCATCACCATAATAATTCACATCTCCCGGCTTTTTAGTGAATATACCAAGACGAGAGTCACGATTCTGTACCGTAGCAACTACACCTTCCTTCTCCCAATCGGGATTATACCCCGAACCACTGGCATAAACAGGCAAACCATTACGCATAAGGAATGAATTGACCATACCACGTGTCCAGCCTGATCCACCACCATTACGACAAAGTTCCATCTGCAAATTACTGGTTACCCCCAATGATTCATCAAATTTTTTCCACATTAGAATCTCCTTATACCCTTCCATATTCTCATCACAGAACATGGTATAATATGGATTGATAGAAACCAATGAAGCATTCATTCCTTCCGGAGTATCTGTATTCTCTGCTAAATTGCCTACCATTTGGTCTGCAACAAACTTCGAAGCAGCAATCGCTTCATCAAGGAAATAATTAATTTCCACATCAGCATCATAACCTTGCGCATCTTTACCCGGCCATCCGCTTCCTCCCGGTACAAAAGCTGTACCACGATGATATTTTTCCCAAGTAGCTTCATATAAAGCTACACGAGCATGAAGCAAATAAGCTACATTTTTAGAAATACGATTTTTACCACCCGGAGGATTATTCAACAACATGTCTTCCGCCTTTTTTAAATCTTCAATAATAAAACGAGCAACCTTATGACGCGGTTGGCGCTTGCTAGCTTCCACCAATTCACCTTGAATATCGGGAAGTGCCGTTGTGACAATAGGCAGATCACCAAATTTTGTAAAAAGTTGAAAATAGCTATATGCACGGTTCACGTACATTTCTCCAATGTAATGTTTCACATTATCTTGGTTACCAGTTATAGCTCCCTCCTCATATCTTGGTAATACTTGGTCAAAAAAGTAGTTGCATGAACGAATATCCTCCCATTTCCACTCGCCACGGTCGGCAGCAACTTTTTTCTCACCAGGAATCCAAAACGAATTACTTGTTCCGCTTGCCTGATTATCTGTATCATTATCTTTTCCAAAAAGATTAATGCCATACTTATCATCCACAGTAACAAACTTATAGTTATTTATGGCATAAGCTGCTAAATCCGCTTCTGCAGAAAAGAATTTTTCAGGAGTAACCTTATCCAATGGTTCTCTATCCAAGAAGTCATTACAACTTGTCAGGCTGCCCATCAGCAAAGCTCCGATAGTTAAATATTGAATATAATTTTTCATATAGATCTTATTTTATTAAAAGGTTGCACTTAATCCGAATGAAATAGTCTTTGACAATGGGTAAGTACATCCTTCCCAATTGCCTACACCTATTGTTTCAGGATCAAAAGTATCACACAGATTGGTTATAGTAAACAAATTCTCTGCAGACACAAAGAAACGTAAATTATTCACGTAGAATTTTTTAGTCAAATCTGCCGGTAAAGTATATCCCAACGTTACGTTTTTCAAACGACAATAAGCAGCATTTTGCATATAGCGACTTTGTGCTTTACGATTCTTGTCGCTTTCTAAAGGACGTGGATAATACCCGTCGACATTCGCTCCTAGCGGGCTCGTTGTATCAGCAGGACGGAAATAGTCTAAGTGAGGCTCAAAAAAATTGGTCTGCCAATACCCTACAGCTCCCCAAAACATCATACTTTCAGCACCCGATCCCGGCATATAGTCACGTTTCAATGTTCCTTGGAAGAACACTTTCAAGTCAAAGCCTTTATAAGCCGCATCCAAATTCAAGCCAAAGTTATATCGTGGTGTCTTATTACCCAGCAAAACTTTATCTCCATGATTGTCTGCTGTATTATCTTTTGCACTTATCACACCGTCACCATCCAAATCGGCATACATTATATCACCTGCTCCCCAGTTGGAACCCATAGAAGATTGGTCCACCTTCGCCAGATGCGCATCCATTTCCGCCTGAGTCTTAGCTATTCCTATTGTCTGATATCCCCAAAGATCTCCCAAATGTGCCCCATCATAATATGTTTGGCCTAAATCTTTTGACGGATTAGGATATTTATCAATTACAACCTGGTTGTCGGATAAAGCCAATGTGACACCATATCTGAAATCACGTATCTGATCACGCCAGCTTACTTGTAATTCCCAACCTTTCGAAGTCATATTCAGATTATTCACATTTGGAACGGCAATACCTAAGATTGTTGGTAATTCCTGTCCCGGCCCAACCATATCAATTGACTTACGCTGGAAATAATCAAAATTCAAATTAAAACGATTGTCCAGCATACCAAGATCAAAACCAATATTTAAAGTTTGGGTCTTTTCCCAACCTAACAATGCCGAAACGAGACTGGACTCGGCTGCAGTATTAGGTTTCAAGCCATTGACCAACCAACCGCCATTATTTTGTTTATAATCAATAATGCGATAAAAAGGATACCAATTATCTGTATTTTGATTACCAAGTTCACCCCATGAGCCACGAACTTTCAATGTATTGACAATATTAGTATACTTCTCAAAAAAGGCCTCACGTGCCACATTCCAGCCTAAAGAGAAAGAAGGGAACCAATTCCAACGTTGATCGCGTAAAAAACGTGAAGAACCGTCATAACGCAGATTCGCCTCAACCAGATAGCGACCTTTGTAATCATAATTGATACGACCAAAAAAACCGGCTGTTGCCCATTCCTGATAGCCACCACTGGCACGTGCATTATCCGTAGTTGTATTTAAAGTAGGAATGCCAGACATTATGTTATTTTGTTTTGCAGTAATATCACGTTGTTTAAACAACTCACTTTGAAAACCGACCATTGCTTTCATATTATGCCCGTTTTCTAACTCCAATGAATACTCTGTAAAGATATTCGGATTAAAGAAATTGCTTTTATATGCATATTCTGTTACTCCCGAAGTTGTGTTGGCAATAGCATATGGGTTCTTGTTTACATCATAAGCATAAACCGTTTGATAATCCGTATGCGAGAAATTATAATTACTACGATAATTTAATTCAATAGTGGTTTTCCAATTTTTAATTGGTTCAATAAGAAACTGGAGTTGTTGTGCCACAACGTCATTCTGAGTATTATAACGTCCCCCTTCAGTCAATTGGTAAATTTTAGACTCTGCGGTATAAAAACCGTTAGGATCTACAACAGGAATTACAGGCCAATAACGGCATACATCAAAATAAAATACATTTTCCTTATTCTCGCCGGCACTTGCAAAGGAAGGGGAACTATAATCAATACGATTAAAACGAACACTATACCCTACTTTCAACCATTTTGCCAAATCCGCATTGATTTTACCAGTAAATGAATAGCGTTGTCTGCCATCATCCCCATATTTCAATAATCCTCCTTCATCCAGATAATTGGCAGACATATAATACTGCATTACATCCGTACCACCATTTACACTAATTGAATGCTCCTGAGTAAAACTATCACCAAACAACTCATGCAACCAATCAGTATTAGCGGTTGGCATAACATCCTGACGATTTGGGTCATCAAATGCATTCCAACGTCCAGCATCCGTAGCCCACATATATTGTGTAGATTTACCATGCTGATAATCCAAAATTTGTTGCAATTTCTTCTCACTATACATTGGCGACTGTCCTCCATTGGTCAGCTGGTCGTTGATAGCTAATGCAAAACTGTATGAATCTGCCATATGAGGCATATTCAATGGAGAGTTAAATCGGAAATTATTATTATAATTAATAGATGGTTTTCCTGACTTACCTTTTTTAGTAGTAATCAAAATGACACCTCCCGGCGCGCGTGAACCATAAATAGAAGACGCAGCAGCATCTTTCAAAACAGAAATATTCTCAATATCCTGTGGATTAATAGCATTAATATCCCCTTCCATTCCATCAATCAGCACCAAAGGAGATACTGATGAGCCTTTACCAATAGTTCCTGTACCACGAATATTGAATTCTTTGTTACCTTTCAATGAACCACCATCACTACTTGTTGAAATATTCATGCCAGGAACAACTCCTTGCAGAGCTTCAACCGTAGAACTAACAGGACGTGCCGCAATCTCTTTCGCTCCGACAGTAGATACAGCACCGGTCACATTCACTTTCTTCTGCGTTCCAAATGCAACGACTACCACTTCATCCAAAGTCTGGGTATCATCTTTTAAAATAACATTCAAAGGGGTACCATTCCAAAGAACCTCTTGAGTAATGTAACCGACAAAAGAGATCTGAATGATATCTCCTTTTTTTACATTTGACAAAGAAAAGTCACCGTCAAGTCCGGTAATAGTACCATTAGTCGTACCTTTCACTACTACAGATGCACCAATGACAGTTTCACCCGTAGCATCCTTGACAACTCCTGTACATGTACCACTTTGTTGTGTGATTTTCACATCGGTAACGCCGGGATTGGCGACCGCGTATGCTGCTCCGGTAGAGGCACCCATTAGGAACAGCAACATACTGACTGATTTTAGTCGTTTTAACATAGCTGTGATTTTTTAAAGTTTATTGAAAATCAAGTAATTCCGTTTCATTAGTTCCTTCAGAACTGTCCTTATAACTATAGACTTGATAATCAATACTTTTACATATCATCACTTTTGGAATATACCTTTGTCATAGAGCGTATAAACAAGAAATGATTTTAAAATTTCTACTTATTTTCTACTAATTGCCATATTAAATTGTTGCCATGAACCATGTCAAGTCAGAACATGATATAATGGGCAAAACAAAAATACAACTCTTATATTTGCTCAATCCAAACTTTATTGCGTTATTTGCGTTACATGTTTTATGTAACATAAAAACTGCAATGAAGAGTATTTCTACTAATCCATTTTTAATAACCGGTTACCAAGGGCCCGACTATTTTTGTGACCGCGAAAAAGAAACAGCTTCTTTAATGTCAGCATTAAAGAATGGCAAAAATATTACATTAATCAGTCCGCGCCGTATGGGAAAGACAGGACTAATAAAGAATGTATTTTACTATATTCAAAAAGAAAATAAATCTGCCGCCTGTTTTTATCTGGATATATTTTCAACCCAGAATCTTCAGGAGTTTGTATCTCTACTGGGACGAAGTGTGTTGGGGAAATTAGATACCTTATCACAGAGTACCTTAAAATCGCTATTCTCATTCTTTAAAAGTTGCCGTCCGGTCATCAGCGCCGATGAAATTACAGGAATGCCATCTGTAACACTCGACTTTATTCCGGAACGTTCAGAAGAAACCTTGAAAGAGATTTTCACTTACCTAAACCAATCGGGAGTAGAATGTTATATAGCCATTGACGAATTCCAGCAAATAATGGAATATCCGGAGAAAGGAGTGGAAGGCCTGTTGAGATCGTATGGGAACAGTTACTCATGGCAGTGTTCAAGCAATTGATGTCAATGCACGCTTCCAACGTGTTAATGGTGAACAGAATTTAGACCTTTCGGTCTATAAATATGGTAACGGAGAATATTTACTATACTTATGTAAAAAGAAAGTTGAAGAGTTTTCGCAATGCAAAGACATTAGTTAATCTTTATCCTAAAAACAAACAAGAGAATGTGAAAGAGTTTGTAGATATAAACAATGTCAATTTTAAAAATTCAAAAGAAATACTGAAGCTACTGTATCAATTCTCAATCAAATAGAAAAAGATAAGATAATTTTTTTGCCCAATGTTATCCATCATCAATTAAATTTGCTTTTCGATTTGGAATTCAGATAAAAGGAATTAGTTTTAAAGGAAATAAATCCCCTTCATTCTTACCACTAATAATAGGAAAGAATAAGAGGATTTATTTTAAGAAAATTTCAATCTATAAAAACTTTCAGTTTCTATTTTTATCTGAAATATCTTTTCAGAATCAACTTATTTGATAGCCCACCAAAGTGGCGTCATCATTGTATTGTCTTCTGCACCTAATAATTGCAATGCATTTTGGTATTGTTCTTTATCTGCGTTTTCTAATGCTGTCGGATACCGCATACGTTGTGTATAATGATACCATTTCTGACCATTTTTCCATTCTGAAGCCTGAATATATTTCTCCATGTCAGAACCGGTCAGTGTACCTTCATTAGCTGGAATTTCAAAGAAAGGCAATCCTAAACGACGACGGTCATTCCACATTTCAACTACTCCATAAGGCACATTAGCAATATACTTTTGTGTAATGATCTTGGTTAGTTGGTCATTCAAAGCACCACCTTTGTATAAAATCTTACTGGCGTCTGGATAATTATAAGTCATTTTTCCAGCTTGCTTGGTATAACCATTCACATAATCAGCTTCAAAAGAAACCGGTTCTACGGTATGATCAAAATTTACTGAAGTACCTACACGGTTATAGCTGGTAGATGCCAGATATTGATTTACATATTGACTTAGGCCAAGGTATTCGAAATTGGCACGTACACCGTTTTCATACGCTTCTTTAGCGCTGATGGAGTTGGTCCATCCTCTTAAAGCACCTTCGGCCAACAAAAAATAGGTTTCCCATGGTGACATCCAGATACGTCTGGCGGTGTTATCACGATATTGTTTACCCAGCATTGGAGTAGTATCATACATACTGCCTAAAACATCATTGAATTTGAATGTCTCAGTACTCCATGCGGAACGAGTACCTGCCGGATAACCATTCCATGTGAACTGAGCGTCAATCTTTACTAGTTTTTTTTCAGGATCAGTCGGATCCAGCATGGCATGTTCTGCATGATTCTTAACGCCTTGCGAACCTTGATCTGGAAAATTTTCAGCTTTTTCATCATTCGTTAAACACCATACTTTCAAAGCACGCGGATCAAGATGTTCAGGAATACCATCCATCCACAATTGTTTGGTTGGATTATCAGTAGTTACCGGATAATGATTTACGTATTGTTCACCAATATAATTCATAGGCTTGATGTAAGGCGCCAAGTCCGGACGATAACTGGTTACAGGAATATCTCCTAAACCAGTTAACAGATTACACATAGTAGAAGAAATACATTGGTCATTCCAAGGACGATTCATTACACCTTCATAACAAGACCATCCGCCTGCCTCTGGAAACGAAAAGAAATCATCTGCAGAAGTCAACAAACTTTTGGATGCAGCATCCGCAAATTCAGCCTTGACATCGATTTTTGAAGTAGATACTTCGGACAGGCGCATGGCATAACGTAAGCGGAGGCTGTGAGCCAATTTGACCCATTTTGCAGCATTGTATCCAAAAGCAGGATCTCCTTTAGCTTCTGTTTCTGTAGGTTCTACAGACGTGTTAATTCCAGCGGCTGCTTCTTTTAATTCGGTCAACATGAATACATAAACATCTTCTACGCTGTTGAATGTCGGATTGACACCTTGAGCAGCGTCCAAAGCATATGGACCAAAAGAATCAGCAAAATCTGCAATCAGCATAACACGCCAAATACGAGCAAATTGTTTTACATTAGGAAAGAAAGCCTGTTCATGTTCGGAAGTTCCCGGATTTACATCTGCCATATTGATGGCATTGGTGGCATATTTTACCCAATTGGAGGTATAACTATACAATCTGTCGTTATACTCATTGCTATAACGGGCGGTTACTCCCATAGTGTTATCACCAATAATTCGTGTAATGGAAGCCCAGTTATACACAAATACACGTTCTGCAATATCCGGGTCCATTTGCGCCTCATAAAAAGATTTATTCAGTGCATAGTCCGGATGAATATATGATTCGCCTGCTGCAGAGGGACTAAAATTGATTTCCTCAAAGTCATCACATGATGTGGCACCTCCCATCAAAGCAGCACCCATTACCAGACTGAATAATAATTTATTTACTTTTTTCATTGTTGTCGAGTATTAAAAATTAGAAACCAAGTGTTACATTAAACAAGAAGGTACGTGATGTTGGTGATGACGCATTCTCAAATCCGGTTGCATTGGTACTGGTAGCAAACACGGATTCGGGGTCTATGCCATGCAGATTACTATGAATCATCCAAACATTGTTGCAAGACATACCTAACTTAACTTGCTGGAACGGACCTTTTGCAAGCATCTTCCGGGGGAAAGTATAGTTTAAGGAAACATTACGTAAACGAACATTCGTTGCATCATACAAATTAGCTTCACCAATACCCATATTACCAGTTGATCCAGTTACGGCCGTCCAATAAGATTGTGGTTCTACTTCGATGGTGCTAGGTGAATAGCCCCCGTTTCCGTCTGCAATAACCCCATCTACTACAAATTTATCGCGTTTACCGTTTACCACAGTACATGCTGCCACACCATTGGCTTGCAACATTCGGTTTGAACCAGAAAAAATTTCACCACCGATACGTGCGTCTACCAAGAAACTCAATGTAAAATTCTTGTAAGAGAATGTATTGGTCCATCCTACCAAACAAGTAGCTTGTTGATCACCAATCTTTTGTATTTTTGAGTCACCTTGTGGCAAACCGGCATCATTCAACAACATTTTTCCATAATAAGGACTATTCTCATCAGTCACCCGCAGATAAGTAGTACCCCAAATTTCACCATAATTACCTCCAGCAACAGCCAAAATCTTTAAATTATCATAGGTACCTAAAGTATATTCGTTAATACCATCAGCTAGTTCTATAATCTTGTTTTTGTTGGTAGAGAAATTCACTTGAGTGTCCCAAGTAAATTCTTTAGTTTGTACCGGAGTAGCATTCAACATGATTTCTACACCTGAATTCTGAATATTACCAGCATTAATTTTCATTGAACTAAATCCAGACAATGAGTTCATAGGCAAATTTAGCAACTGACGTTTAGCGTTTGATTTATACCAAGCCACATCTAACCCTAGACGATTATTGAAGAAACGGACTTCGGCACCGGCTTCCCAAGATGAAATCAATTCGCTACGTACATCTTCATTAAATAAGGTACTACCAGACACAGACGCACTCGTACCTCCTGTTTCATAGATAGATCCAATACCATATACGTTATATAATTGATAAGGATCGAGGTCATTACCTACCTGTGCAAAAGATACACGAGCCTTGGCATATGTAAACCACTCGGGCATTCCCTTTCCCCGGTTATTAATCATATCACTGATTACCCATGAAGCACTGATAGAAGGATAAAAGAACGAACGGTTACTCTTACTCAAAGTAGAGGACCAATCATTACGTCCTGTCAAATCCAAAAATGCCCAACCGTCATAGTTAACTCCCAGTGTACCATACAATGAATTGGTCTTACGATGAGTATAAGTCTGACTGATACTTCTGTTTGAGTCGGTTGAATTTGTCAACCAGAATAAATCAGGCACTGTTAAAGCACTAACAGAATTGCTAACACCTGTTGATTTACGTTCCATTAAATTCCCACCGAATGTAAACACACCTCCGAAATCGCCTAATACACGGTCTTTTTGTGCGGTAACCAAAAAACTGAAATTATTTTCATAGAATTTTTGTTCACCAAAAGAATAACGACCGTTTTCTGATGAAGGACTGCCAGCATACAGTTTGGTTTCTGTTTCTGTGAAATACATATCACTACCTGCTTTAATTTCTGCGTTCAACCAATCTGTAATCTGATATTTCAACGAACCATTCAGCAAAAAGCGATTACGTTTGTCTTGATTGGTATTGTAATCTTTTGCCCAATATGGATTCTGACCACTGCCTTTCTCCCACCAATACATTTTTCCATCTTCTGGATTTTTGGCCTGTTTAAACTCTCTTATATCCAAAGAAATAGGCATCATGTACATGGAATAGAAATAGTTGTCCGAGCGCGCACCGGATATAGGACGATTGGTAGCATCAGACAAAATATATTGTACTTTGGCATCCACACTCCAACGATTATCTTTACCAAATGACGAAGTGATACGTGACATTAAGTTAGTACGGCTATACTCTGCCCCTGGAATCTTGCTGAAATCGTCCATACGGGTAGCTGATAAATAAACGGATGTCCTATCAAACTGTTGCGAAAAAGCGATATTTTCAGTTAAATTCACACCTGTCTTAAAGAAATTAGCTACATTGTCAAAATATTGCATATTTTGAGTACGTCCGTTCCAGTCTGTATAGCTTTGACCTGTAATAGCTGGTCCCCAGTTAGAACTAGAGGTTGCATTGAAAATGCCATTAGAACCTTGACCGAAAATAGTTTGTCGTTCGGGTTTCATAAATACATTTTCCACCGAAACGGATCCGGAAAATGTAACACCAAGCCCCTCGCTCTTAGTACCCTTCTTTGTTGTAATCAGGATAACACCATTACCTGCACGCGAACCATAAAGCGCAGCAGCAGATGCACCTTTCAAAACAGACATTGATTCAATATCTTCGGAGTTGATATCCGATAAACCGTTACCCATATCAGTAGATGGATTCCACATATCATTGTTGTCGGCTCCAGTAAAATTATCCAAGGGTACTCCGTCTACAACAATTAACGGCTGGTTCAAACCCGTTACAGAATTACTACCACGAAGCTGAATCTTAGAAGAACCGGCAGGACCATTACTTGAACGGATGATTTGAACACCGGATACTTTACCGGAAAGAGCATTGGCTAAGTTTGTTTCGCGAGCTGCTACCAATGCATCACCTTTTACCTCCTGCATGGCATAACCTAATGCTTTCTTTTCGCGTTTGATGCCGAGAGCGGTTACTACCACTTCCTGTAGCGTTTGTGTGTCATCTTGTAATGTTACATTCAAAGGTTGACCATTCCAGGGAACTTCAACAGTCTGATATCCCACGAATGAAATTTGGATAATATCCCCTTTCTTCACTCCAGATAATGAAAAGTCGCCATCAATACCGGTAATAGTACCATTAGTCGTACCTTTCACTACTACAGATGCACCAATGACAGTTTCACCCGTAGCATCCTTGACAACTCCTGTACATGTACCACTTTGTTGTGTGATTTTCACGTCGGTAACGCCGGGATTGGCGACCGCGTATGCTGCTCCGGTAGAGGCACCCATTAGGAACAGCAACATACTGACTGATTTTAGTCGTTTTAACATAGCTGTGATTTTTTTTAAGTTTATTGAAAATCAAGTAATTCCGTTTCATTAGTTCCTTCAGAACTACTCTTACAGCTATGTATCTGAATATCAGTGTATTTTATTTTTGTATCTCAAAAAGAAAAATTGTATTTAAAAGTCTATAGAAGGGCTTTTAAATACAATTTTCTATCTATTTTCTACCGAAAAGAGTACTAATATAGAAAACCGAACAACCATAATGGTATTTTATTATTTATTCCATACTCTATATCATCAGCAACAATATATGCATCAGAAAGTCCATTTATTTGTTGTTTACCTTTGTTTCTACCACCGACTTCAAAAGTATAGCGTCCATCAATAAAGAAATCACTCTCTTTAGAAACGTTTATTTTGTGGCAATAACGCAATTGGTTGGCAAAAAAAGTTTCCCTGACATTTCCAATATCAATTTGACTGGCAGACAATGCATACATTAAATTAGGATTCTCTAAAAACAGTTTATCAGGTTTCTGCAAGCGGCTTATGCCGGAGCCTTCTTTTTGGAGATTCATAGTCAGACAGCTGTCATGGAGGGCATCCAGATAGGCCAGCAATGAATTACGCGAGATTCCTATCCGTTCGCTTAGTTTACTGACATTAGGAATAAAAGGCGCCGACTCTGCAATGATATATAGTAACTGCTTAATTTTAGTTGTATATGAAATATCAACCCCTCTTAACTGTGGAATTTCCAATTCCACAATCAGATTGACCACTTCATTTATTCTTGAATAATAAAGAGCGGGTAATTCATTGTAATAAGGATAATACCCATGTTTCAAATAATCAGGAAAATGTTTCAGAACTTTAACTTTGTCTACTATCCCGACAGATAATGACAGATGATTATCCAATATATTATTTAAAGTTAATATCGGCAATGATAGTTTTTCATTCCAGTTTAAATACTCGCGAAAAGAAAAACCTTGCATTTCATAAACAATTGCCCGCCGGCTCAAATCCGATTTGGCATTTAAGATTTCAAGCAAGGACGAACCTGTAAAGACTACATGAAGTTCAGGTAAGTCATCATAAATATTTTTCAGTTCTTGAGACCAGTTGGGGTATTTGTGTACTTCATCCAGAAATAGATATTTTCCTCCCCGCTTTACAAAATCGGAAGCTAAATCATAAAGTTTATGTTCACTGAACCAGATATTATCCACACTGGCATAAAGTACGGTTTTATCCATTGGAAGGTTCAGTTTGATATACTGCAACAATAAAGTTGTTTTTCCAACTCCCCGGGCCCCCTTTATACCTATAAGACGAGCTTTCCATTCTATCTCATTTATCAGGCTACGTACAAAAGAAGTATTTGTTATAGCCAGTTTCTTGATAAAGGACTCAAATAATCGTTCCATTTCTTCTTTTTGTTTATCACACATTACAAAAATAGTAATAAATTGTTCATCATGATAAACAAAATGAGTTTTTTTTTTAAAGTTGCAGCAATAAAATGCTCACATTACCATTTGTTTAAATAAAGTTCAGACCTTCGCCCAAGTGTACTGCCCTTTTTTATTTGGCTTATGTTAAGTGGCTCTATGACCTATGCATAATATGCTTTGCCGATATCAGAATATCAAATGATTTTGGGTATAATAAAAAAGGAAGAGAATATATCACATAACCTCTTCCTTTTTTATTAATAAACTTGGACTAGCGTCATATTTCAGACTGTTTTTCCATTAATTCAAATTAGGTCCTTCACCAAATTGCGGAGCTTTTTTATCATACCAAACTCGTTCTGTATTTAGTATTGTAGGTTCCGGACCATAGGAATATCCTTGATCTTGATATGCTTTTCTCTTGATATCTCCCATTTTATCATCTACAGTTGGTTGCGTCACTTGAAATCTACGAGGTAATGGATAGTTGCTTACTTTAGGATTTAAGTTCAGCATGGGATATAAATCACTTTCTTTCATAGGACATCCGGAACGACGCATCATGATATATTGATCAGCCGGGAAGAAAATAAAGTGAATATACTGTTGCAAGTATACTTTTTCCAGATTCTCTGTAGTAGATCCATCTAAAGTCAAGATAGGATCATTTAGTAATCTAGTGACTTCATTTTCCTGCAACTTAATGGTTACATCAAATTTGTCTTGCCCAAATGTATTGTCATAATAGGGGATATGATTTAAACCTGCTAACTTGTCATAAGCACGCATTGAATATTCTACTCCCTTTTTCAGATAGGATTCTGCGCTTCCTGAAAAACCGATATCTTGTCCTTGGCTTAGTAACTTAAGTTCTGCCAGATACAAGTTTACTTCTGCTGTGGATAGATACAATCCATACCATGCGTATAAATCTGTAATCTGAACTTTTGGCGCACCTGGAGCAACCGGATAATCTATAATGACTTTTTTGTCAAACATATATTGATTTAATGGAGAATATGGATAATAAGTTGTTTCTCCATTGCCGTCCTTATCTGAAACTTTCCACAGCTTACCAGCTTTGTCAAAATAATCAACATATTCTGGGTGCTGGTCGGCTAAACCGGCTTCTACTTCTGTCGGCAAACCGTAATAACGTACCCAAGGTTCACCAGGAGCTTTCCAGCCTTTGAAAACCTTTTTGCCGTTAACTTCTTCTGATATGACATTTTCCTCTACAAATGAAGGTAGTCTTTGTCCTTTGTCATAGAACGCTTGTACGACGATTGAATTATAATCATTCTTTTCGAAAAAGACACGGATACGTGGATCAAAATGTTCAAGCATGAAGTTGATTAATTGCATTGATCCTGCACCACGGTTATCCATAGAATTTCCACCAGGCATATGACGGTCTGTAGCACTTTTATTATAGAAGAAATCATCTTCCAAACCATCCATAATAGGATACTTGGCAGCGTCTCTTACAATATTCAGTGCCCGATTCTTATCCTCGTTAATTAAACGAACTGCTAGCTTTAAACGGAGAGAGTTGGCAAATTTCAACCATTTGGTATAATCGCCTTGGTAGATGATATCCTGTGAGCCTAAAGACTGCTGTGTTACTTTATTTCCATCAATAGTTACATCATTGGCTAATGTTTCAACAGTTTCTTTCAATTGTTTTTCCCACAAATCAAACAATTCAGCTTGTGTGTCATATTTTGGAGTGAGGGTTCCTCCGTAACGTGCTTGATAGGCTTCTGTGTATGCCATGGAGCCATACATATCAGTATCCCACATAGCCAAGTAAATCATTAAAGGTTGACAAAGTGCTTTTAGATAAGTATATTTTGCTTGTTCTTCTCCCTCTAAAGTTGTATTTACAATATAAGTCAGTTCATTTACTTGGTTCATTACATTGTAAACTTGTGATCCCATTTTGCCTGAATTGGACATAGTAGTCATCAGGTTTTCATTACCTCCTGTTGAAGCTACTGTTTGAGACCATCTCAGCATATTATTGTAATCGTAATACCAAGCAAAATAGTCATGACCATCAAAATTTGCTAATGCTTGAGTAAATAAATAGCGAGGGTCTGGTTTTGAAACGATAGTTGGATTGGTATTGATATCGGCAAAATCATCTTTGCAGCTGCTTATAAAAGTACAGCTGCCAATTAAAAAGCTTGCCATTATATATTTTAATTTCATAATCTTCAATTTTTTATAAGTTTAGAATCCTACATTTATAGTCATTGTGTAATTAGCTGTATATGGGTCGAAACTACGAATACGGAATTCACCGCTCAAATTACCACGCACACCTTCAGGATTTACGTCGTTAGGTAGTGAGTTATATAGATATCCTAGATTACGTGCAGAGAAACTTACTCCCAATCTTTTTGCTCCAATTTTGCCGGCAATATTTGATGGGAATGTATACCCAACGGTAATTTCACGTAAAGCAATATATTTCAAATCATGTATCCATCCGTCATTTGTTACACCTGTTGCCCATTGGTTGGCATAATTATAATACGATGCAGCATGCATTGGTTCAAGAATTCCATTTTCATAAGCTTGTTGATAGGACATACCTCCTACATCATGAGTTTTACCATCTATACCTGTAACTTGAGTCCCCGAAGCAAATATTCCTTGAGGGATCATACCATCATGATAAGTAACACCGTAACTTCCTGATTGACTTCCATCCGCATTTAAATATTGGCTGGTCCATGTCATACCGCCATGAGCCTCATCTCGGAATTTTAAAGAAGATTCTGTCCATCCATAAGCTGTACCATAACGATTACCATAAACAGCTACTTTACCACCAAAACGCATATCCAAGGCCATTCTGAAACTTAAGTTTTTCCAAGTTAATCCGGTCGAAACAGAACCTAAGAAGTCTGGATTCATATCACCGATCACTTCATTTTTCAAGCTTCTATCAGCATAGGCAGAACGGTCAGAATCGCTCCATTTCAGAATGATATTGCCGTTGTCATCTCTTTTAGGAGTTATATCGGAAATCAATACGCCATAAGGTCCGCCAACTCTGGCTGCCGATTGGATACGCATGTTACCCCATCCTGTAGAACCACGTAAGCCAATGTATTCGGCAGCGTCAGGGTGTAATTCGATAATCTTGTTATTATTCTTTGTAAAGGTGAAATCTAAGTTCCATTCCCAATCTTTATTACGGAAAGGAATCGTATTTAAAGCTATTTCTACACCACTGTTTTGAATATTACCAGCGTTAATTAACTGATTGCTAACACCAGAAATAGATGGTGTAGAGATGTTCATAATCTGATCTCTTGTATTTTCTTTATAGTAAGTTGCATCTAGGTTGATACGATTGTCTAGGAAACGTAAATCCAGACCAACTTCCCAAGCGTTTTTCCGTTCTGGTTTTAAGTTAGGTGAAATGGCTGTGCTTGAGAATGAATTTGTATATACATAGCTACCATCTATTAACTGTAAATTACCTACATTGTAACCGGAATTAATAGTGTAAGCACCTGTATCATTACCTACTTGTGCCCATGAACCACGAATTTTTGCAAACGAAATCCATGAAGGCATTTTGTCTTTGAATGTTTCACTGATCAGCCAAGAACCGGAAACTGAAGGATAGAAGTATGAGTAATTACCGTTCTTATTAGCATAAACTAATGCTGAAGACCAGTCATTACGCCCGGTTACATCTAAATATAATTGATTTTTCCAAGAAGCATTGAAAGCAAATACTGCAGATAACATCCGTTTAGTTCCTTCTATTTTTCCGCTTGCTTTGACCTGTCGTTTACTGTTGCCTATGAAAAATTGCCCAGGTACAATCAAACCATCAGTTTCTACAGAATAAGCAGTCTGATAGTTGTTGTAATATTCACCACGAATAAAACCACCCAAATTGAAATCTTTTACTGCTTTATCAAAAGTAAAAGTTCCTGCAAAGGTGGTTTGTTCTTTAGTTTGTTGTGCTAATTTATAGTTACCTCCTTCGTAAGCAACTCCGGTACCAAGTTCTTTATTTTCTTCACGAATGTATACATAGTTCATATTGCCTTCTCCTTTGAAACGGACCCAATCGGCAATTTTTACATTGACTTCTAAAATAGGACGTACTACGGTTTCTTTACGGTTGTAGTCCATATTGTCAATATTAAACCAATAACTTTTGCTGGATTCGGGTACATTGGCATAAGTATCTCCAGAACGTGCAATACCACCTTGTTCACTTAAATATTTATCACGATAGTACTTAGCATCATATAATGGGGTTAATCCTTGGTAGAAATATTCACCTACGGCACGAGCAGCATTGCGTGGCTTAGAATTGGCGAAACTGACAGATGCGGCAACATCTACTCTATCACTGATTTTATGGCTACCTTTTACCAAGAAAGCGTAACGTTCAAATGTATTATTAGGAGTGGTGGCATTCACTTTCTTGTAAGAAACAGAACTATAGAATGATGTTTTTTCATTACCGCCACGTACTGATACATTAGTATTAGTGTTAAAGCCTAATTGATACATATCTAACATATTATTTTTGATTGGAGAATAAGGTACTTTACGGCCATCATAATCTTCAATCATTACCGAACTGTCGTAGGGGAGTCCCCATCCTAAAGTAGACGCTCCGATTAATGAAGGTTCTCCCTTTGCGTTGGTATAATAAGTAGGAATCCAAGTATTACCATTTTCTCCATATCCGATTCTACCTGGACGGGCTCCAGGTCCATATACAGTTTGAATACTGGGTTGTTTGTAGGCGTGGTCGATACCTAATGTTTGAGTAACATCTACACCGAATCCTTTGAACTTTCCTCCACCTTTGGTGGTAATAACTACGGCGCCGTTCAAACCTCTAGAACCATAAAGCGCTGTGGCTGCGGCACCTTTCAGTACAGATACTGTTTCAAAGTCATCCGGGTTCAAGTTTTTCAATTCATTACCATAATCAATTGCATCAATTTCTTCACCATCCATATCACGTCCTTGAGTGGAATTATCAAGAATGACACCATCGACAACGTATATAGGCTGGTTATTGCTTCCTAAGGTTGACGCACCACGAATTTGGATTTTAGCAGAACCAAAGATACCACCGTCTGAATTAGATATCTCTACACCAGCTACTTTTCCTTGTAATGATGCAACCGGATTGACTGTATTGGTATATAACTCTTCACTTTTTAATTCGGTTACTGCATAACCCAAAGCTTTTTCTTCACGCTTCATTCCTAAAGCGGTTACAACTACCTCACCCAACAATTGAGTATCATCTTTCAAAAGAACATCTAGAGGTTTTCCGGTCCATTTTATTTCTTGAGTAGCATAACCAACGAAAGAGATAACAATGATATCCCCTTCCTTTACATTACTTAAAGAGAAGTCACCGTCAAGCCCTGTGATAGTACCATTCGTAGTCCCTTTCACTACTACAGATGCACCGATAACACCTTCTCCCGTAGCATCCTTGACGATACCCGTACATGTCCCTGTCTGTTGTGTGATTTTCACATCGGTAACGCCGGGATTGGCGACCGCGTATGCTGCTCCGGTAGAGGCACCCATTAGGAACAGCAACATACTGACTGATTTTAGTCGTTTTAACATAGCTGTGATTTTTTTTAAGTTTATTGAAAATCAAGTAATTCCGTTTCATTAGTTCCTTCAGAACTACTCTTACAGCTATGTATCTGAATATCAGTGTATTTTATTTTTGTATCTCAAAAAGAAAAATTGTATTTAAAAGTCTATAGAAGGGCTTTTAAATACAATTTTCTATCTATTTTCTACCGAAATCACTACTTTGTACAAACAAATAAGGGAGTATTATATTCCGTAAAAGAATAAGAACTTCCAATAATTGATTGGGAAAGTTTTTCATCTTACAAATGAAAATAGCATCGGTTCATTGTTTTAAAAGGTCCTTATCTTTTTCAAGAAGAATCAATTCTCTACTTGCATATAAATAATATTTGCAAAATAATTCTATGTATAGTCCTGAGGGTCAAAATAAAACAATCCCCTTGTTCTTACAGGAAAAACAAGGGGAACTGCTATTCTTTAATTTTATTTTCAGTTCTTCGGTCCGTTACCAAAATCAGGATTTTCTTTATCCATCCATACACGTTCGTCATGCAAAACCTGTGGATTCTTTGCATTTGTACCTTGATATGTATAACCTTGTGCTTTATATGCAGCGATAGTTATGTCATGTAACTGATCTGATTCCAAAGGCTCCGTAACAGCAAATCTTCTAGGAATAGGATAGGAATCACCCAATTGTTCGTCAAATTCCTTACGCGGTAAAAGGGAACTATTTTTCATAGGAACACCAGAACGCATAATGTTAACATATTGATCAATCGGTGCATTAAAATAATGGAGATATTCTTGGATATACACTTTCTCCAGATCAGAAACTTTATCTCCACTTAAAATATAAGCCTCTTTCTTAAGCAGTTCTGTCAGCCATTCATCTTGCAGCTTAATAGATACATCATGAGGATCATTTACGTAGGGACTGTCATAATAAGGTATATGATTCTGACTGGCAACATAATCATATCCTTTTACTGAAGCAGTGATACCATCTGTAAAATACTCTTGGGCACTTTTTTGTCCATTCCAAGTGGCTCCCAACAGGGTGAATTCAGCCAAGAAGAAATTGGTTTCCGCTGCCGAAAAATACAGTCCATACCAACCATATTGTTGAGTGTCTTGAACCGGAGTAACATCCGGGGCATCCGGATAAGTATATGTCAACAGACCTTTTACCATTTCTTGATTCCGGTAAGTACACGGATAATAGCTTTTCTTGGCACCAGCTGCCGAGTACAAGACAAACAATTGTCCTGTGGGATCAAAATAATCCTCGTATTTGTCCATCTGCCCTGCACCTATTTCCACAGGAAGGCCATAATAACGTACCCAAGGTTCACCTGGCCCCCCCCATTCTTTAAAGACTTTCTTTCCGTCTTTAACCTCAGAAATTACATTCTTCTCTACAAAATCCGGCATTTCTCTTTTTTGATCAAAATAAGCCTGTACAACATTAGAATTGTAGTCATTCTTTTGGAAGAAATAAAGCAAACGCGGATCTTTGTTGTTTACTAAAAAGTCTATAAGATGTTGCGTACCTACTCCTACAGAAAAATCATTATTCCAATTGTTATCGAACTTACCCTTGTTATATACAAAATCATCATCCGTAGTAGCAATTAAGCCAACAGGACTTTCTGCTACCTGTTTTACTATTTCAAAAGCGCGGTTCCGATCTTTGTTTATCAAACGGGCTGCAATTTTCAATTTCAAAGAATTGGCCAGTTTGCCCCATTTTTTCAAATCACCTTTATAAATAAAGTCCTGATTATTCAAAACATCTTTGATTTCATTACTGCTCAGATAATTAATAGTCTGGTCCAGTTCTTTCAGCCATACTTCCAAAAGTTCCTCTTGAGTGTCATATTTAGGCAATAACAAAGGAGGATTGGTATATCTGGCTTGTTCTGCTTCTGTATATTGACGTGATCCATATAGGTCAGCATCTTGGATACTTAAGTAAACCAACAAAGGATTACAAAGATATTGGATGTATTCATAAGTCGCTTTTTCCTCTTCAGGCAACAGGCTGATTTGATATCGAATCTCATTAGCATAACGAAGCACTTCGTTTACTTCATAACCACAACCATTGGCTTCATCAGTCGGACGATTTGAACGAGTTGTATTACCTCCTGATGAAACTGTTGTTTGCGACCAGGTAGAAAGGTCATTAAATCCTCCAAACCATTGTGCATAATCTCCCGGTTGGAAGGAAGCTTCACATTTAGTGAACAGGAAACGGATATCAGGCTTTGTAATAGTAGACGGATCTGAATTTAATTCAGAAAATTCATCTACACAGGAAGTGAACATTACACTTCCTAAAAGCAGTGCGGCTGCTAAAGTTCTATATTTCATTGTTGATAATTCTTTTAAAGTTAACAATTAGAAATTGGCATTAATTGTAAATATGTAACTTGCTGTATAAGGCTCGAAACCACGAATACGGAACTCTGAAGCTGAATTAGAACGTACAGATTCCGGATTTAGATTATTAGGTAATGAATTATACAGATATCCCAAATTACGTGCACTGAATGATAGGTTCAACCCTTTTGCACCCAATTTATGACTGATGCTATTAGGCAAACGATAATTTACAGTAATATTACGCAAAGCGATATAACTCAACTTGTGTACCCAAATGTCATCAATTGTCTGTGCTCCCCATGCATAATTATTTCCATACCATGAACCGGCATGAGTGGGCTCCAGTTTTCCTTCCTGTACCAACTGTGCGTAAGACAGACCGCTGACATCCATTTTTGTTCCATCCACCAAGGTCGCAATTGTTCCTTCTTTAAAAACACCTTCCGGAATCATACCATCAGTATATTGAATACCTTTAGAATCGGCATATTGACTAGTCCAAGTCATACCTCCATGTTCCGGATCACGGTATTGCAAAGAGCTTTCCGTCCAACCGGCCTGAGTTCCGTATAAGTTACAGTAAGATGCCACCAAACCTCCAAAACGCATATCCAGTCCAATATTCAAACTTAAATCTTTCCAAGTTAATGTTGTTGCTACAGATCCCAGAAAATCCGGTGTCATGTTACCTACTACTTCCGCTGTTTTGCTTTGTGCTCTATATGCGCCTCTCCAACTGTCATCCCACTCCAACAAAGGTACACCGTTTTCATTACGTGCCTGAGTGACATCTGACATCAACACACCATAAGACTCACCGACTTTTGCTACAGAGCCGATATGATAGTCGTATGCGTTTACATAACCGGACAATTCAATATAGTTGGCAACATTAGGATGCAAGGATACAATTTTACTTCTGTTTCGTGTATAAGTGAAGTCCAGATCCCACTGCCAGTCTTTAGTTTTGATAGGAGTGGTATTTAATGCGATTTCAATACCTGAGTTTTGGATATTACCAGCATTTACCAACTGTTGGGTAACACCGGAAATAGCAGGAACATTGATTTTCATAATCTGGTCTGTGGTATTTTCCTTATAATAAGTGAAATCCAAATTCAAACGATTATTAAAAGTACGGAAATCCAAACCTATTTCCCATGAATTCTTACGTTCCGGTTTAAGGTCAGCAATCTTCATCAGTTTGTCCAATTCATTGGTATAGATATTGCCGTCATACATTTCCATTGTGGCAAAAGAATACGTCTGATTGACTGTATATGGGTCTGTATCATTACCTACTTGTGCCCATGATGCACGAAGTTTTGCCAAGTTAATCCATGAAGGCATACTTTCACGGAAAGTTTCATTAATCAACCATGAACCTGATACGGAAGGATAGAAGTATGAGTGATTACCTGTACGATTGGCATATACCAATGCAGAAGACCAGTCATTACGTCCTGTAACATCCAAATAGACTTGATTCTTCCATCCTAAATTTAAAGCAAAAATGGTAGAAATAATTCTTTTGCTACCCGATATTGTCGCTTCGCTCTTTTTAGTCTTTTTTGAGTTCTCCACGAACCATTCTCCAGGCACCACCATTCCTCCGTCAGTTGATACTTTTGAATGTTTGGAAGAGGTGTTGTAATACTCAAATCGTGCGAATCCACCGAGTGAAAAATCTTTTATCTGCTTGCTGGCAGTAAAAGTTCCCCCTACGGTAAATTGTTCTTTTATATCTTGCGTAATACCATAATACCCTCCTTCGTTTGCATAACCGGAACCTAATTGCTTATCTTCTATTGAAGTATAATAACGGTTCATATTAGCGTCTGCTTTAAATTTCAGCCAATCTGTCATCTTTACATTTACTTCAAATGTAGGACGAATAACAGTTTCCTTCCGCACATAATCATAATTATCTACTTTGAAGAAATAATTTTTAGCGCTGGAAGGAACCGAACCATATTGGTCACCATAGCTGGTACTAGCGATACCACCATGCTCACCTAAATATTTGTTCCGGAAATAATCTACGTCAAATAGCGGGTTAATCACATTGGTATTTGCATTGACAAATAATTCACCCGCATTCAGTTGTGCATTACGCGGTTTTGAGTTGGCAAAGCTAAAAGAAGCGGCAACGTCCACCCAATCGTTCAACTTATGGCTAGCTTTCAACAACATGGAGTAACGCTCAAAAGTATTGTTTTCTGTTGTTGATTTGGCATTTTTATAAGATAAAGATGTATAAAATGATGTTTTTTCATTACCACCGCGAATAGAAACATTCGTATTTGTATTGAACCCTAATTTATATAAATCCAGCATATTATTTTTACGTGGAGAATAGGTAGTCCATGTACCATCATAATTGCGGATTTGAGAGCCATCATATTTAGGTCCAAAACCAAAGTTGGGTACCCCTACTAATGTATGTTCTCCATTCTGATTTACCGTAAACTGATGTGCATCCCATATACTTCCATTTTGGTCGGCATCAGATTGTCCCGGCATATATCCAGGACCATATAAAGTTTGAATATCCGGAGTCTTGAAAGCATGGTCAATACCAAATGTTTGAGAAACGCTAATACCCAGTCCTTGCGTACCTTTACCGGATTTGGTAGTAATTACAACCGCACCATTCAAACCACGAGAACCATACAATGCTGTTGCTGCCGCACCTTTCAATACTGATACAGTTTCAAAATCATCAGGATTTAAGTTTTTCAACTCATTACCATAATCGCTGGCGTTGTTGGCACCTGCATCCCAGTCTGCTGTCGTATTACCAGATACACCGTTATCTAAAATCACTCCATCCACCACATAGATAGGCTGGTTGTTGGAACTTAAGGTTGAAGCTCCACGAATCTGTATCTTGGTACCACCAAATAAACCACCATCTGAGCCTGAGATTTCAACACCAGCTACTTTACCTTGCAATGCGGCTACCGGAGAAATGGTATTGGCAGCTTTTAATTCATCTCCCTTCACTTCAGTAACTGCATATCCCAAAGCTTTTTCTTCACGCTTCAATCCCAAAGCTGTTACCACAACTTCACCTAACTGTTGCGTGTCATCTTTTAAAGTTACATCAATAGGCTGTCCGGTCCATTTAATTTCCTGTGTCTGATATCCCACAAAAGAGATCTGAATGATATCTCCTTTTTTTACATTTGACAAAGAAAAGTCACCGTCAAGTCCGGTAATAGTACCATTAGTCGTACCTTTCACTACTACAGATGCACCAATGACAGTTTCACCCGTAGCATCCTTGACAACTCCTGTACATGTACCACTTTGTTGTGTGATTTTCACATCGGTAACGCCGGGATTGGCGACCGCGTATGCTGCTCCGGTAGAGGCACCCATTAGGAACAGCAACATACTGACTGATTTTAGTCGTTTTAACATAGCTGTGATTTTTTAAAGTTTATTGAAAATCAAGTAATTCCGTTTCATTAGTTCCTTCAGAACTACTCTTACAGCTATGTGTCTGATAATCAGAACATATTTACTTTAGTGGTTTTAAGATGATCTTTGTCCTTGAATTTACAAACAGGAAATAAATTTGTGATTTCTACCTGTTTTCTACTAGCTATTATCCCGTTATCATAGTCAAATTTAAATCAGGATAGGGTTAATGAATACTGCATTGCAATACTTTTTGTTCTATCACCACATATCGCTGGGCTTCAATATTATACGGTGACAGAACTTTCAGCATTCCCTCGAAATGGTTTATCAGTTAGAGCCGGTTCAGCAGATACTGGTCGCCATAGTGGGTACGTAATTTTTTCACTCCCATCAGGGCTAAATGTTTTCCGAAGACTCTCATCTTGACATCACGCATGGTTTCGGGACTGGCCCTTTTCATCACTTCATAAATCTGTCCGATAGTCCATCTTTGAAACTTCTCCCCATCCTGGGGCAGACTGAAGCAGCTATAAAAAAGGCTTTCCTCTATGGGGCGGCGCAAAAATGCGTCATTACGTAAACTGACAGCCTGTTCTTCTGTGGGTGAGAGCCAATAGCGGCGGTTATGTTTTAGTTCATCTCTTAACTGAGCATAAAGTTGTTTATAATTGATGCGAGGCAAACGGATACTCCCTTTGGTCATCACCGGATAAAAACGGCGGTTACCGGAGGAATCGGTCAGCAGATCGCAAAAATTGGAAGTGCCAATAAATGAACTAAGGCGCGGTTGCTGGCTATAGCTGCTTTGAAACGGACGGCGCATACTAAGACCGCTCATTTGGACTAGATTCTTCAGCCGTGCCAGTTTACCTTCTTCCATCCGATTGAATTCGTCTATATTGATAAGAGCCAAAGAGCGCATTTTGCGCAGGGCATCCCCCTCGCGAGTTACATCGAAGTCATCGGTATAATATCCACGTAACGCTGGTGGAAGGAGCGACCGGCAAAAGGTAGACTTCTTCAGTCCCTGAAGGGGATTAACCAAAATGGGAATCAAGCAGTTGCCATGCATCCGGTTTTTACCGCTCCATTGCATCACCATGCCCAGCATCCAGATATGAAACACCTCCACCCATTGCGTTTCATCGCTTACCGAGCGTGCCAGCTCGCTTACTCTGTCGTGTCCGTCCCAGTGTGGCAGATGTTCCAAATAGGCTGTCACGGGGTGAAAAGAAGGAATGCGTGACGAACCCAAATAACGGCGCATATCACGGTCCATACAGTTCACACCTTCTTCTATTGCATTAATAACCAATGTATTGAATTCTCGCTCATCCACCACACGGTATTTATCGAACTTGTGCTTGTCATGAAATTCGCATTGTTCTGTTATTTGGTTGTAACGAAAGGAATAATGAGTGGTGAGGAACGAATCAAGCCCTTTCATGGCTTGTTTCAGTTTTGAGTCTTTTTCTTTTTCCATTAAATCTGTTTTTTATTGATTTGAGGTGTGAAGATAGTTCTGCAAAACAGAGTTTTGCAAGAACTTTGCCCGACAATTTAAAATAAATCCAACGTGTGAAACATTTACGGCAGAATCTTTGCAAGAGGACGAAAGAATCCGTATCTTCGTCCGGAAGAATCTGGGTTCTCACTGACGTGAATATGCCTTCTCACTTTAGTGAAGAGCCGTTGCCACACAGGTGAAACTGCCGCTTCACTAAGGTGAAGCAACGGAATGTTTTGTAAGTTTTGTAAGTTTGCACGATAACATCCTATAAATAAAACAAATACATAGTACATTATGTCAGACATTAAATTTGATATCTATGAATCTCCGGCAAATGACGGGGAAAAGAAAAAATACCATGTGAGAAATACCAACAAGCAGACGATTCACTCGAAGGACTTGATACACGAAACTACACTTTATACTTCAGTAAGCCGCTCGGACTGGGCGGCAGTGGTAGAGGGACTGATAGATATTCTGTCCGAGAAATTAGGTGACGGCAAGCGAATCCATATCAACGGATTAGGGTATTTCTCTGTCAGCATCGGCTCCACAGAGAGTGAAAATCCTAAGAAAATGACCCGTGGCACAGTACAGATAACAGGAATCAACTTTCAGCCCGAAAAAAGTTTCAAGAAGAGTATTATAAACCGGGCGCATTTTGTAAGAGAACGATACAAGGTGCACACGGTGGACTTGTCGCCTATCGAAGTAGACGGGTTGCTGAGTGAATATTTTAAAGATCATCGCAGCATCACCTGCGCCCGGATGCAGCAGGTCTGCGGAATGACTCGTTCTACCGCTTACCGTCGCCTGCAAACATTGACTCAAGGAGAGCATCCGTCATTACAACGCGAGGGCTACAAAAATGCCACTGCCTACATACCGGTTAAAGGGCATTACGGACGTTCCTACACCGCAGATCGCTGGTAACGAGTCGGATAGGGTGAAGGGAGGATTTTGTGTTTCATGTAAAACGAATTGTTATATCATACTTTAAAATAAGAAAAAATGAAAAGAACCATCTTGAAAGACGTAGGAATCGGCTTGTGCTTCCTGCTTAGCACCGGAACGATCTACGCGCAGAACTACCCTAGAAAAGTGAAGAATGCGCAAGGTATCGAGGTGACCTACCAATCGAATTACAAAGGGAGAGTCCGGCCGGGACATTTGTTGATGACCGTGTCCGGTGACCGCGTATCATTGACCAACGTATGGCCGGAGCAAAATGACCGTCCCGATCCCCGCCCGGAAGACAAGACACCTGTAACCGACAGTTACATCGACTACACCACCCGGCAGGCATACCGCAGGGCTGAACTCCCCAACGGACAAGTGATATCTGCGGTCACTCCCTTCGAATTCGGCAAAGGCTTCACGCAAACGGGCGAAGGAAAACACTTAGGGATGAACTGCAAAATTTTGCGAACATCCATCAATTCCAACACTATCGAGGTATGGTATACCAACGACATCCCTTTTCGTGGTACTCCGCAAGCCAATGTGGGTGTACCTGACGGATTGGTACTGAGGGTCGTGCGAAACGGTGACATGATTCAAGAGGCTACCCATATTACCCCACTGAAGAAAGGAAAGGATGTATTGCCACAGTCGTGGGGGAAAAGCATGGATGCGGCCGACTACCAATATACCATCAACTAAAGTGGAGTTATCACAATTCCGGTCTTCGACCAACAGAGCATCTGCTTCAACAACACTAAATTGCCCGAAGTACTGAAAGAAGGTGTACAATACAGTGCTGGAGGCGGCACCATTCTGTTAAAGAAAGTGAAGTTACCCGACTATGTGAAGAATCGCACCGTCTTTGCGGAAGTTGTTCAATACTCGGACGGCGATGCTTACGACCGCATCGGTTCTGTCTTTCTGATACCGGAAAGCAAGCGGCTGTCTTTTCTTGATGCCATGCGTGATTTGAAAAAAGTTCCCTCTTTTCACTCGGAAAATATGGATTACCACGGGCTGATTTCTACAGCGGAGTATGATGTGCCTTTAGAATTGATGCGTTTCTTCACCGGTTTCGGTGTGCGCAAGTTCAATTATAATAAGGTGAAGGGGCAGGACTGGGTGGACTCCGTACTTTACAAAATGGAGGTAACCCCACTGGCCGAAAAGTTGGAAGGAGAAGCTTGGATTGGCGCTTACATCGGCAACTGGGATGCCAAAGGGCATCGTCTGTCGTTGAAACTGAAGTATTATCCTGATGAAGAACATCGGGTTTATAACACTCTTCCGCTGTTCAATACAGTGAATTATCTAGAGCAGGCAGGACAGCCTTATCCGATTTTCATGCGTCAGGATTCTCTGATCGTAAAATTCACCTTGAAGGAGCCTGCCAAGAATGCCCGTCTGTACTACCTCACCACGGGACATGGCGGTTGGGGAGGCGGTGATGAGTTCAACCAGAAACCTAACACCCTCTATTTGGACGGTGAAAAAGTGATCTCTTTCGTACCTTGGCGAGATGACTGTGGAACTTATCGTAACTGGAATCCTTGTTCGGGTAATTTCTCCAATGGGCTGAGTTCTTCCGACCTGAGCCGTTCCAACTGGTGCCCGGGTACGGTGACCAATCCCGAATACATTTATTTAGGTGATCTGGAGGCGGGTGAACACAGCATCACCGTAAAAATACCACAGGGTGCTCCTGAAGGGGAAAGTAATAGTTATTGGTGTATCTCGGGTACACTTATTTATTAATGTAAATTCTTTTGTCCTGCGGTAACAGAAATGTTTCTGTTATCGCAGGACAAGGAGTGTTCCAACTTTTCTATCTCCTCAAGGGACAACTTTGTGCCCTATGCAATTTGCCCCATAGCAAGTTCAAGGACTTAAGATTACGACTACGGCTTATTGGGACTTCTTTCTCTCTTTCGCTATTCCTTTCTATGTTCTTCTATTCCTTCTTCCAACTTGGCAGAATCCAACATATCATTCTGAACCATCAAGACGTTCATATACTCGTCGTATGTATGGCATTCCTAAGGAAAGCATATAGCACAGCAGCCAAACACAGGTTCAATCAAAGCGAATATACCCTTCCTGCAATTCTTTCACATTTTATAGATAAAAGGTATATTTTCTCTAGCAATAGACAAACAGCATGAACTGACATCACCTGTTTTCTTTTGGTTCTTATCTCAATAAACGTTACCTGTTTTCTACCAACTACCAAACAAACGGTAAATATTCAATGAAAAAACAATATAAATCATTTCAAGAAAGTTCCGTAAAAGTTACCAGTTCTCTCTTTAAATAAGATGCTTTGAACATCTCAAACGTTAAAAATCAGAGCATATTAAAAATATTTTTCAAGAGACCCTTTATATATATTAAAATTGTTATATATTTGCATCGTTAATCTAAATTAAATTGAAAAACATAGTTCTGAAGGAACTAAGAAGATGTAATTATCTGATTTTCAATAAATATTAAAAAATCACAGCTATGTTAAAACGACTAAAATCAGTCAGTATGTTGCTGTTCCTAATGGGTGCCTCTACCGGAGCAGCATACGCGGTCGCCAATCCTGGCGTTACCGGTGTGAAAATCACACAACAAAATGGAGCTTGTACAGGAGTTGTAGTAGACGCTACAGGTGAAACTGTCATTGGTGCGTCTGTTATAGTGAAAGGTACGACTAATGGTACGATAACCGGACTTGATGGCGACTTCTCTTTATCCAATGTGAAAAAAGGGGATATCATTCAAATTTCATTTGTAGGTTATCAAACAGTAGAGATTCCTTGGAATGGACAACCCATGAATGTAACTTTACAAGATGACACACAAACATTGGGCGAAGTTGTAGTGACTGCTCTTGGTATCAAACGTGAGAAAAAAGCGCTAGGTTATGCCATGCAGGAGGTAAAGGGTGACGCGTTACTTGAAGCTCGTGAAACGAACCTCGCAAATGCTTTGACAGGTAAAGTTTCAGGTGTCCAGATTATTCGTTCAAGCAATGGTCCTGGTGGCTCTTCCAAAATCCAGCTTCGTGGTGCGAATTCTGTAACAGGTTTGAACCAGCCGTTAATTGTTGTCGATGGTGTGCCAATGGATAACTTTACAGGAGCAAGTAATAATGATATTGATAACCCGACATTGGATATGGGTAATGGACTTTCAGATATTAATGCTGAAGATATTGAGTCCATGTCTGTGTTGAAAGGTGCGTCAGCTGCTGCACTTTATGGTTCTCGTGCCGGTAATGGTGTTATTTTGATTACAACTAAAAAAGGAACAAAGCGTGAAGGTTTGGGTATCACCATCTCAGGTTCAGTTTCTGCTGAGACAACATTTATGCTCCCTAAACGCCAAAAGACCTTTGGACAAGGTGAGAATGGTGTGTTCGATTCAACTAACGGCTATAGCTGGGGACCTGAAGTAACAGGGCAAAGCTATACAAAATGGGATGGTACAACTGCAAATATGCAAATCTTTGATAACGTAAAAAATTTCTTTGATACAGGTGTGAACTTATCAGAAAGCATATCATTCCAGCAGCAATATGATAAAACATCCATTTACACCTCATTGAATCGTATGGATGACTCCAGCATGATACCGGGCGCTAACTTAAGCCGTACAAACTTAACTTTGCGTGCATCTTCTACTTTTGGTAAAGATGATCGTTGGAGCATCGATGCAAAAGTACAATACATCAATACCCTCGCAGAAAACCGTCCTATCAGTGGTGCACGTGGGAATAATGCATTTTATACTATTTTCAATATGCCTACGACTATTGACATCCGTGACTTTTCCAGCCCTGTCAAAGACGAATATGGCGAAATGATCTGGTGGAGTAAAGGGGGAATCAACCCTTACTGGTCCAAAGATTATAATCCAAATAAAGATAGCCGTAATCGTTTCTTGATGAACGGATCATTGAAGTACAAATTCACAGATTGGCTGGATGCTGAAATCAAAGCCGGTAGTGATATGTATTTCACTGAGGGTGAAGAGAAATTGTATGCAGGAAGTCCTACTAATAATAAGAACAGCCGTTATAGCACTAGCGAGAAAAAGTTCTTCGAAAATAATTTCAGCTTTTTGATCAGTGGCCATAAAGATGAATTGTTTGGAAAATTTGGTGGCAATTTCTCTTTTGGTGGTAACTTAATGGAAAGAAAATCTACAGGTTTGGACAATGCTATGGGAAAATTGACTGCGCCCGATTTATTCTCTCTAGCCAATGGTGACAAAAAAGATTTGTCAATAACCGAAACCTATATTCATAAAAAAATCAATTCTTTGTATGGAACTCTTGGAATCAACTATAATGGTTGGGCATTCTTGGATGCAACTTTCCGTAATGACTGGTCATCAGCTTTGAATAAAGAAAACCGTTCATTCTTCTATCCGTCTGTTTCATTGTCATGGGTGATCAGTGATATGGTGGGTAAAGTCGGCAAAGGTATGCCCGAATGGTTTACTTATGCTAAAGCACGTGCATCTTTCGCACAAGTAGGTAACGATATGGATGCATATCAGTTATATAATACATATAGTATTGGTTCAGACCCTAATGGCAATACAACTGCCGGACAAGGAAAAACTAAATACGATGCAGATGTACGCAGTGAGTTGATTACTTCTTGGGAAGCCGGTGCTGAATTGAAATTCTTCAATAACCGTTTAGGAGTTGATTTTGCATGGTACAAGACAAACGCAAAACGCCAGTTAATGAATATTCCTTTAAATAACCTTTCCGGTTATGATAACATGAAAGTAAATGCAGGTAACATTCAAAATACCGGTATCGAAATCATGTTGAATGCACGCCCTATCGAAACAACTCAATTTAGTTGGGATACTCAATTGAACTTCTCTCAGAACAAGAGTAAGATTATTGAATTATTGCCGGGAAAACCAGGTATGCAGTATGCTTTAGGAGGTTCTGACGCATTGCAGGTCTATGCAGTTGCGGGAGGTGCTTATGGTGAAATCTGGGGTACCAAATATCAACGAGTAGAAGAAGGAGAATTTAAAGGACAATTATTACTCAATGAATCAGGACTGCCACAGGCCACTAGTGACAAGCATAAGATTGGTGAACAACAGCCTGACTTCTTATTAGGATGGACAAATACATTTAATTATAAAAACTTCACACTTAGTTTCCTGATTGACGGACGTTTTGGTGGTGATATTTTCTCATTCACCAATATGAACTTGCAACGTAGTGGTATTTCTGAATGTACTGCTCCTGGCGGTAAACGTGAGGATATCGTTGTAGCGGGAGTTATCAAAGATGGTAATGGTTATAAGGTAAATGATCAAAGTGTTTCTTTAGAACGTTATTATAAAGCTTTGGCTACAGGCCGCGCCGGTATTTCGGAAGCTTATATTTATGATGCTACCAACATCCGTTTGCGTAACATCGCCTTGAGTTATCGTTTCCCGTCATCTATGTTGAAAAAGACTCCGTTCCAACAGGTTAAGCTTGGTTTCACTGTGAATAATGTATGGATGATTTCAAGCCATTTGGATGGTATTGATCCGGAATCAGTATATGCTACAAGCACTAATGCAACAGGTTTGGAGAACTCGTCAGCTCCGACATCACGTTCTTACCTGTTTAATGTGACTCTTGGTTTCTAATCATAAAAAAGAAAAAGAACAATGAAAACAATGAATAAATTATTTTTGGGGCTTGGCTTTTGCGCCGGATTAGTTTCCTGCTCTGACTTTGATGAAGTCAATACCAATCCCACAGCTGCCGGTGAGGAATATGTAAAACCTCAATATGCATTGAATAATTCTATAGGACAGGCACAGATGAATCCCGGTACTGCAGAACGTATAGTAGTCTATAATTGGGCTAGTGCTGCCAGAATTTGTGGAGAAATGAGTTTTCTGAACGTAGGCCGCTATAGTGATGATTATACATCTGCTTATTATTATCCTGATCTCAGCGCCAGTATTAAAAATGCGACGTTGGCTATTACAGCAGTAGAGAACCAACTCGAAGCGGCCACTACCACTGCACATGAAAAAGAATTTTTCCCGAACGTAAAGCAGTTTGCCCGTATTTGGCGTGCCTATCTTATCAGTGAGTTTGTCGATAATTTCGGACCTTATCCTATTGAAAGTTTCCTAGGGGAAAATCCTGTTTTCAACTCAGAGAAAGATGATTATGAATTCATTTTAAAGGAGTTGAAAGAAGCCGCAGCAGCTATCAACACCTCTGTCCTACCTGTTGAGGCAGAAGGTAAATGCGACCCGTTTGACAATGTAAAATATGATCCTGTGAAGTGGCAGAAATATGCAAATTCACTCCGTATGCGTCTGGCTATGCGTTTATCAAACATCGACAAGGCAACTGCGCAGACCGAATTTGAGGATGCGGCTAAAGGTAACAAGATTTTAACGGCTGATGAGATGTTTGCAGTAAAAGAAAATGATGGATGGGATGTCTTTTCCGGAGTATATACCCGTTCATTTGACGATCAGGTTCTTTCCTCAACAGTTGCTAATCTTCTGACCAATTTAGGTGGTATTAAAGTAACAGAACAACGTTCCGATTTGGCTAGTTATGTTAAACCAGCTAATTATTTAGGTATTAAATATGACAGACATTATGTTGCTAATACAGATAATCCTACTAAACAATATTGGCTGGATGGTATGCCGGAAAATCTTGATCCGCGTGCATTAAAGATATTCTGTTTACCTGATGATGAAAATGCTGAGAACTACATAGATAAATATAATGATAGAACAGCTAAAGATTTCGTTCTTTACACAGTAGACGAAAACGGGAATCCGATTCCTAATAAGGATAATCCTGGGGAAATAAAGATTGATGCAACTCGTTGTTGGAATGGTTATCCCGCTGGTTCGCGCGGTGGATGGTCGCCAACCTTGGCTTATAACCAACTAGTGACAAATGGATATGGCCCCGGCTGTACTCTTCCAATGTTGGGTAAAGACTATTGTCAGGGCAAATCTCGCATATTCTTTGCAGCATGGGAAACTTATTTCTTGTTAGCAGAAGCTTCATTGTATGGTTGGAACACTGGAACAACAGCAAAAGAAGCCTATGAGAACGGTATTAAAGCTAGTTTTGAATACTTTGGTGTTAGCGAATATGTGAATGATTATCTGAATTCCACCAACTATAATCGTGTAGGTACTTCAGTCAAATTTGATCATACCACTGAACCGACTGCTGAACAAATGACTTATGTGGATGGATACAGCAAAGAACAGAAAACTATTACTTATGAATATCCTACAGCTTCTAAAACTTTATATGGAAAAGCATTGAATGACCACTTGACTAAAATTATCACTCAAAAATTCATTGCACAAACTCCGTATTTGGTATTGGAAATGTGGTCGGATTTCCGCCGTTTGGGATTACCATTCTTTGAGATTCCTGCAAACGAAAGTTCAATGACTGGTTCAGACATGGTTAATGCTTGGAATCCTAATTCTTGGAAAGACGGACAGAAGTGGGAATTTTATCCACAACGTATGCGATATCCTTCCAGTCTGGAGAATGCAGATCCCGAAGGCTATAAACAAGCTGTAGAGTTGTTAGGAGGCTCAGATAATATCATCACTCCTTTATGGTGGACCGGACGTTAATGTCTTAACCTAGGACATTCATAGAATAATATAAGTTAGCCAGCTAATTCATACTTAAAGTATTGCGAATTAGTTGGCTAACTTATATTCTATGAGTGTCCCTTATTATGCCCAAAATCATTTGATTTTCTGATGCCGGCAAAGCATATTACACATGGATCATAGAGTCCTTTAACATTCATAACTACACAAAAAAGAAGGACTACCTTCTCACGAAGACAGCCCTTTCATTTGCTATTAATAATCTAGTAATTTTCTGGTAAATTTTGAACGCTCTCTTATCTAAGAAACAAGCATTAACGCTCTTTTGTTTATTCCTCCATTATAAAACTTTTCAGTATTTTTTCGGCAATATTTTCATTTTCCTTGCTATAGATAATAGATATATAAAATCCACTACCTGCCGTCTTAGTCATCAAACAAGCATAAAGGCAATGATCTGTTTCGCAGCTCCCTCTTAAATAAGTACCGAAAAACTGTGGTAACTCAAACTCCTGCACTGCCGACTGGTCTTTCACCCCGTCATCATTGGCATAGTCTTTTAATACACTTTTCAAGTCACTTTTTGTCATACCATCCGAATCCAAAGACTGAATGGTGATATAAAACTTGGAATTGTTCAGAAGAAAAGTCTCCTCTGTATCCTCCTCCACCAAAATCCCTTTTGGAGCCTCAAAAGTCAGACCATAGGCTGTCCATGTAATAGGAACCAAAGCTTGCGCACTTACTGATAGCCAAGCCAGACTTAAAAACACAAGAAGTAAAACCTTTTTCATTTTTAATTATTTTACCAATAAAACTCCGATCAGTCCACAACTGATTATTTATCCTTTTCACGGATTTCCACGCGACGAATCTTTCCACTGATGGTCTTTGGAAGTTCTTCTACAAACTCTATGACACGTGGGTACTTGTACGGAGCAGTCACACGCTTCACATGATCTTGTAACTCCTTTACCAACTCAGGTCCTTCCTTACCCTTAAAAGTTTTAGAAAGGACAATCGTCGCCTTTACCACCTGACCACGGATTTCATCAGGCACACCGGTAATGGCACATTCCACAACAGCCGGATGAGTCATCAAAGCACTTTCCACCTCGAACGGGCCTATACGATAACCCGAACTCTTGATCACATCATCAGCACGACCTACAAACCAAAAATAACCATCCTCATCACGCCAAGCCACATCACCTGTATAATAAATACCATCATGCCAAGCATCTTCCGTTAATTCCGAAGCACGATAATATTCTTTGAACAATCCCAATGGTTTACCCTTATCTGTACGAATAACAATCTGACCTTGTTCTCCATCTTCAGCAGAACGCCCGTCGTGAGTCAACAAATCTATATCATATTGAGGATTAGGTACCCCCATACTTCCAGGTTTAGGCTCCATCCAGGGAAAAGTACCTAAAGTCAACGTGGTTTCCGTTTGTCCAAAACCTTCCATCAGACGAATACCTGTGATTTTCTTGAACGTTTCATATACAGAATAGTTCAAAGCCTCTCCCGCCGTAGTACAGTATTCCAAAGAAGAAAGATCATATTTACTAATGTCCTCCTTAATTAAAAAACGATAAATAGTGGGAGGAGCACATAAAGAAGTGATATGATAATCCTGAATCTTTCCAAGAATATCTGCCGGTGTAAATTTCTCATGATCATACACAAAAATATTGGCTCCTGCTATCATCTGTCCATAAAGTTTTCCCCAAACAGCTTTCCCCCAACCTGTATCGGCAATGGTAAGATGAAGACTGTCACGATGCAAATTATGCCAGAAACTGGCAGTTACAATATGTCCCAAAGGATATGTAAAATCATGTGCCACCATCTTAGGTTCTCCTGTAGTACCCGAAGTGAAATACATCAATGAAGTATCTTCATTCGTATTAGGATGTTCCGGTTTAACAAAAGGAGTAGCCTTCTCAATACCTTTATGAAAATCTTCAAAACCCTCCGGAATATCCGGTCCTACACTGACCAACTTTTTTACTGAAGGACAATCGGGCATGGCATCTATAATATGCTTTGTTATCACATCTTCTCCTGCAGCTACAATCATCTTGATATCAGCAGCATTACAACGATACACGATATCCTTTTTCGTCAACAGATGAGTCGCAGGAATAACCACAGCTCCTAATTTATGCAAGGCAATAATAGAGTACCAGAACTCATAACGACGCTTTAAAATAAGCATCACCATATCGCCATGACCAATACCAAGGCTCTGAAAATAAGAAGCAGTCATATCCGTATACTTTTTCAAGTCAGCATAAGTATATTGTATATGCTCCCCTTTATCATTAGTCCATAACAATGCTTTCTTATCGGGTTCTTCGGCAGCCCAAGCATCTACTATATCATAACCAAAATTAAAATTTTCAGGGATTTTAATCTTTAAATTCTTTATAAAGTCCTCTTGTGAGGTAAATGTGGTCTGTTCTAAGAATTTTTCTACCATAATCTTATTCAATTAAAAATTGAGAACTAAAAATTAGAAATATTATGCGGTCAATGACAACACAGTCTTTTTAATCTCAATTTATTATAATATTACTGCCAAGAATTTCACAGTCTTATCGTCCAATGCCAGCATACCATGTGGAATAGAAGAATCAAAATAAAGACTGTCACCTGGATTCAAGATCAATTCTTTTCCATTTATATTAAGTAACATTCTTCCTTCAATAACCAAATTGAATTCTTGTCCCTCATGTGAGTTAAAATGAATCGGAGTATTTTCCGGTTTCGGTTCTACAGTTACAATAAAAGGATCAGCCTTACGCCCACGAAAACCGGAAGCCAATGACTGATATTTATACGCCTTGGTACGCTCTACCGACACTCCTGAACCACAACGAGTCAGAAAATAAGAACTCATCTTAGGTTCTTCACCAAACATTAATACATCCAATGCAATACCGTATTTACGGGCTATTTTCTGTAAAGCACTGACAGAAATATCTTTCTCCCCGCTTTCCATACCCAAATACTCTTCCACTGAAAGCTGGCAACTTTTAGCCACTTCATCAGGAGTCAGTTCCAGAACGTCTCTTAATCCCTGGAGACGCTCAGCTATTTGTTTTATCTGGTCACTCATAATCTTATTGTTTTATGCCTCAAAGATAATGAAGATTTGAGAATTCCTAGCAAAGTTTCATTAAGTTTCGAAGAAAACTATCTAACAGACAATAAAACTGCACAAACACGCTTACAATGAGCACAAACAAACCTTTTACAGAAAGTGATCATTCAAATACTTTCATTTGAAACTATAAAATAATCTTTGTCCCATAACCTTTCTTATAACCATATTTATACTTACTTTGCAGAAAAATGAAATAGAATGAATTATACGAATGAACAAATCAGACGCCAAGACCGTCTGTTAGAAAAAGAAAAAGCTATCAGCTTATTGAAAAACGGAGAATACGGAGTTTTGTCCATGCAAGATGAAGAAAACGGCGCTTATGGAGTTCCTATCAATTATGTATGGAACAAGAAAAATTCCATTTACATTCACTGTGCTCCCGAAGGACGAAAATTACATTGTATCAAACGCTGCAACACCGTTTCTTTCTGTATTATAGGAAAGACTCATATCATATCCAATCAATTCACAACTGAATATGAGAGCATTATATTGAAATGTCGGGCATACATTGGCTTAAATGAAGAAGAACGAATAAACGCTTTACATTTATTAATAGAAAAATACTCTCCAAACGACAAAGTAATTGGTAACCAATATGCCCAAAAATCTTTTCACAGAACAGAAATTATCCGACTAGATATAGAAGAGGCAAGCGGAAAATGCAAACATATACCTATGCAATAAGTATTAAAAGTTCATTGAACTATTCCTCTAATATTCTCAACTATTATTCCCCCGATAAAAGAGAGTTAAAAGGAGATAATTGAGAAAGACGAAAAGAAACACGATACAACTTTTATAAAGGATCATTGAGAAAATTACATGCTATAAAAACATTATTCCGGCAAAACAATATTACCGGAATAAATTTTCTTTATGTTATCCTTTTTCAGATTAGGTATTTGGAAAAGCAACCATCTTAACAACCATAAAAGTTGTACACATTATAAATTATTTCTCATTCTTTCTACAAAATCATGAATAATGGAATACAAAATCTCCAAAGAATTCTCCTCATAACAAAGAGTTTCCAAAGGACACCAACCTGTCCGGTCCCTATTCTGAATACGAGGAACTACCTGCATACAATCTAGCTTTATATTCGCACGCCGCAATAAAACCAATGCAGGTTCACTGATAATATCTGTATAAACTTCCTGTACTCTACCTAATACCATCAAAACAGCAGCAGCTTTTCCTATCACCTTGTCAGCAATCTGAGCCCCACGCAAAAAAGCCGGATCCGTATTCAACAAATCATACAAATCAGTTATTCCACGCTGTGTAAAAGTGCTGATTTCCTTATTCTTTATTACACAAGAATAATTACCTTCATGCAACAGTTTGATTAATTTATCCATTTTTTATTTCATTCAAATAACACGATGCATTTCGTGTCCTTCCACATAAATGGCACTGAACGGACGTGCCGGACAAAGATTTTCACAAGCGCCACAACCGATGCAACGTTCTGTATTCACAACCGGTATTTTAGGTGAACTTTCATCATTCTCATCTTTAGGTATCATTTGAATAGCACCAGTAGGACAATGACGAGCACAATTTCCACAACTTACCTTATCCGTATTCACTATACAATTTTGAGCAATCCACACGGCATGCCCTATTTGAATAGCCGACTTTTCAGCCAAACTAGTCAAATGAATGGCATCAGTAGGACATACTTCTGCACATTTCGCACATTCGGGGCGACAATATCCACGTTCATAGGACATCTCAGGCTGCATCAACCGCTTCAGATCACCCGATGGACGCAATATCTGATTAGGGCACACCGACACACAAAGCTGACAAGCCGTACAATGCTGTGCAAAATGACGAAGACCTCTCGCTCCTGCAGGAACAATAGAAGTGGCACGTTTAGGATTCTTTTTATCAATAAGAGGCGCCAATCCTCCATCCACTTTCTTTTCCTGCGCTTTCATTACGGCACTTGTAGCAAGTAAAGCAGAAACCGTAAAAAAATTTCGCCGCGACGTATTCACCTTTTCTGAATTTGAAGACGATTGAGAAGCTGACTGACCTGTTTCTTCTCTTCTCAAAACCTGCTTTTTCTGAATTATTGCTCCAGATACATACTTTATCGCATCCTGACGACATTTACCTAAACAATCCATACAAGCAACACAACGGGAATAATCAATCTCATGTGCTTTGGGATTAATGCAGGAAGACTTGCAATTACGAGCACAAAGTCCGCAACCATTACATTTAGACGTATCAATAACCGGTTTAAAATAAGAATATCTAGATAAGAGTCCCAATACTGTACCCACCGGACAAATGGTATTGCAATAAGTTCTTCCTCCACGCCATGCCAAAATAAAAAGCACTATCACAGTACCCACTGCAACTACAAAAGTAGAAAGACCTTTCATCCAAACATCTACCGAATAAAAAGCATAACTGTCTACACGCTCCGCCCATAGGGCAAGTACATTGTTCCCCCACTGATACAAAGGTGTCAGCAGGTTAGAAATGATACGGCCGTATGCACTGTAAGGAGCAATCAATGCCGTCAATGAAACTACCCCTGCTACCAAAGCGACGATAAACACCGCCAATACCCCATAGCGCAACCACGACAAAGCAGGCGAGTAGTGGAAACGATTCTTCTTTACCCTTCCCGAAACCCAGGAAATAATATCTTGAAACACACCTAACGGGCAGACAACCGAACAATAGACACGCCCCAAAAGCAACGTCAACAAAACAAGGGCTATCATCACCCCCACATTCAGTGCCAGCACGGCAGGAAGAAACTGTATTTTCGCCATCCAGCCAAACCAACTATGCACAGTTCCTGTAAAATCCAGAAACAGCAACGTGATCATTGTAAAGAACAAAAGGGCGGCGACGAGTCTTATTTTACGTAACATAAGCATTCGTTATTTTATCATGTTTATCCATTCCATTATAAAGTCTCTTGTTTCAACTGCTCCACATATGCGTCTATACGATGCAGTTCTTTGGGAATATCAATACTTTGAGGGCAATGCGGGTTACACTGGTTACATCCGGTACAATGACTTGCCTGCCGCAGTTTGGGCACACTACGGTCATAACCTATCAGGAAAGCACGCCGTGCACGGCGGTAATTCTCATCCTGACTGCTTTTAGGCACATTTCCTTCGTTGACACATTTATTATAATGCACCAGAATCGCCGGAATATCCAAGCCGTAAGGACAGGGCATACAATATTTGCAGTCATTGCAAGGAATCGTAGGGAACTTCAGCATCAATTGGGCTGTTTCTTCCAAGAACTCTTTTTCCTCCTCATTCAAAGGTTCTAAGGGAGAATAAGTCCGAAGGTTATCCTGCAAATGTTCCATATAAGTCATTCCACTCAGCACACACAACACATTGGGATACGTACCGGCAAAACGGAATGCCCACGATGCCACACTGTTCTCCGGACGACGCTGCTTCAAGCGCGCCACCAGATGGTCGTTCAGTTTAGACAAACGTCCTCCTAACAGAGGCTCCATAATCACAGCCGGAATTCCACGCTTGGCCAACTCTCCATACAAATATTCCGCATTAACATTTCGACCCGAAGCATGGCGCCAATCTACATAGTTCATCTGAATTTGCACAAAATCCCATTTCACATCCAGCGACAGCAAATAATCAAACACTTCCACCGATCCGTGAAATGACCATCCCAAATTACGAATACGGCCTTCTTCACGCTCTTTTAGTAAAAAGTCAAGAACTCCATTGTCAATATAACGGTCATGGAAAGTTTTGATCCCTTCCCCTCCACCTACAGAATGAAGCAAATAATAATCCAGATAATCCGTCTGCAATTCTTTCATCGACTGATGGTACATCTTGATGGAATTCTCACGAGTATAATTTTGAAAATTAGACATCTTTGTCGCAATCAACAGTCTTTCACGAGGATGACGTTTCAAAGCCACACCAGTGGCCCTTTCAGAAAATCCCTGGCAATAAACAGGAGATGTATCGAAATAATTCACTCCGTGAGCGATAGCATAATCCACCAGCTCATTCACCGCATCCTGGTCTATCACATTTCCATCACTGTCCGGCGCTGGTTTCAACGGCCAGCGCATACATCCATATCCTAAAAGTGAAACATGTTCTCCCTTTGGAGAAGTACGATAAGTCATTTTATCAACAGGCACTTCGCCTAAAATAGAAGCCTCAGACGCATTCGACTTCTCGCCGGATGCACAACCATACATTGCCACCGTAGATGCAACTGTACTAACACCCACAATTTTTAGAAATTCTCTACGGTTCATTTCCTTTTTGTCTCTTTTGTCCATAGTCTTTTACTTAACCTTCCTTTATTTACTGTAAACCACCACTATAGCCTGATCATCAGTTAATGCAAAGTTAATTAGAATTCATGAAATTCCTTGCAACACAACCTTAATAATCAAAACAACTTTAATTACAGAAAGCAAATCACTTTTTAATTCACATAGATCACTATTGAAAATAATTATTTAAACAACTGTATCATAGGGCGGCCTATCCAAACCTGCGGTTGTTTCAAGCCAAAAATAAAAGCAACTGTAGAAGTACAATCAAACTGCATCATACTTTCATCAAAAATTCCTCCTTTTTTTACATTCTTTCCAGCAATAATAAATGGAGTTTCCATTTCTTGCATCGTTTTTCCACCATGCCCCTTATTTATTCCTCCATGATCGGCTGTAACAATAATAATACTATTATCATAAATACCTGCCTCCTTGATAGCATCTACTATCCGACCTACATATCCGTCTAATTCTTTCAATTTTGCATAATAAGCCGGAGTATCATGTCCATCCACATGACCTACATGGTCAGGATTATCAAAACAAATTGCAGTCAAGACCGGCTTCTTTTCTGTAATATACTTACATGCCATCTCACATAGAGCAGCGGGATATAGATTATAGTCAGGAGCCTGCACATGATAATTCAAAGCCAAAGTATCTACTAGATATTTAATACCATCCCACTCATACAACACTCCTATTTCAGCATCAGGAACAGCTTTACGAAGTTCACTGAAAATAGTTGGAAATATATGATGCTCATTTACTACACGTGAAGGAAGTTCGGGAGTTTTAGACCCCCATTCTGTATATCCATGGAGTTCAGGTCCTGCCCCCATAAACATAGAAGCCCAGTTTACTGCACTTGAAGAAGGAAGCACACTACGTTTTTTCAAAGTATAGCAACCTGCATCCATTAAAGTTTTAACATTTGGCATCTCAGCCTTTTCCACACTATAAGCCCCCCAACCGTCAAGGCCAATCAAGAACACATGGTCGGCTTTCCAATTCTGAGCAAAGCAAGAAAAAGTAAAGAATGCTATCAATATAGCAAATAAACGATTTTTTTTCATAGCAACTTATATTTTTCAGTTATACATATTATCTTAACAATTCTCCACACTATGAAATGATTGGATACTCTCCATCGGATAAACTTCCACTTACACACAATATTTCATCAAGAAAGGTGGAAACGATATCTAATCCCAATATTGGGAGATATCCCTATAATATGAAAAATTAAAAGATGAGCAAGCGCTGGTTTCCTTTCTCCAAACGCCTGCTCAGTTCAAATAGAGACATAAAAGCTGATTTCCATCACAGCTCCATCATACCTATTATCTATTTCAGACAAGCCTTCATTGCTTTAATGATCGCTGAGTCAAACCCTTCGTGATCCAATTCATTAATACCCTTGATAGTCATACCACCGGGCGTACACACCTTATCTATTTCCACACTGGGATGAGTATCATTATTCAATATCAAGGAAGCAGCCCCTTTCACAGATTGAGCAACCATTTTCTGTGCATCTTTCGGATAAATTCCTAATTCAATACCTGCCTGCATAGCTGCCTGAATATATTTCAAAACATATGCGATACCACATGAAGTCAAAGCCGTAGTAGCAGCCATCTGACTTTCAGGAATAAGAATAGCCAATCCTAATTCATTAAAGATATCCAGCATCAGTTGTTCTTGTTCCTTACTGGCGTTACGACTGGATATCAAGGTCATACTTTCCAGCTGAGATATAGCAGTATTGGGAATCAGACGGAATATAGTCTGTTCCGGGCCTACACTCTTCACCAATTGCTCAAAGGTTACACCGCCTGCGATAGAAACTAATACTTGTTGAGGAGTCAAATGAATCACACTCAATACCTGATCTATCAACCACGGTTTTACAGCCAGAATAACGATATCGGCATCCTTTATCGCTTTCGGGTTTTCCGTTGTTACATTAATCTCCGGATAATCCGCCTGTAGAGTTTCCAGACTTCCGCTGAACGGATCGGCTACTGTTACATCACTCGCAGGAATGATAGTGCCTTGGGCAAGGCCGCGAGCAATAGCCCCTCCCATATTTCCCGCACCAATAATTGCTACTTTCATATTATTAAAGATTAAGTCTATAGCTACAAAGATAAGGGAAAAAAAGGAGAAGAACGTATTATGAAAAGCTAAAAATAAAATTACTTTGAAGAAGATTAAATCAAAAAGCCTCGCCGGAACCGAAATGTTTCCTGACGAGACCTCATTTTCTTTCGTAGATTATTATCCCTTTTGAATCTCCAGCTTATACCAACACTTTACGAAAGCGTTCAAGAAATTCATCAGCCTCTGCCATAGTAAGGCACAAAGGCGGAAGCAGACGAATCACATTAGTACCACTGACTCCGGTAAATACTTTCTGTTCGAACAGCAAACGCTGACGCAATTCCTTAATCGGTTCTTCAAATTCCATACCGATCATCAAACCTTCGCCACGCACCTCTTTAATCTGTGAGAATTGTTTCAATTCTTTCAGCAGATGAGCACCTACCTTGGCAGCATTCTCTACCAGATTCTCACCTTTCATAACATCAAGCACCGCGATAGCAGCAGCACAAGCTAGGTGGTTACCACCAAAAGTGGTTCCCAATTGTCCATATACCGGCTTGAATTTCGGACTGATCAGGACACCAGCCATCGGAAAGCCATTACCAATCCCCTTTGCTACCGTAATTATATCGGGACGGATACCTGCATGTTGGTGAGCAAAAAATTTACCGCTACGCCCGTAGCCGGATTGTATTTCATCCAAAACAAGGGCTGCATCCACTTCTTCGCAAGCCTTACTCAGTTCTTTCAAGAATTTTACTTCCGGAACCTGAATACCGCCTACTCCTTGAATACCTTCAATAATCACCGCACAGACATCTCCTTTTGCCAATTCCGCTTTAGCTGCTTCTATATCGTTCAAAGGCAGATAAGTCACATGCCCATTGTCATTGATTGGGGCTATAATTTTCGGATTGTGGGTTACCTCCACTGCCAGTGAAGTACGTCCGTGAAATGCTTTGCAAAAAGAAAGCACACGGTTGCGACCATTGTAAAAAGAAGCCAGTTTCAACGCATTTTCATTAGCTTCAGCTCCACTGTTTATCAAAAACAATTGATAATCATCATAACCCGAAAGTTTCCCTAAACGGTCTGCCACTTCCTGCTGTAGCTTGTTAACCACCGAATTGGAATAAAATCCCAACTGTGCAACCTGCTTGCTTATCATTTCCACATAATATGGATGTGCGTGACCGATAGAAATAACCGCATGACCACCATACAAATCAAGGTATTCCGTACCTTGGTCATCCCATACATGACAACCTTTTCCTTTGACAATATTTATGTCAAAAAGAGGATATACATCAAATAATTTCATAAACTCTTCTTTATTAAAAAGCAGACGGTTTCAACCTCAACCCTACGGTTTCTTCCAAATTGAACATGAGATTCATATTATGAACCGCTTGTCCGCTTGCCCCCTTCAACAAGTTGTCAATGCAAGAGATAACCAGCAGCTTATCGCCATGTTTCTCCAAATGAATCAAACACTTGTTGGTGTTCACCACCTGCTTCAAATCTATATTTTTGTCTACAATATGAACGAAAGAATCCTCGGCATAATAGTCTTGATACATCTTCACCAGTTCTTCCAGTTCCACCTTGCATTTGACTACCAGAGTAGCAAAGATACCACGCGGGAAATCACCCCGGTAAGGAATAAAATCTATTTCAGCATTAAAGCTGTTTTGCAACTGTTTCAATGATTGCTTGATTTCGGGAACATGCTGATGAGAAAACGGTTTATAAATGCTCATATTATTATTACGCCAACTGAAATGACTGGTAGCACCCGGTTTCACCCCTGCCCCTGTACTTCCGGTAATGGCATTTACCATTACATCCTCGTTCAGTAACAGATGTTTGGCTAACGGCAATAAACCCAATTGAATACAAGTGGCAAAACATCCCGGATTGGCCACGTGCTTGCTATGGCAGATAGCACGACGGTTCAGTTCCGGCAAACCATAAATGAAGTCATGGTCATCACTCTTGATACGGTAGTCCATACTGAGGTCTATGATTTTCAAATCCTCGGGTACATTGTGACTATCCATAAACTTCTTTGTATCTCCATGAGCCGTACAGAAGAACAATACATCAATCTCATCCAGAGGAAGTTCGTCTGTAAAAACCAAATCCGTTTCACCATAGAGTCCCTCATGTACGTCGGTAATCTTATTGCCAGCGTTACTGCTGCTATTTATAAACTTTATGTCTACATCAGGGTGATTAATCAGCAGACGAATCAATTCGCCCGCCGTATAACCTGCCCCACCGATAATTCCTGCTTTAATCATACTTATTAAATTTCTTCGTCCTTGTGGTTATTATAATAAACACGCAAAGGTGTAGAAGTCACTTTGATAAAGCCTTTAGCATCTTCTGCTGTCCATCCCTTCTGCATTTCACCATATTCACCAAATTTGGTCTTCACCAGATCGTCTTTTGATTCAACACCCACAGTAGAGAATGAAAGCGGACGGAGTTCCAAGATAGCTGTACCATTTACATTACGCTGAGACTCCTGCAACATTGCCTCAATATCGCGCATTACCGGTTCCAGATACTGACTTTCATGCAAGAACATTCCGTACCAATTGGCAACCTGGTCTTTCCAATATTGCTGCCACTTGCTCAACGTATATTTTTCAAGGAAACGATGGGCACCGATAATCAGCATAGGAGCAGCAGCCTCGAATCCTACACGCCCTTTGATACCGATAATGGTATCCCCAACGTGCATGTCGCGGCCGATACCGTAGGGCGCACCGATCTCCTCCACTTTTTGAATAGCCTTGATAGGATCATCAAACTTCTCGTCATTAACAGCTTTCAGTTCACCTTTTTCAAATGTAAGACGAAGTTGTTCGCTTCCTTCCTTGGTCACCTGTTTTAAATAAGCACTTTCGGGCAAACCCTGCGCAGAGTCCAATATTTCCCCACCGCAGATAGAAGTCCCCCAAAGACCTACATTATAAGAATATTTCAATTTTGTAAAGTCAGCGGCAAAACCATGTTCATTCAAATAATCGATTTCCTGCTGACGGCTTAATGCCATGTCACGGGTCAATGTAATGATCTCAACTCCCGGAGCCAGTACCAAAAAAGTCATATCGAAACGAATCTGGTCATTACCCGCACCAGTCGAGCCGTGTGCGATAGCGTCCGCACCTATTTCATTAGCATAACGCGCTATAGCCAACCCTTGGAAGATACGTTCAGAACTTACAGAAATAGGATAAGTACCATTACGGAGCACATTACCGAATACCATATATTTCAAGCTCTTCTCATAGTATTCCCGGGTCACATCCAATGTCACATACTTCACAGCACCCAGTTTGTAAGCGTTCTCTTCGTTCTGCTTCAGCTGCTCCTCACTGAAACCACCCGTGTTTGCACAAGCTGCATACACTTCATACCCTTTTTCCTTAGCCAGATACATTACAGTGAAAGAGGTATCAAGCCCCCCGCTGAATGCCACTACTACTTTTTTCTTCTTTTCTTCCATAATGATATTATTTTAATTGAGAATTAAAAATTGAAAACTGAGAAATAAGTACATGAATGCGCAGCCATCTTTTAATTTTTAATTCTTAATTTTTAATTTATTAAATAGTGTCTTCTTCGTGCAAAGCCGGATCGTAAAGCATGGCTGTACAAATACAGAACTTACGGTTCTTCGCCACTAATATATCGTGATTGATACAGCCTTCACAACCTTTCCAAAAGGCCTCATCATCAGTCAGTTCATTGAAAGTTACAGGAACATATCCCAGTTCTGTATTCATTTTCATTACCGCCGCGCCACTGGTCAGACTGAATATCTTTGCTTTAGGCCATCGTAGACGTGCCAATCGGAACGAAGCCGCCTTTATACGCTTGGCCAAACCTATTCCACGATAATTAGGATGCACAATCAATCCCGAGGTTGCTACATATTGCTTGTTTCCCCATGACTCAATATAGGTAAATCCTGCAAAATCATCTCCACATAAAGCAATAATCGCCTTTCCTTCTTTCATCTTTGTAGTCACATATTCATGTGTGCGTTCTGCAATGCCTGTTCCGCGTACCTTAGCAGCTTCTCTAATAGTATCTAAAATTTTATCAACGTAAACTTCATGTGAGGCATCTGCCACCATCACATCCACTTGTTTAGCATCCATTTCCTTTTTTATCTATTATTATATTATTGTATATTCGGTATAATCAATGAAAGTGCATTCTTCACTCCCGCTCTTGTGCAACCTTCACGAATGACAAGCATAATAGTATCATCACCAGCAATAGTTCCCAATATTTCATCAAAGTTCCGGTTATCAATATCATAAGCCAAACTACTAGCATATCCGGGACGAGTCTTGATTACTGCCAGATTAGCCGAAAATTCAATGGAAATAAATCCATTATGCATCAACATCTCACTGGCCGAATGTTGCTCAGTCATACGTTTGTACATGGTATTGTTTGGTAATACATATACATAATTTCCGTTCATACTGGCTGCCTTCGCCACTTTCAACTGCTTCAAGTCGCGAGACAAAGTAGCTTGGGTCAATTGGAATCCTTCTTTCGCCAATTCCTGCAACAACTCTTCCTGGCTACCTACTTCCTTACTCGAAATAATAATCTTAATGGCATCAAGTCTGCTATTCTTGCTCTTCATACTGCATAATTATTCTAATTCGGCTGCAAAATTACAGAATATTCGGGAATATAGATACAAAAAAGAGAATATTTTTGCGACTTTATGCATATTTTCAACAAAGCTTTTATCTATCATCCCAAGAATAAACCAAAATCATACCAAATTTTCTTTTCAATGCAATCTTCTTAAAAAGACAGTAATATTATGTTTTACGACAGGTACAACCAAATCCAACAGTTATAATATCAAAAAAACAAGGACGACTTTCGGGGAATAAACTATTTTTGCATCACTATTAATTCCTTAAAATCAAAAAATAAAGGCATGGAACACACTTATTTCTTTGCGGTAGACCTGGGAGCCACCAGCGGACGTACCATCTTAGGTTGCCTGGGAGAAGGCAAAATGGAGTTGAAAGAACTGACTCGTTTCCCTAACCATATTATAGAAACCGGAGGACATTGTTATTGGGATATTTATGCCTTATACAATGAAATTATCAAGGGACTGAAAGTGGTAGCCAAAGACAATCTGCCTATCCAGTCTATCGGTATTGATACTTGGGGGGTGGATTTCGTATTAGTGGGCAAAGATGGAGAGTTACTCCGCAATCCTTATTGTTATCGCGACCCTCACACAATAGGTGCACCCGAAGAATATTTTACCCATATTCCCCGTGAACGAGTATATGACATCACTGGAATCCAGATTATGAATTTCAATTCCTTGTTCCAATTATCAACACTCCACCGCAATCATTGCTCGGCCTTGGAAGCAGCAGATAAAATACTGTTTATGCCGGATGCTTTAAGTTATATGCTGACCGGTAAAATGGTAACAGAATATACCATCGCTTCTACTTCCCAGATGTTGAATCCGCGCACCAAACGCTTCGAAAAGGAACTACTGGATGTAGCAGATATCAAGGAAGAACAGTTCGGTCGTTTCGTTTTTCCAGGGGAACCTATTGGAGTGCTGACAGAAGAAGTGCAAAAAATTACAGGTCTGGGAGCTATTCCTGTTATTGCCGTTGCTGGCCATGACACAGGTTCAGCCGTAGCTGCCGTACCGGCACAAAACGAAAAATTCGCATATCTGAGTTCCGGCACGTGGAGCTTGATGGGGATTGAAGTGAAAGATGCTATTATAAATAAGGAAAGCTTTGAGCAGAACTTCACCAACGAAGGAGGTGTGGAAGGAACGACCCGGTTCCTGAAAAATATCTGTGGCATGTGGTTGTTGGAACGTTGCCGCAAAGAATGGGAAGCAACCAACAACTATTCTTATACAGAACTGATAGATGCAGCCCTGGCAGTTCCCGCTTTCCGCAGTGTCATCAATCCCGATGCTCCCTGCTTCGCCAATCCGTCATCTATGATTCAAGCCATCGGACATTATTGCAAAGAAACCAACCAACCTGTACCACAGAGTTATGGCGAAATCACTCGTTGTATTTTCGATAGTCTTGCCCTGCGCTACAAACAAGTATTCGGCTATTTGCAACAAATGGCCCCGTTCCCCATCGAAAAGCTGCACATTATCGGTGGAGGCTCACGAAACAATTTGTTAAACCAATTCACTTGCAACGCAGTGGGCGTACCTGTTATAGCAGGTCCCAGTGAAGGAACAGCTATCGGCAACATTATGTTACAGGCAAAAGCCAACGGCCTGGTAAGCGATATTGCGGCTATGCGCCAACTAATCAGCACTTCCATAGAAACCGTTTCTTTTGAGCCCCAGCAAGCAGAAGAATGGGAAGAAGCATATAAGAAGTATTTAGCTCATTATAGAGAAGATATTTAATATTCACCTTGAAATTTATTCATTAAATAAACAAATAATATCATGAAAGAAGAATTGATTAATAAAGCGTATGAGATTGCAAAAGAACGTTATGCCGCTGTAGGTGTTGACACAGAAAAAGTAATGGAAACCATGCAGAATTTCCATCTGTCACTGCATTGCTGGCAAGCAGATGATGTAACCGGTTTCGAAGTTCAGGCAGGTTCATTGACCGGTGGTATCCAGGCTACAGGTAACTATCCCGGCAAAGCTCGCAACATCGACGAACTGCGTGCAGACATTCTGAAAGCTGCTTCATATATACCAGGTACTCACCGTTTGAATCTGCACGAAATTTATGGCGACTTTCAAGGAAAAGTCGTAGATCGTGACGAAGTAGAACCCGAACATTTCAAAAGTTGGATTGAATGGGGTAAGGAAAACAACATGAAACTGGATTTCAACTCTACTTCATTCTCCCATCCCAAAAGCGGTGATCTGTCTTTGTCAAATCCCGATGAAGGTATCCGCAACTTCTGGATTGAACATACTAAACGTTGCCGTGCCGTAGCCGAAGAAATGGGTAAAGCTCAAGGCGATCCTTGTATCATGAACCTGTGGGTACACGATGGCAGCAAAGACATCACTGTAAACCGCATGAAATATCGTGCTTTGTTAAAAGACTCTCTGGATCAGATTTTCGCAACAGAATACAAGAACATGAAAGACTGTATCGAATCCAAAGTATTCGGTATCGGACTGGAAAGCTATACAGTGGGGTCTAATGATTTCTATATCGGCTATGGCGCCAAGAACAACAAGATGATTACCTTGGATACCGGGCACTTCCACCCGACAGAAAGTGTTGCAGACAAAGTTTCTTCTTTATTGTTGTATGTTCCCGAACTGATGCTGCACGTAAGTCGCCCCGTACGTTGGGACTCAGACCACGTAACCATCATGGACGACCCGACTATGGATTTGTTCAGCGAAATCGTTCGTTGCAACGCCTTGGATCGTGTACACTATGGACTTGACTACTTCGATGCTTCCATCAACCGTATCGGTGCATACGTTATCGGCAGCCGTGCAGCTCAGAAATGTATGGTACGCGCTTTGCTGGAACCGATTGCCAAATTGCGCGAATACGAAGCAAACGGACAAGGATTCCAACGTCTGGCTCTGCTCGAAGAAGAAAAAGCTTTGCCTTGGAATGCTGTATGGGATATGTTCTGCTTGAAGAACAATGTACCCGTAGGCGAAGAGTTCATTGCAGAAGTAGAGAAATACGAAGCAGAAGTTACTTCTAAACGCTAATCAATATCCAACCACAATATCGTCCTCTGTAAGGGTCGCCTCATGTATCTGCCCCTACAGAGAACGTATTTGTGGTTTTAAAGAATATAAACAATGGAAATCATTATCGGATTAATCATTATCGCTATAGGAAGCTTCTGCCAATCCAGTTCATACGTACCTATCAAGAAAGTAAAAGAATGGAGTTGGGAAAGTTTTTGGCTGATACAAGGTGTATTCGCCTGGTTGGTGTTCCCACTATTGGGCGCATTGCTAGGTATTCCCCAAGGAGGCAGTCTGTTTGACCTTTGGGGAGCAGGAGGTGCTCCAATGAGCATCTTTTATGGTATATTATGGGGAGTGGGCGGCCTTACCTTTGGTCTTTCCATGCGTTATCTGGGAGTAGCCTTAGGACAAAGTATCGCACTGGGTACTTGTGCCGGATTCGGTACACTGTTCCCCGCCATCTTTGCCGGAACCAACCTGTTCAAAGGAAACGGACTTATTCTTTTACTGGGAGTATGTATCACTTTGTCGGGCATTGCCATTATAGGATATGCCGGCAGTCTTCGCGCCAAAAACATGAGCGAGGAAGAAAAACGCGCGGCAGTAAAAGATTTTGCTCTGACTAAAGGACTGTTGGTAGCCCTACTGGCAGGTGTGATGAGTGCCTGTTTCGCTTTGGGACTCGATGCAGGAACTCCCATCAAGGAAGCTGCGTTAGCTGGAGGTGTAGAAGGTCTTTATGCGGGACTTCCTGTAATCTTTCTGGTAACACTAGGCGGTTTTTTAACCAATGCCGTTTACTGTCTGCAACAAAATGTAGCCAACAAAACTATGAGTGATTATGCCAAAGGCAATGTATGGGTAAACAACCTGATATTCTGCGCCTTGGCAGGAGTACTGTGGTACATGCAATTCTTCGGACTGGAAATGGGTAAAAGTTTCCTGACCGGAAGTCCTGTACTGCTAGCCTTCTCATGGTGTATATTAATGGCTTTGAATGTTACTTTCAGTAACGTATGGGGTATTTTATTAAAAGAATGGAAAGGTGTATCCACCCAAACTATCACTGTTCTGGTAACCGGACTGGTAGTTCTTATCTTTTCTCTTGTATTCCCTAATTTATTCTAAAAGAATTATTATATTTGTAGCATACTGTTATTCAGAATAAAAAAATGAATAACAATACCCTATGAACAATCAAATAAAAGAAGATATGAAATCAATCTTAGACAATCGCCCCGAATTGGTCAAAGAGGTGAATAAAGTAGCCGAAGTAGCCGGATATTTGTGGCAAAAAGGATGGGCCGAACGTAACGGAGGTAATATCACCGTCAATATCACCGAGTATGTAGACGATGAAATCCGTCAGATGCCCGCTATCAGCGAAGTAAAACAAATCGGTGTAACACTGCCTCACTTGAAAGGCTGTTATTTTTATTGCAAAGGAACCAATATGCGTATGCGGGATTTGGCACGTTGGCCTATGGATAACGGTTCTGTCATCCGTATTTTAGATGATTGTGCTAGTTATGTCATTATTGCCGACAAACCGGTTCAACCTACTTCGGAAGTTCCCTCCCACCTGAGCGTACACAATTATCTCATTAGCATAGGCTCTCCTTATAAAGCATCCGTACACACACACCCCATCGAACTGATTGCCTTGTCTCACAACAAAAAGTTCATGGAGAAAGATGTGGCAACCAACCTGCTATGGAGCATGATTCCCGAAACAAAAGCATTCTGCCCACGTGGATTGGGCATGATTCCTTATCAGTTGCCCAGTTCTGTAGAATTAGCAGATGCAACTATCAAGGAATTGGCTGATTATGATGTAGTCATGTGGGAAAAACACGGTATCTTTGCTGTTGACTGTGACGTAATGGCCGCATTCGACCAAATTGATGTTTTAAATAAATCCGCATTAATTTACATCGCTGCCAAAAATATGGGATTTGAACCCGACGGCATGAGCCAGGAACAGATGAAAGAAATGAGTGTGGCTTTTAATCTACCCAAATAATATTTTTATGGTCTTCCCCTAATGGGGAGATTTTGAAGATGATTTGAACCCACATGGGGACAAATCATCTTTTTTATTATCGGAGCTTAAAAGATAAATGAGATCCAGATTGCCACTTAAGCTTTTCATCACACGATATTCATCACAAATGAACAAGCATATAAAATGACCAATTTATGTTTTTATCTCATTATTCTATTGATTAAAAAGATTAACACTCCCTATATAGCAAACACTTCCTAGATAATCGCGTACTTAACTCATTGACAGTTTGAGTATCTTATGTTTTTTTTAGAACAACGAGTACTCTTTTTGGCTATCTTTGACAAAGACAGATTCACTAAACCTACAGAGATATATGAAAGCAAATAAATTATTCCTTTTGGCAAGTTTCTTTCTATCAAGCAGCCTGACACCTATAGCGGCTCAGAGTAAGAAAGAGAAGAAGCAACAGACAGAACAAGCTGTACGCGAAGCTGTTGACGCAAAGACATACAAAATCAATGTGGACCGGGTAATGCCTATGAAAGGAGGCAGCAAACACCTGACTTCCGATTATTCTTTAGAAATAAGAAACGATTCGGTTTATTCCTATCTGCCTTATTTCGGAGTGGCGTATAACGTTCCTTACGGGGGTGGAAAAGGATTAAATTTTAGTGCTCCTTTATCAGAATATACTTCAGCATATAATAAAAAGGGGAATGCTAAAATCACACTAAAAGTACGGAACGAGGAAGACAATTACCTTTACAATATCATCATTTATCCCAATGGCAGCAGTAACATACAGGTCACCCCTACAAACAGACAATCTATTTCTTTCTCCGGAGAAATGGATCTAAAGAAGAAAGAATGAGCCATAAATAAAAGGGGGTCAAAACTAAAACAACCTATCGTGCTATATGATCAGGTCATTTTAGTTTTGCCCCCCTGATTAAATTACAGCTATTATTTACTTATTTCTCTAACCGGCTAAAGAAATTCTCAATGGCTTCCTTATTGACAAAAACTCCTTTTACTCCGGTCATTTCCACCGTATCCATCAACAAAGCCAAGCCCTGATAACCGTTTTCATCCTTTGCCAATACTTCCTGCTGATAAATTTCAGCTGATTGGCAGGCTTTACCATCTTCAGGTAATTTCTCGAACCGACCAAGGTAATAATTGCCTTCAAAGAAATTATGTGTAGATTCTGTCAATTGGAATCTGCTGGATTCTGGAGCATAAAAAATATTTCCACTAATAAATGTACTATCCGGATATCCGCCCCATGAATCCAAAGTAATCATAGTACGATCGATATCAGCCGCAGGTTTACGGTTCACATGAATAATGTTACGGGTAATGCGACTGTCCTTTACAGGACCTGCCAGATGAACAGCTGGTGAGAACATCCCGGCACGAGTCGGTTCAGGCCGCACTCCGTCACCTATACTCACATTGTAACGGACAATAGTGCCCAAGTTACCTACATTAAAAGATGCGTCGGCCGTGCCGTCATTGCAAACCAATACTAAGCCACCATAGTTATCATGACTATAATTATACTGAATGACCGTTCCCCGGCAATTCCAGTCCGAATCAAACCCCTGTGCATCCCACGGAGCCTTATGACCACTTACCTCATTGAATTGCACCAAAGTATTATCACAACTCCACGGCCAAATACCTGCCGCCGCCTCTGTGTCAGGAAGCATATCAGGACAATCACGCATTACGTTGTATTCTATCAAGGTACTGTCACAACCGATAGGTACAATACCATCACCTGGTACTTCCTCTATCAAATTTCCCCGTATCACGGTATGCTTGCTGGGATGCCAGTTCTGCCGATCGCTATAAGCGGCCCAAATCATAGCATTACGGGTGCATCTCAAAATATGGCAGTTCTCTATGGTTAACCTATTGAATGTTGAAATTTTCTTTTCACCGCCATTCACTATATAAATACCGCACCCTCCGCCTTTTTCTTTTACCAACGAACCATTGACATCCCGTACAGTCACATTATTGACAACAATGTTCTGCGATACGCCATAATCCATACACTCTATCTTCAAGCCCGAACGATAAGGCAGAGGCTGTCTACCTGTATTCACGATTTCCAAATTCTGCATCGTTATATAGTCCGAATTACAGATACGAGCTGCATACAAGGAAGTATCATATCCCACAATGCAAGGTTTCCGTTCACCATCACCATAAGCATCTATATAAATACGATCTTCGGGTATACCGTGTCCGGTGATTTCAAGTTCGCCATTAAAAACCTCACCGCGCTTCAACAAAACTTTATTGCCCGGCAGTAATTTCACTCCACGTAGTTTTTCCAGACTTTTCCATGCTTCATCCGGGGCTAACCCACTATTATTATCATCACCGCCGGTAGCATCCAGATAATAGCACACTGGACTATCAGAACATGCTGCCAACAGGAAGGAAAATAAAAGAAGGATCATTGTTTTTCTCATTTCTCTTCCGTTTTTAAAAAGTTATCTATTTATTCCAGAAGTTGTCAGAACAACCAGGATTCACCACAGATTACGCAAATTCACACAGTTTTTTGATTTAAAGGTTGTTTGCCTCCTACTTCTTTGTGACAATCCATGTACCCTGTGATGAAAACCTACACTCTACATTACTTCCACAAGTCGTGCTGAACCAGTTTCTTGTTAGTATCCAGTTCGGCAGTTGGCAAAGGCCATACATAATCCCTCTCACCGTTGAACTTACGTGCTTCATAAGCCAAGCCATACATAGTGCGTTCATTCTCTATATTAGCTACCGCCTTATCCAATTCCTTCCAACGATAAAGGTCAAACAAACGCAAACCTTCAAAGGCCAGTTCCACACGACGCTCATGCTTAATGACTTCCAACAATTCATCTTTAGAAAGAGAAGTGCCTTCCACTTCCTCTACTGTGGGCATGTTCACATCTGCACGTTGCCGCACTTCATTCACTAAAGCAGTTACATCACTATAAGCATAGCCTCCTTTCTGTACCATTGCCTCCGCCAAAGATAATAAAACTTCAGCATAACGCACCACATAAAAGTCTTGTCCATTATCCCAAGAGTTAGAAGTATCCGTAGGATCAAAATACTTATAAACATATATGGTAGACAGGGAAGCGGCAGCTCCACCATATACATTGGCATACGGATTTGAAGCCGAAGTATCTATACCTCCTTTACCGTTCCAAAGCATACCGGGAACAAACAAAGTACTATACAAACGTGGATCACGATTCTCAAAATGAGCAGGATTAGGCTTGCTAACATCCAAGCCACCCTCATTGTTTAATTCGGCTATCTTCGTATCGGTAGTCGGCTTACCGTCTTTGCAATAATAAGCATCCGCCAAATCTATAGTACCATTCATTGCTTCCAGCGGAGTATTCCAATGCGCATTAAAAGCAGCACCTTCACTCATACCCGGTCCTTCATAACGGACTGCAAAAATGATTTCAGGAGAAGTTTCTCCACTTTGAGTAAACAGTTTGGCATAACTCGGATCAAGCGAGTATCCCAAACCTTGCACCTGCTTATAAGCAGCAATTGCGTCATCCCATTTTTCATTATACAAAGCCACACGCCCCAGTAGGGAAAGAGCAGCTCCTTTGGTGATGTGTCCCCGTGAAGACGCGTTTTGCGGAAGTACTTCAGCCGCGTCCTGCAAATCAGTCATAATATGAGCCACAATAGCTGCACGGTCCGTCTTTTCACATTCAGCCTCGTCAATGGTCAAAGGGGCGGTCAGGAAAGGAACATCCTGATACGTCATAGTCAAGTTTATATACATCAATGCACGTATGGTCTTTGCCTCAGCCTGATAAATCGCCTTTTGGGAAGCATCCATATCCACTCTATCAATATTAGCAATCAGCACATTACAACGACTGATCACTTCATAGCAATCTTTCCAATAACTGCCAATAATAGAAGAACTTGGGGTATGAATCCCCATAGCCATATCATAACCTTCCATCCAGCCACTCCAATTAAAATGACCGCCATTATCTGATATACAATCCATATATAAAGGGCCCAATGAATATTGGTCGGAATTATAAAGCTGATTGCTCTGCAAAGCATCATAACAAGATGCCAACGCCATCAAAGCATCATCCGGTGTCTGCCAAAATGTATTGGATGAAGATTCTGTCAATGAGTCCCTCTGCAAAAAACTGTCAGAGCAAGAAGTCAGCAAAGCTCCTGACAACAGAGCTAGCCCTATAAATTTATTAATTGATTTCATAGTTGTTGCTTTTAAAATTTAACGTTAACACCAAATGAATAAGTTCTTGTATTGGGATGCACATCATTACGGGAATCTGTGCTCAGTTTCTCAGGATCATAATCATCCAAGGAAGTGAAAGTAAGCAAATTAGTTCCTGCCAAATAGAGTCTGAGACTCTGAACGCCCAACTTGGTCAAAAACTCTCTTTGCCTGAAAGTATATCCAATTTCCAAGTTCTTCAGGCGCAAATAATCTCCTTTTGTCAGCCAAAATGAAGAGTAGTTATTATTAATAGTTCCTCCCAAACGAGGCATGCTTCCATCCGGATTACTTTCAGACCATCTGTCCAACCAACGGCTAGTCTTGTTTCCGCCATTGGAAATAGTAGTTTCATCCCAATTATAACGATATACACCTGCAATGCCTTGCCAAAATGTATTAACATCAAAATCTTTATAAGAGAATCCCAAGTTAAAAGAATACTGCATTTTAGGGAACGGATTTCCGATAACAGTACGGTCAGCATCATTTATGTTGCCATTATTATCTATATCTTCATACATGATATCACCTAATTGCGGTTCCTGGTTGTTTTGCAGAATCTTCTGTCCGTTCGCATTTACACGATCCAAATCTGCCTGGGTACGATAGATACCGATAGCTTTCAGCCCATAATAAGAACCGATGGCTTCACCTTCACGATTGATGGTATTATTACTTATATCTTCCACCCCTTTCATATCAGTAATCTCATTTTTCACGCCTGAAAGTGAGAAACCTGCCTGCCATGCCCAATCACCTTTTTGGTCGAAATAGTTAGCTGCCAATTCCCAACCACGGTTACGGACCTTTCCCGCATTCTGATAAGGAGCATCCAAAGATCCCAGGAAAATACCCGGCATAGCGAGTTTCATCAAAATATCCGAGGTATTTTTCTCATACCAGTCAAAAGTGACATTGATCTTTCCACCCCAAAAAGCAGCATCAAAACCAAAGTCTGTAATAGTAGTTGTTTCCCATTTAATGTTCTCATTAGGTATCTTGGCAGTCTTCATACCAATCTGTTTGCTATCACCAAAATAGTAACTACCACTAGCCGCCAATGTAGCCGCATAAGCATAGTTACCAATTTCCTGATTACCCAATTTACCCCAGCTACCACGCAATTTCAATGAGTGGAGGAACTTCACATTCTCCATAAATTTCTCATTTGTCATGATCCATGCACCCGAAAATGAAGGGAAGGTAGCATAACGGTGTGCCTTGGGCATACGTGACGAACCATCGTGACGGACATTCATCTCTAACAGATAACGGCCTCCGTAATTATAGTTCAAGCGTCCGAAGAATGACTGCAAGGAACTTTCTTCCGCCGATCCGGTCACATGATCATTCATAGTACCTCCATCCATTTCATAAATATTATCGGTAGCAAATCCCTGCTTGGACGCCTCATTCTTGTCCCAACGGGTAGCCTGGATAGAATGGCCTGCCAACAGATTGAACGAATGTTTTCCTACAGAAAAATCATAAGTCAGGATATTTTCATTAATATAAGTCGTTTCCAGATAATGATAATCTGTCAGTTTATTGGTACCGACCGTGGTCAGCGCATTTCCTTCAGCATCGTATCTTACATTATTCTTCGGATTGAAAGTAGTCACATCATTCATATAATATTTATAAGCCAGGCTTGAACGGAATTTCAATCCTTTCATGATGTCAATCTCACCAAAGAATTTACCATCAAAACGATAATGCTTGTTATCCTTATATCCCATATTCAAAGCTTCAATCGGATTTTTGAATACGGATTGGGAAATATTGGGATTTCCATCCAGGAATCCATAATGTCCGTTAGAATAGCGTACAGGAACAGTAGGACGGGTAAACCAAGTAAGGTAGCGCATCAAACCTTCGCCGGTAACACTGGTCGTAGGCTCATCAATGTTCTGGCGGCTTCCCGAAAGATTCAATCCTAATTTTACAATACCCAACTGCGCATCCAGATTAGAACGGAAATTGAAACGTTGGTTAGCTGTCTCACGCAAGATACCATCTTGCTGGAAATATTGAGTGGAAATCATGTAATGTACTGCCTTACTACCTCCATTCACTGACAAATGGTGTTGGTGCATAGCTGCCGTACGGAACATTTCCTTAGCCCAATTGGTATTGGCAAAATGATCGGGATCTGATCCATTTTGCAATTTCTGTAACATATCATCCGTATATGCCTTGGAAGGCCAACATTCATTATACATCTTCGCCCACTCATAAGAATTCACATAATCGGGCAACACGGTAGCCTCCTGCAAAGCGATGCTACCAGAATAAGTAATAGTAGGTTTCTGCTCACCGCCTCGTTTGGTAGTCACCAAAATAACACCGTTTGCAGCACGCACACCATAGATAGAAGCCGAAGCCGCATCTTTCAATACAGAAACACTTTCAATATCATCAGCAGGAATTTCCGCAATCTGGCTCACCGAGCTTTCCACTCCGTCGATCAGGACCATCGGATCATTGTGTTCAAAAGTTCCCACACCACGGATACGGATTTCGGGACTGTCATGACCGGCCTGGGCACCATTGTTGGTCAACATAACACCCGGCAAACGGCCCTGAAGCATATTGGCAGTATTAGCTACCGGCATAGAAGCTACATCCTTGAAATTTACAGCAGCAACAGAACCCGTCAGATTTTCCTTCTTCTGCACACCATAACCGACTACTACCACTTCGTCAATCATTTCCGTATCTTCCTTCAGATTTACATTCAGTACCATATTGTCTTTCGAAATATGAAATTCCTGATCGGAATATCCTATAAAAGAAATGACAATAGTAGAATTAGAAGCCACCGAGAGATTAAAATTACCATCCAAGTCAGTTACCGTTCCATTGGTTGTTCCTTTTTCAACCACACTAGCACCGATGACCGGTTCGCCTGTGGCATCTTTTACAATACCGGAAACTTTAAACTTGTCTGCTTGCAGACTGGAAGCGCTCACATTCATCGCAGGGATGAAGAAGCAGAAACACAGCAATAGGCTCAGTACCCGGAATGTACTGGTTTCTGTCAGAGTTTTCATGTTCATAATACTTTTTTTAAAGGTCTAACAAATAAAGATAATTCGTTTTATTTGCCAGCAAAAGTAAGAGGAACAGAAAAGAAACAGGGAGAATTATTACCGGAAAAAGGCTGTTTATTCCCTATAGAGCCTATTTCCGGTAATAATCAGCCATCATACTTCATCATATACTCTGTAGGAGAAAGTCCGAATTTCTTCTTAAAGCAGGAACTGAAATATTTAGGGTCGTTGAAACCTACAGCATACGCCAAATCGGCTATACGGATTTTCCTTTTCTCGTCTATCAGCCGACAAGCCGCTTGCAAACGGACATTGCTGATAAATGCAGAGGGAGTAAGTCCGGTCAACAGTTTCAATTTATCTGCTAGTGTAGTCCGGGCCATACCCATCTCCGCCATAAACTGTGCATGTTCAAAATCACAATCACTCAAATGGGCATTCACACAATCCACCGCTTTCCGAATGAAAGCTTCGTCCATCGAGGTGTAATTTAATTCTTTGGCTTCAAAAACCAACTGCTTACGGAAATCCACCCCCATACGTTTGCGCCGTTTCAACAAGTTATCTATCTTGGCAAACAAGACAGAGAGGCGGAGCGGTTTACAGATATAACCATCGGCCCCAGACTCATACCCTTCCACACGGTCTTCATCACTAGTCTTGGCCGTTAACAAAATCAATGGAATATGGCAGGTCTCAAATTGAGTCTTCACCCGGCGGCACAATTCCATACCGTCCATTTCGGGCATCATAACATCAGAAACAATTAAATCCACTTCCTGTTTGGCAAGTATCTCCAAAGCTTCCGTTCCATTGGCGGCCTTCAGAATATGGTATTTGCCATGCAACAGACGAACCATCAAAGCCAATAATTCCTCATTATCCTCCACCAACAAAATAGTCGATGCTGCCGGTTTCTCTTCCAACATATCAATCTCCGAGACATTCTCCATTTCATCTGCCGATAAAATAGCATAGTCCACATTTTCGGTATTCTCGTCTACCTCATCCTCATCAAAAGCCTCACGTCTTATAGGAATTTCAACCACAAAAGTATTCCCTTCCTCCTTATCGCTAAATACTTGTATCGTTCCATGATGCAACAATACCAAGTCTTTAGTCAGTGACAAACCGATACCCGTCCCTATGGTATGGAATTTGCGATACTCCCCTTCATAAAATCTCTCGAATATATGATCCAACTTCTCTTTTGGAATCAACTCGCCGGGATTGTTCACACTCAATTTAAAAGTTCCCCTTTCCTCATCATGAGCCTGTGACACCACAATAGTTCCTCCTTCAGGAGTATATTTAGCGGCATTGGAAAGCAGATTGTACACCACTTTATCCAATTTATCCACATCAAAATATCCCGAATATTCTTCAGACAAATCAAATTGTATGGACAATTTCTGCTTTTTAACCAAAGGTGCGAAAGCCGACACTGATTTTTTCAAGAACATACTGACATTTCCATGCGAGACTTTCAGCCGCAACTTGCCATTCTCCACTTTTCTGAACTCTAAGATCTGCTGAATCAACCGGATTAACCGCACAGTATTATCAGCTATCACAGGACAAACCGACGAACTTGCCGGTACTTCTTGTTTCAGTTCATCCACCGAAGCCGATATAATAGAAAGCGGAGTCAGCAACTCATGAGTGATATTGGTAAAGAACTGTAATTTAGCATGATTGATTTCCTCCATTTTCTGCCGTTCTATCTTCCCCATCTCTATGGCCTGTTTCATCCGGATACGGTTTCTGACAATCCGATAAGTATACCATGCCAATGAAACGAACAACAAGACATAAAGGCAATAAGCCCACCACGATAACCAAGGCGGCGGAAGAATAGTTATACGCAGACATTTCATATCCGGAGACCAGATTCCATTCTGATTGGCTCCCTTTACACAAAAAGTATAAGTACCTGCCGGAAGATTGTTATAATAGGCAAACCGACGTCCAGCCTCAACGGACAACCATTCCTTGTCATATCCCTCCAACCGATATAAATAACGGTTCAACTCAGGATTGATATAGTTCAATATTGAAAAATCAAGACTGAAATTATTCTCCCGGTATCCTAATACAATTTTATCAATAAAATCAATAGCCCTGTTTGCAACAATCCCCTTTCTGATGGAAAGAGGGTAGGTACGTACCGATACATTATGTACCTTTATATCTGTAATCACTACCGGAGAATAAGCAGTATCCTGAACAATTTTATCAGGATAAAAGCTGTTCAATCCACGGAATCCTCCGAAGATAAGTTTCCCATCCGCCCCCTTAAAGCAAGAATTCCGGTTAAACATGTGATCTTGCAAACCATCATCTACCGTGTAAGTATGTATTTTCGGTGCAGCACCATCCAAAGGGATATCAATGTGATACATTTCCGCATTGGTAGTAAGCCATAAAGTATGCTCATCATCCTCCAGCATACTGAAAACAACATCTCCATTCCGGAAATAATCATTCAAGACTGAAACAAAACGATCATTCTTCCGGTCATACAAATCGAGTCCATTACCATTCGACCCCACCCATACTCTATTGTATCCATCCACACAAACACTCATCGCCCCGATAGTGGATAATGTACCATCCGAAGGCGTATAAAACTTAACCTTATATGTTTCTCCGGATGTATCTATCCGCCATACCCCTTCATTGCTAGTCGCTATCCAGATAAAACCATCTTGATCTTCCGCCATTTTGAAAATAGAAATTTGGGGCAATGCCTGATTTGTCAAAGTCACCAGTTCATTCAAAGAATGAAGCCTTTGTTCCGTATCCAAAATAAACACTCCCGAACGTGTCCCCAACCACAGATTCCCTTTCGAATCCTCCAACAAAGAATAAATACAAATATCACTCAGTTCCGGGTTGGTTACGGTATTTACCACGTGTGCTTTCCCGGCTTTGACGTTATAGAACCACACACCGTCATCCCAAGTGGCAAAACACAATTCATTTGTCCTTTTACGATAAATAATATCATTGACCGTCGATGTATATCCCATATTCTTCAATACAGGATGAGAGCGGTAAGGAACAATGGTATGCTGTTCCATATCATAAAAAACCAGACCGAATCCCATGATTCCCATCCACAGATTCCCATTATCCTCCTGATAGACACTGCGGACAGAGCTGGTAGGGCAATGCTCACGCAAAGCCTCCAAAGAATCATAATTAAACCGGAACTTATTTGTATTTACAGTACAAACACCTCCCCCCAACATACCCAGCCACATCAGCCCGTCTTTACTGCACAACAGAGAATTCACTTCATTAAAAGGTAAATCTCCTTGAAGGTTGCCCGGAACAATATTGGTAAAATTCCCGTCCCCCGATTCATCTTCCAAAATACTGACTCCACTGCGTGAACCGATCCAGAGCTTTCCGGAATTTTTATCCTGAGCAATGGCGTAGATAATATTATCCAACAGAGAATGAGAATTTCCCTTGATGTTCCGGAATGTTTTAAATGAGAAATGTTCCGGATCATACGGATTAATGAGTTTCACCAATCCATACCGCCAGGTACCGATCCAAATATTCCCGGCTTCATCCTGAAATATGACATGCGCCGAATTACCAGGGTTAATCCCCTCGTAAGTATGATACAATTCCTCTTGAGGATTATAACGCAGCAACCCCTGTTCCCAAGTACCAATCCATATTTGACCTTTCCGGTCTTCGACAACAGACTTTATATCCATAGTTTTTTCACAATCGAAAGTACGGCTGCCGGCTTTCCTGCGAAACAATCCTTTGTTGCTTCCCACCCATAAGTCCCCGTTGCTTGCATAAAGAATACTTTCCACATTGCTTACCTGTAACAAAGGACTGATTATTTTTTCTATCTCATCCGTTTCCTTATGCAATACATATAATCCATTGTGCGTACCTATCCACAAATTATTCTCCTTGTCTTCGGCCACCATATTCACAAAACTATCAATGGAACGTCCATGATTCACTCCATCGGGTTTATACACCACAATAGAATACCCATCATAGCGCAAAAGGCCATTGTAAGTCGATATCCATATATACCCCTGGCTATCCTGAAATAATTTCCGGACTTCATTGGTCGGAAAATTCACCGAAGTGGAAATAGATTTAAAATGATAGGTATTGACCTTGTTATCAGCCCAAAGCCAAACGGGAAAACACAAAAGATATATTACTCCAAGAATATATTCACAGTTACGGTGTGCAAAGTGCATAGATTCAACTTTAAGATTTGATGCAATATTCGCAAAAAAAAGCATTTTAAGCAAATATTCCATAAGATTTGTTCTAAATTTCCCTCATCCGCATACATAAGAAACTAAAATTATACCTCCAGAAACACTTAGGACAAAAAGGTTAGAGGCAGTTAAGATAAAAAATTGTATATTTGCCGATAAGTGTGACCTAATTTTAAAACAGAGAAACATGCATTACAACGACCAAGGCGCTGATTTTAAATACCTAATTGTCAATGAACGTGACAAGCGTTTCGGCTTGTCGGTGACTACCGTCGGATTCCAGGCCATCAGGGCCGGGAGCGTTTATCCACCACGCAACCACCCGGACGCTTATTATTTCACGGCCCAGAAAGGACGTGTGCTGCATGAATATCAGTTGGTATACATTACTAAAGGACGGGGAACTTTCGCCAGCGATACTACTCCGTCTGTCGACATATCTAAAGGACAGATACTTTTCCTGTTTCCCGGACAGTGGCATACCTACGCGCCGCTGCAAAAAACAGGATGGAACGAATATTACATCGGTTTTGAAGGTCCGATTATAGACAATCTGGTAAAAAACAGCTTTATTTCAAAAGAAAACCAGATTTTGGATATCGGTATCAATGAAGAACTGGCCAGTCTTTTTGCCCGTGCACTGGAAGTAGCGGAAGCAGACAAGACCGCAGCGCAACAATATTTGTCCGGCATTGTTTTACACATTATGGGAGCCGTACTTGCTATCTCGCAGAACAAACGCTATGAGGTGGACAATGCGGCACAAAAAATAGAAAGTGCCAAAATCATCATGCACGAAAATGTGTACAAGGATATAGATCCGGAAGAACTGGCACTGAAATTAGGTATCAGTTATTCCTGGTTCCGCAAAGTATTCAAAGAATACACCGGCTATGCGCCCGCCAAGTATTTCCAAGAGCTGAAATTGCGCAAAGCGAAACAATTATTGATTGAAAGTTCCATGTCAGTGAAAGAGATATGCTATGAATTGAATTATACCTCTACTGAACACTTTTTCTCGGTATTTAAAAAACGTACCAACTTCACCCCTACCGAATATCGTAACTTCGGACGGGGAGGAAAAGAAAAAGAGAATGAAAACGAATAAAGGAAAAATGAGAAAAATAACCATCAATCTGGCTGCTGTGGCAGCCTTTTGCATTGTAGTCGCCTCACCCGCCTTAGTGAGCAGCAGTTGTGCTACTCCCCAAACGGAACAGGAAGATACCACTATCATACGAGAAGATTTAGGTATTACGGCATTGAAATACAGTAGTCCCGAAGTTCCCTCCAGCATTGAATTTTGTGGTAAAGTGATTGACTTGAGCCGCTTTGACCGCCACGAGCGTATGGACCGTGAATTATTGGCATTCACCTATATGCACAGTACTTCCCTGCAAATGCTGAAAAAAGCCAACCGTTATTTCCCCATTGTAGAACCCATACTGAAAGAGAACGGAATCCCCGATGATTTTAAATACCTGATGGTCATAGAGAGTAATATGAATCCCACCGCCCGTTCCTCTGCCGGAGCCGCCGGACTATGGCAATTCATGCAAGGTACGGGAAGGGATTACGGACTGGAGGTTAACAACAATGTGGATGAACGTTACCATATTGAGAAAGCGACTCGTGCCGCCTGCCGCTATCTGAAAGACGCGTATGCTAAATATAAGGATTGGGTGGCTGTTGCCGCCTCATACAACGCTGGTCAGGCACGTATTGCCAGCCAACTGGCTAAACAGGATGTGGACGATTCGCTGGATTTGCAACTGGTAGAAGAAACAGCCCGATATGTGTACCGCATTCTTGCCGCCAAACAATTGTTCAGTGCCCCTACTACTTTCGGTTTCCGTCTGCGCGCATCAGATTTGTATCCGCCCATTCCCTATACGGAAGTCACTGTGACGAAAGGAATTGCAGACTTGGCACGTTTCGCACGCAGCAAAGGAATCAATCTGGCCATATTAAAGAATATGAATCCCTGGTTGCGGGAAACATCCTTGTCCAACCATAGCGGGCGGACTTACGTGATAAAAATCCCTACCAAAGAAGGAATGACTTATGATCCGAAAAAGACGGTGGCGCATGATAAGCGATGGGTGATAGAATAACTTTCTATCATACAGCATTCCATAATCAATTTACCAGTTTTCCTCCACAGTATTTACAATAAGCAGCCCCGTCCTCATGTCCGTCCTTACCACAATGCGGACATTTCAGGGCCACCCTGCGTCTATGTTCCTGGATCATAGACGCAGAAACAATTCCTGTGGGGACTGCAATGATGGTATAGCCCAGTAACATTACAATGGCCGAAAGGAAGCGCCCTAACGGAGTTTCCGGAGTAATATCCCCATAACCTACTGTTGTCATCGTCACTATCGCCCAATAAATACTATTCGGAATATTATTGAAAGAAGTGCCCGGCCGCTGTCCCTCAATCATATACATCAATGTACCGATCGAAGTCACCAATATCAGTACAAACAAGAAAAAAACAATAATCTTCCGACTGCTGAACACCAAAGAGCGCAACAAGAAATTACCTTCATTCAGATAATTGAAAAGTTTAAAGATACGGAACACACGAATCAACCGGAAAGTGCGGATCACCAGCAGATAACGTGCCGTGCCGAAAAGCCAGCCTATATATAAAGGTAAGGTAGCCAACAAATCCACTATACCGAAAAAACTAAAAGCATACTTGCGCGGTTTAGGAGAACAATAAAGCCTCAACACATACTCCAACGTAAAGAAGAAAGTAAAAACATACTCCGACACTCGCAGATAAGGCCCGATAACAGCATCCCAACTCTTGATACTCTCGGCAACAACCACCAGAATACTCAAGACAATAAACCCTATCAACGCCACATCGAATAACTTTCCCATCGGTGTGTCACTCTCAAAAATAATCACATATATTTTATGCTTTAATTTCTCATCATGCAGTAAATTCTGCCACCTGTTCCAAATATGCTTCAAGAATGCCATAATTTTTTATAATAGAACGCAAATCATTCATAATTATAACAAATATTGCCCGATTTATGTCCTATTGGTCACTATTATTTTCACTATATTTGCACAAAACCAATAAAATAATAGCATGAAGAAACAACTTATGACAGGTCTGTTCACAGTCCTCGCCCTTACAGCAGGTGCGCAGACCTTCCAAGAATGGCGCAATCCGGAAATAAATGCGGTAAACCGTGCGCCGATGCACACGAACTACTTTGCTTTTGAAAATGCAGATGCAGCTAAGAAAGCGAACAAAAAACAATCAACCAACTACATGACTTTGAACGGAACCTGGAAGTTCAACTGGGTGAAGGATGCGGATTCCCGCCCCACTGATTTCTGGAAAACCGGTTTCAACGACAAAGGCTGGGATGACCTGCAAGTGCCCGCCGTATGGGAACTGAACGGATACGGTGATCCTATTTATGTGAACGTAGGCTATGCCTGGCGCAACCAGTTCCAGAACAACCCTCCCGAAGTGCCGACAGAAAACAACCACGTTGGTTCTTACCGACGTGAAATTGTAGTTCCTGCCTCATGGAATGGAAAAGATATTATCGCTCATTTCGGCTCGGTTACCTCTAACATGTATTTGTGGGTAAACGGACGTTATGTAGGCTACAGCGAGGACAGCAAACTGGAAGCCGAATTTGACCTGACTCCGTATTTAAAACCGGGTCAGAAGAATCTGATCGCTTTCCAAGTATTCCGCTGGTGCGACGGTAGTTACCTGGAAGACCAGGATTTCTTCCGCTACAGTGGTGTGGGACGTGACTGCTATCTATATGCCCGCAACAAAAAACGCATTCAAGATATCCGTGTAACTCCCGATTTGGACGCAGCTTATCAAAACGGTAGCCTGGCTATCAATCTGGATTTGAAAGGCAGTGGCAAAGTCGATTTGGAACTGGTGGATGCACAGGGCAAGCAAGTGGCAACCGCTACCGCCAACAAATCCGGTCTGGTAACGATGAACGTAGAAAACCCCAAAAAGTGGAGTGCCGAAACACCTTATTTATATACGTTGCGTGCCAGTATGCAGGGCAGCAATGAAGTAATTCCCGTCAAAGTAGGTTTCCGCAAGATTGAATTGAAAGGTGACCAGATCTTAGTTAACGGTAAAGCAGTCCTGTTCAAGGGGGCCGACCGCCACGAAATGGATCCGGACGGAGGATATGTAGTATCTCCCGAACGTATGCTACAGGATATCCAGATAATGAAGCAATTCAACCTGAACGCTGTACGTACCTGCCACTACCCGGATGACAACTTATGGTACGACTTATGTGACCAATACGGTATCTATGTCGTAGCCGAAGCCAATATAGAATCTCACGGCATGGGCTACGGCGAAAAGACTCTGGCCAAGAACCCCTCTTATAAGAAAGCCCATCTGGAACGTAACCAGCGCAATGTACAGCGCGGATTCAACCACCCAAGCATCATCTTCTGGTCATTGGGTAATGAAGCCGGCGACGGCCCCAACTTCGAACAATGCTATCAATGGATTAAAGCAGAAGACCCCAGCCGTGCCTGCCAATATGAACAAGCACGCCAGAAAGACCATACCGACATCTTCTGTCCGATGTATTATGGCTACGAAGGCATGGAAAAATACGGTCAACGTACCGATGCTACCAAACCATTGATTCAGTGTGAATATGCCCATGCAATGGGTAACTCGCAAGGTGGTTTCAAAGAATACTGGGATTTGATTCGCAAATATCCGAACCTGCAAGGTGGATTTATCTGGGACTTCGTTGACCAGTCCTGCCGTTGGAAAGGAAAAGACGGCGTGATGATTTACGCTTACGGTGGAGACTTCAACCGCTTTGACGCTTCTGACAACAACTTCTGTGACAATGGTTTGATCAGCCCCGACCGCGTTCCTAATCCGCACATGTATGAAGTAGGCTATTTCTATCAGAACATTTGGACTACTCCCGCCGATTTAAGCAAAGGGGAAGTAAATGTGTTCAATGAGAACTTCTTCCGTGACCTATCCGCCTACTATATGGAATGGCAAGTACTGAAAGATGGAAAAATAATCCGCACCGGACGCGTGGATGATTTAAAAATCGCTCCTCAGGAAACAGCCAAAATTACGTTGAATATCGGCAAGACCTGTACCTGCAAGGAATGGTTGCTGAACGTTTCCTACAAACTGAAAAACCGCGAAGGTTTGCTGCCTGCAGGTTTCACCGTCGCCAAGAATCAGTTGACACTGAATGATTACAAAGCACCGTCTATGGATTTGAAGAACGTGGAAACAACCAATGTAGCCACCGTTGTTCCGCAAATCATCGACAACCAATATCATTATCTGATCGTAAAAGGCAATAACTTCGTAGCCGAGTTCAACAAACAGAACGGTTACTTAAGCAAATATGCAGTGGACGGAACGGAAATGCTGAAAGAAGGCGCAGCCCTGACCCCTAACTTCTGGCGTGCCCCGACAGACAATGATATGGGAGCCGGCCTGCAAAACAAATATGCAGCATGGAAGAACCCGGGATTGAAACTGGTTTCCTTGAATTCCAAAACAGAAAATGACCAGATAGTAGTGAATGCGGAATATGACATGAAGAATGTTTCCGCCAAATTATATCTGACTTATGTCATCAACAACGAAGGAGCCATCAAAGTGACCCAAAAGATGACAGCCGACAAGAATGCCACAGTATCTCCGATGTTCCGCTTCGGTATGCAAATGCAGATGCCTAAGTGTTTTGAAACCGTAGAATATTATGGTCGTGGTCCGGTAGAAAACTACAGTGACCGCAACCACAGCACAGACTTGGGTATTTATCGCCAAAGTGTGGATGAACAATTCTATTCCTATATCCGTCCGCAGGAAACAGGAACCAAGACCGATATCCGTTGGTGGAAGCAACTGAATGCCGGTGGTAACGGCCTGAAGGTGGTAGGTGATGCTCCATTCTCCGCATCTGCCTTGCATTATACCATCTGTTCACTGGATGATGGCGAACAAAAAGACCAGCGTCACTCGCCCGAAGTACAGAAAGCAGACCTGACCAACCTGATTATCGACAAGGCTCAGATGGGATTAGGTTGTGTAAACAGCTGGGGAGCTCTGCCGTTGCCTCAATATATGTTGCCTTACGGTGATTATGAATTTACTTTCATCCTGACTCCGGTAAAACATCAGATTGAGATAGAATAAGACAAGAATTTAAACGATAGAAACAGGGTGACTGGATTTGGTTCTCAGCCACCCTATTCTATTCTCTCTGTTCTTCATAGCTACCGCCATCTACAATTTCCATAAAACGAGTGTTACACAAGTAGCTGGCCTAATCATCTCCTTTCAAGATACATTTTCCACCTTTTTTCCCTTCAAATCCTTCATACACAACCAATACAATGAATATCAAACTATTACAATGAATCATTCTTATTCCAATCCTTCATAAATTCTTCATAAAGTTGTATCCGTTCCCTTTGTATAAACCAACCACAGGAATCCATTCCGGCAACCCATCGAATCTTTTTCTTTATTTTACCGTACCCGATTACAAACCTCGGTTGTATTACTCATAAAGAACAATTAAACACTAGTAAAATGAGACCAGACGGCTATTTGAAAACAGCGTGGATCATGACCGTATTATTCAGCATCATCCTTCCGCTTCATTCACAAACACCCCGGCAATTCTCTATAGAATTAAAGGACAAACCACTTCCCGCTGCCCTTAAACTAATCGAAAAGGAAGGTGGAAAGAATATTATCTTCTCCTATAACGAAACTGAAAGTTACCGGGTTACAGCCTCCATCCGGCAAAAAACTGAACTTGAAGCCATCGGCACTGTCCTGAACGGCACTCCTTTCATTTGCAAAGAACGGGAAGAATACTTCGTCATACAGAAAAAGGGAAAGAATGTACCCACCACCGAAATACGAGGACAAGTAACCAATGAAAAGAATGAACCGCTGCCCTACTCCAATGTACTCTTATTGACACCCGGCGATTCCACCTTTGTAAACGGATGTGTCACCCGTGAAGACGGAAGTTTCCTGATGATAGCGGAAGAAGGGATACCTTACTTGATACGGGTTTCTTACATAGGCTATAAGACAGAAGTGCAACCTTACCACCCTACTCCTACGTTTCACCTGCTTCCCGACACCCAACTGATGCAGGAAGTCACCATCAGCGCCCGACGCCCCATGATAGAAGTGGGTCCCAACGGACTAAAAGCCAACGTGGCAGGAACTTCCCTGGCCCGAATGGGGTCTGCCGCAGAAATGTTGCCCCATCTTCCTTTCGTCACCGGCCGTAACGGCGAATACAATGTAATGGGATGTGGTTCTCCTGTAATCTATATAAATAATAAGAAGGTACGCGACATGACAGAACTGGACCGTATCCGAGCCAACGAAATCTTATCCGCGGAAGTCATCACCACTCCCGGAGCCGAATATGCCTCGGACGTAGCAGCCGTCATCCGCCTCCACACCATCCGCCGGCGCGGACAAGGGTTGAGCGGCCATTTCAATACGACTTATTCACAAGGACATTCTGCCAACGCCAACGAATATATGGCATTAAATTATCGCACCGGCGGTCTGGATCTCTTTGTAAAAGGCTATCTGGCACAACAAAACTCGTATGGAAAAACCACAAATATGAACCGCATCAAGGGTTGCGCCATTTGGCAAACCAACAAAAATGATGTGCAAACCCATAAGAGCCAACGTTTTTCCGGTGAGCTGGGATTCAATTATGAACCGGATGAACACCATTCTTTCGGTCTGCGCTATATGCCCGAAACCGGAATAGGGAATGCAGACAGAAATTCATCCGGTAAAACCGTCACCAGACGTAACGATGAAGAAACCGACCGGATAAACTTTACTACAGCAGAACAAATACATACAGGTTGGGATCACGCGGCAAACGCCTACTACGCAGGAGAACTGGGCAAATGGAATATTGACTTCAACGCCGATTACCTGTTCAAACGCTCGCATTCCGACCAGAACGCCATGAATAATGACGATGCAACCGTGCAAGCAGACAGTCGCATGCGCAGCTCCCTCTATGCCGCCAAGCTGGTAGTCAGTGCCCCTTTATGGAACGGACGTTTTTCATTCGGTACGGAAGAAACTTTTACCAACCGCCATGATATCTTTACCCAAAACGGTTTCTCTGCCGATGCCGACGACCACATCAAACAATCCGTATATGCCGCATTTGCTGACTATTCAAAATCCATCCGCCATTGGAAACTGAATATGGGAATACGTTATGAACATCAACAAACAGATTATTATGAAAAAGGAATAAGGATAGATGCACAAAGCCCTACCTATAATGATATTATTCCTGTATTGGCCGCCAGTTGGTCACACAATGGCAAAAGTTTCAGCCTCTCTTACCGGTTAAGGAAAAATAATCCCGACTATAGTTTATTGACCAATTCCATCCGCTATCGCAGCAAATATGAGTATTCTCAAGGAAACCCTTTGCTGAAAACACAAAAGACGCACCGTTTTTCGGCCAGTACCTCTTGGAATTGGCTCTATTTCTCAGCCTATTTCAGCCGTATTCTCAATATGTATACCAATATAATTATGCCATACAAGGAAGATACACATCCGGGCGTCCTCTTATTTGCCACACAGACCATTCCTACAACCCATAATTACGGCATTAGTCTCAACGCCTCTCCCAAGCTAGGGTATTGGGAACCGCAACTCAATGTGAATATGGCTTTTTTGGATATGAATGCGAATAAAATAGGAATCACCGAACGCCGGAACCAACCCCGTTTCTATATCAGTCTGGACAACAACTTCAACCTTCCCAAAGGCTGGTTCTTCAATATAGAAGGATATCTCTCCACCGCTTCCCGGCAAGGATTTTTTGTAACGCGCACGGAAGGACAAATCAGTGCACGCTTATCCAAATCATTTTTAAATGAAACATTAAACATAGCACTTACCGCCAATGACATTCTTCATACCGGTTACTATCATTTCAATTTATACGGCATAAACGCTTATATGGAAAATCGGATTTACCGCGACTTCCAACGCTTCGGCCTCCAAGTATCCTATAAATTCAATGCCACCAAGAGCAAATATAAAGGAACCGGAGCCGGACAAAGTGAAAAGAATCGTCTGTAACCCCGGCGGAGAAAAGGAAATTTCCGTACCTTTGTTCACGGAAGACAAAGAAACATGCAGATTTTATTCAGGAGAAGAAACCATAAAGAAGAGCATTTCGAACGACTGTTCTCAGAGATGTACCCACGCCTCGTCCGTTTTGCCACCACCTTGATGGACAATACGGAAGAAGCCAAGGACATAGTAAGCGAAACCATGGAACAAGCCTGGAAGGAGTTCGACCAACTGAAGGAAAACACCCGTAGCGCTTGGCTCTATGCCGCCGTGCGTAACGGGTGTCTCAACCGTTTGAAGCATTTGAATGTGAAACAGCAACACATCGACCGCCTCACCGAAGCCACCCGTGCAGAAATGAATCAAGGTTATCGTGCACACGAGGCACTGTTGCAGCAAGCGGAAAACATAGCCCGCAGTTTGCCCGAACCGACTTGCACCATCTTGCGAAGCTGCTATTGGGAGAAAAAAACATATCAACAGGTAGCCGAAGAACTGGGAATCAGCCCCGACACCGTGAAAAAACATATATCAAAAGCATTGCGGACTCTACGCGAAGCGATGCTGGGAAAGGAGGAGAAACAATGAAAAAAGAGTTTTCAACAAATGACCACATCCATCCAGACAGCGGAAAGGATACCCATAACCAAAGCTCCCAAGAAAACGGAACTTGGAATGACCATCAATTGGAACAGCTCTTCGGTGAAGCATTGGGGGATACTCCCACCGCGGACGAAACCCGGAAAGCCTGGCAGACATTCATCCGTCGTCACCGTATCAGACACCAATCTATCCGCCGGATAATGATACTAGGTATAGCCGCCGCTGTCATCGCCTTGGCACTTGTATTCCAGCCTTTACTGCAACCTGAGCAGCAGGAAGTGGAAGTCTTCACTTCACTGGAAGTTCCTGAGGAAATTACTTTTCGGAAAGAAGGGAAAAGGATAATTGTAAGCACCCCGCCCGCTACCATTACCTCCGTTCAATTAAGCGACGGAAGCAAGGTATTGCTCAGCGCAAACAGCCGTCTGGAGTATCAAAAAGAGTTTACAGATACCATTCGCAGTGTCAAACTAAGCGGAGAAGCCCGTTTTGAAGTAGCCAAAGACGCTTCCCGCCCCTTTATAGTCTGCACCGAGCAACTACAAACACGAGTATTGGGAACGGTGTTCGACGTGAAAGCCTATCCCCGTTACTCGCCGGATGTCATCCTCTATCAAGGACGAGTGAATGTAAGTCATACCAAGCGCAATCAAAGTAAGGAAATGCACCCGGGGGAACAAATATCCTTGGATAAACAAGGAAAACTCCAATTGAAAAGAGTCGATACGGAGAAGAGAAAAGGATGGGCGGAGAATAAATTTTCTTTTGACAATACCGACTTGAGGCAAGTCATGCAAGAAATAGGTTCATGGTATAACATCAGCATCGTATTCCGTTCACGTCCGTTGCTGGACGAACGCATCTATTTCCATATCAACCGCCAACTCCCGATGAATACCGTACTGGATGTCCTGAATGATTTGAAAATCGCACAGTTCACCATGAAAGAAGGAAAAATAATAGTGGAAACACCACAAGACAAAAAACGATAACATCAATGGGAGTTCAATAAACAAGCCTATATTTTCATCTGGAGATTAAAATATCAGCGTTCTTTTCATCTTCAGGTGAGAACCATTCGGTTTATCCCCCTGTGCTAAAGAACCTACAGCATTATCTCTTTTTCCAGTCCCCTCGTGTGAAATCGGGAATCTCCACCGGAACACTGCCCTGCCGCACGGAACGCTCGCTCAGTTCCGTAATGCAGGACCATTCGGCGGCATCATACACATCCTGATCCAACGGCAAACCGTTCCTCAAACAATGAATAAGCCGATAGTCCATGATATAATTCATTTCATTCGGCATATTCTTCCGCCGGGCCTCTTCTCCGATAACAGCTGTAAAAGGATGTTTATACTGCTCCATCATCCGCTCAAACTGCTCGCCGGACAAAGGCTCTTTTCCGTATTTATCCAGCATAAGACAGGGAACGGGATATTTCTGCATGAATCCCTTCGTGCCGCACACCGTCTGATGGCGGCTGTACGGGCGAGGAGTGGTCACATCATATTGCAACAAGATAGTTCTTCCTTTTGCGGTATGAATCAGCGTGGTATTCACATCCCCCATCTCATAATTCTGTGCCGCTTCTTCGGAGGATGCGCCAAACACCTGTCCGGCATAAGCAGACAGACCGGCCTGACGCGAGGACATGGAAACCAGATATTCCATACGGTCTCCCCGATGAATATTCATCCATTGGCAGACAGGACCTAAGCCGTGAGTAGGATAAGGATTCCCCGTATGCTGCTGACTGTAAAGCTTTATCCAGTGATTGTGATACCCACCCGCCTTTTCATCTGCAAAATAATGCTTGCGCAAGTCATGTATGTATGCCCCCTCGGCATGAGTGATCTCTCCCAACACCCCCTGCTGCACCATGTTCAATGTAGTCAAGGCAAACGCATCGTAACAACAGTTCTCCAGCATCATGCAGTGACGGCGGGTTTCTTCGGCTGTATCCACCAAACGCCAGCAATCGGCCACACTCATGGCGGCAGGAACCTCCAAAGCGACATGACGTCCCTGCTGCAAAGCATAAACCGCAATCTCGGTATGAGTCAGCCAGTCTGTACAAATATAAACAAGATCTATCTCTTTACATTCGCACATCCTGCGCCACATCCCCTCTTCCGAATAGTTCTCAGCCTTGGGGCGGCCGGACTCCTGCAAAATCCGCTCTGCACGCTCTATGTTTTCCTTCCGCAAATCACAAAGCGCTTTCACCTCAATGCCTTCCAGGTGCATATATCTCTCGAGTGCAAGAATGCCCCTGTTTCCTAATCCGACAAAACCGATCCGAACTACGGGGATGGCAGGGCAGGTTAAATTAAGTACGTTGGGTCGTTTCATGGACTGCTTTATTTTTCTGACAAAGATAAAGAGAAAATTCGAGAATGGGAGCGGATTGGAGCAAGAAGGTTGTAAACAAGGGATTTAGAGAGAATCGAACTGCGATATCGAAGCCAAACCGAAGCCATCGAAAAGCCAACTGAAACCGGGTGACAACTATGTTACCGCCGAGAAAGTTCGCAATGCCTATTTAGGTTTGGGCATGAACCACGAGACGCAGGTCGGTAAACTCAAAAGTCTGCGCAGCTATTGGAAATACTGCGTCGTTTACAAACACCTCGCGGAGTTCGTCGAAAAGCGGTACAAGGCCAGCGATATTGCGCTGAAAGAGCTTACTCCGGCATTCATCACCGACTTCGAGTTGTTCCTCAAAGTGGAAAAGAACCACTGCAATAACACGATCTGGTCGTATACAGAGGAATAAAAATTTAAATAAAAAACAGCCGTATAAAACGGCTGTTCTTATTTGTATCTTGAACAAATATCTTGTTGTTTAGCGGACAGATATATCTTTCCTATACTCTGACGGTGTTGTCTTCATCCTCTTTTGCACATACCGACTGAAATAAGAAACAGAGGAGAAATTCATTCGTTCGGCAATCGTAGTTAAAGACAACTCTTTTTGTCGCAGCAAGCGGGTAATCTCTTGAAGAGTAAAGCGGTCAATCCAATAAGTGGCAGGTTTGCCGCTTACCTTTTTACATATCTCCGACAGATAATGAGGTGTTATGCAAAGCCGGGATGCATAAAAATCGAGATCTCGATTTCGGATATATTCGCCGTTATATAACAGTTCTATGAAATTTCGCAGTAAGACCGTAATACGCTCCGATACCTGCATAGTATTCTGACTGCGTGCATGAATATCATAAAGGTCGAGGATGTGCGCCGTAAGCAGGCTTCCCATCAATTCTTCCCAAAACAGATGCTCTTTATCTTTCAGACGTTGCCGGATACAGCGCATTGCCTGCTCGCATACTTGAAAATCATGAGAGGAAAGTTTCATGACCGGATTCTGCAAGAGTGATAGATACCCAATAATGCCGTAATTGCTGCGAATAGCAATCGAGGAAACGAACGCATCCGAAAGGTTCATCAGGATACCTTGAAAGTCTTCGGAGTCCGAAAATTCCGATACGAGTGTGGCGTTGGGCAAAATTACATAATCCCCGGCCGCGATGTTATAACGGGTATCCTGAAACGTGAAACCCATATTTCCTCCGCTGCAAAGAATATGGATTACTCTTCCTGCATATCGTAAAGCATTAAATTCCTGCAATGTATCAGCAAAAATAATCCCGTCGAAGTCTGTATGTGTCATTTCTCTTTCATTTCCTGCAAAAATAACGAAAAACCACGAATAGTGAAAATTCTTCCCCGAATAATGAAACAATAAAATGATAGGTACCCTGTAACTTTGCATCAGAATTAAAAACCATAAAGGATATGAAAAATGTAAGATTAAACAATGGAGTAATGATGCCTGCTATCGGGTTCGGTGTCTTTCAGATTCCTGAAAATGAAACGGAACGAGCCGTAAATGATGCCATCGAGATCGGTTATCGGAAATTCGATACGGCCGCTGCTTATTTCAACGAGGAACAGTTGGGAAATGCCATCCGGCAAAGCGGTATCAAACGGGAGGAATTCTTCATAACCACCAAATTGTGGGTGCAGGACTACGAATACGACGATGCTCTGCGCGCTTTCGACCTCTCGATGAAAAAACTCGGGTTGGACTATCTCGACCTCTACTTGATGCACAAACCGTACGGGAATTACTATGCCGCATGGCGAGCGATGGAGCGGCTCTATAAAGAGGGACGCATCCGGGCTATCGGGGTTACGAGTTTCTCTAATGAACGCCTGCAAGACCTTTTCTTGCATAACGAAATAAAACCCGTCGTAAACCAGCTTGAAACGCATCCGTTTTTCCAGCAGCAGGCTGCCAATGCTTTCTTACAGCAGGAAGGCATCCAGCACGAAGCATGGGCGCCTTTTGCTGAAGGGCAGAATGACATATTCAATCATCCTACATTGAAAGCGATAGCAGAGCAACACGATAAGGGGGTCGGAGCCGTGATTCTTCGCTGGCTGAACCAGCGCAACATCGTAGTTATCCCGAAATCCGTACATAAGGAACGGATGATCGAGAACTTCAATATTCTCGATTTTACGCTGTCCAAAGAGGAAATGGATGCCATCGCCCTGCTGGAGACAGGGAAAAGTCCTATCTACGATGACATGGATTTACTTACGGTAAAAGGTATCGGGTTGCACAAAATCCATGAATGATTTCAAAAAACAAATAGAATATTAACCCTTAAAACAGAATCATATGCAGACTGTAAAATTGAACAACAGCATCGAAATGCCGGTATTAGGATATGGTGTATTTCAAGTATCGCCCGAAGAGTGCGAGCGTTGCGTACTCGATGCCATCGGCGCGGGTTATCGGTTGATAGACACGGCGCAGGCGTATTATAACGAAGAGGGCGTGGGTAATGCCGTCGCAAAATGCGGCGTGTCCCGTGATGAACTTTTTCTCACTACCAAAGTGTGGATTACCAATGCCGGAGAGGAAAAGGCAACCCGCAGCATCGACGAATCGCTCCGTAAGTTGCGCACCGATTACATCGACCTGCTGCTTATCCATCAGCCGTTTAGCGACTATCCGGGAACATGGCGGGCGATGGAGAAAGCGGTAAAGGCCGGAAAAGTCCGTGCCATTGGGCTATCGAATTTCTATCCCGACCGCTTCGTGGATATGGCCGAATGTGCCGAAATAAAACCTGCCGTAAACCAACTAAAAACCAATGTATTCAGTCAGCAGTGGGATGCTGAAGCTGAAATGAAGCCCTATGATACACGTATCATGGCTTGGGCCCCACTGGCACAAGGCGATCCCGACCTTCTGACCAATCCCATACTGACGGCTTTGGCCGAACGATACAATAAAACGGTACAGCAAGTCGCCCTGCGTTACTTGGTGCAACGCGGCATCATCGCCATCCCGAAAAGCACGCATATCGAGCGAATGAAACAAAATCTGGATGTATTCGATTTCACACTTACACCGGAAGATATGGAAAGTATCCGTCCGCTCGACAAACCTGCCGACTTCCGCTGGTCGCACCGTAATCCCGAACTCGTAAAATTCCTTCTGAATTACGACAAGCAATTTAACCCTAATAACAAATAATAACCCATGTATAAGTCATTGAACAACAAAGTCGCTCTTGTAACCGGAGCCGGGACGGGCATCGGAAGAGCTATTGCCCAACGTCTGGCCGATGAAGGTGCTAACGTATTGATTGTAGGCCGCACGGAAACGACACTTGTCGAAACGGCTGCTTACAGTGATAAAATCTCCTATCTTGCCATCGACCTCGAATCGGAAGACGGGATACGCACTATCATCCGTACTGTCGGAGAACGGTACGGTCGTCTCGACATTCTTGTCAATAATGCCGGATGGGCACCCGTCACCCCGTTTGCAACGATGAAAATCGACGAATACGACAAGGTATTCGCCATCAACGTGCGTGCCGTTGTCATGCTGACACAGGCCTGCCTGCCGATGATAAAGGCAGCAAAAGGCAATATCCTGAATGTCACGACAACTATGACAACCAATCCTATCGCGACGATGGCGAACTATGCCGCCTCGAAAGCTGCCGTCTATACCATGACACGTGCATGGGCGAAAGAGTTGGCAAAAGACGGCGTGCGTGTCAATTCACTCGGCGTGGGGCCCATCGAAACCCCTATTTACGGCAAGACCGAGCTTTCGGACGAGGCCGCGAAAGCCCACAAGGATATGGTAACGAAGAGCGTGCCTCTCGGTAGAATGGGACAGCCCGAAGAGGTTGCCGCCGTCGTCGCTTTCCTGACGAGCGACGAAGCCAGCTTCGTAACCGGAGCCGACTATAAAGTGGACGGTGGTGTAGGTGCATAAAACAAATAACAATAAAAAGAATGAATATGAAAAATGTATTGATTATCAGCGGCCATACAAACCTTGCCGCATCTGTAGCCAATAAAACGATTCTCGAAACCCTGAACGAACGGCTGCCGGAAGCCGAAATCGTAAAGCTGGATGAACTCTATCCCGATTTCAAAATCGACGTGGAAGCCGAACAGCAGAAATTGCTCCGGGCAGACATCATCGTATTGCAGTTCCCCCTTTTCTGGTACTCCGCACCCTCCATATTGGAACGCTGGATGGAAGAGACTTTCCGTCACGGATTCTCGCACGGAAGTACCGGAGACAAACTCAAAGGCAAGAAACTCGTTCTCTCTTTCACAACGGGAGCACCCGAAGCATTGTATAGCCACAAGGGGGCGATGGGCTACACCATAGACGAATTTTTAGCTTGCTACAAAGCAACCTGCCGACTGACGCACATGGAGTATAGTGGCAGTGTTTATACCTGCGGCGTAAGTTACGGCAACCGTACCACACCGGAACTTATCGAGCAACAAAGAAATATATCAGTAGCGCACACCGAACGTCTTATCGAATTACTCGAAACGCTCTAATGCTTGAAGACAGACTACATAATTTCGATGATATAGTATTCAGTTGCTTCCTACCCGATGACTGGCTGAATGAATTTCGTATGCCGCAACACGTACTCGTGTATGTTTATGCTGGTTTTCTACTTTGATGGCCTGATGCTGTTCGCTTTATAAAAAATAATTCTCCACCGAGTTCCACTTAAACAAACTCGAAGAAACGGATTTATTTACTTATAAAACGAACATTTATGATACATCATACCATGCGGATCGTTTGGTGGAATCCGCCACCCAAACCGTCACGGAAGAACTGTTCCGCTACTTCGGCAATACACTCCGCATCCTCTGCGACGAAGACGTTCAACAGTAAACATAAGCCTTTTTATCCATACAACTAAGGTCTTTATTCCTATTATCTTCTATAGTCTTCCGGTGCAGACCGTACAGTCCACTGTAGCAGACCGTACAGTCCATTACGGCAGACTCTACAGTCCATTACAATGGACTGTAGAAGGTTTCAGTATAAAAGCCCTTAATCATCCGGAAGAAAACACTTAGCCAAAGAGAAGATGGCACTTAAGAACCGCTTTATAACCAGACAGGTCCCTTTTCCGGGAAAAAACAAAGAGGATGTGTCCGGGCCGAAGTGACAGCCACAGGACACATCCTCTGTTTTCTAATGAGAACAGTACAAACTGTGCTTAAATAATAGAAGTACGCTTGGTAAATTCTATAATTTCAGGAATATAACCGAATGCCAGACCGGTCACCGTATCGGCACAACCATAATAAACGGCTACCCGTCCCGTTGCCGGATCATGCAAAGCCGCACAAGGGAAGCATACATTGGGCACATCACCCATACATTCGTAAGGTTCACGCGGAGAGAGGAGATAAGGTCCCGAACGGAACTTCACCTTCCAAGGCTCGTCCAAATCAAGCAATGCCGATCCAAAGGCATAGACATAACCATTGCAGGAACGAAGCACACCGTGGTAGAACAACAACCAGCCTTCACTGGTTTCGATAGGAATAGGACCGGCACCTATTTTCAAGCACTGCCATGCACTCTGTTCAAAAGGCGCAGGCGACATGACATGCCGATGGCGTCCCCAAAACTCCAAGTCGGGCGACTCGCTATAATAAATATCTCCGAAAGGAGTATGCCCGTTGTCACTGGGACGGCTCAACATGGCAAAATTACCATTAATCTTGCGAGGGAACAGCACGCCATTACGGTTGAAAGGCAGGAAAGCATTCTCCACCTGGTGGAACGTCTTGAAATCCGTAGTCCATGCCACGCCGATGGTGGGCTGGCCCTTATATCCGTTACACCAAGTCACATAGTAACGGTCATCGATAAAGCAGACACGCGGGTCATAACCATATACCCATTCACCTATCTCGGGAATATCACACTGAAACTGCAACTTCTCCGGATTGATGTCCCAATGAACGGCATCCTTGCTGAATCCCACATGAAGCGCCATCCGGCGGTTTGTATCATCACAACGGAACACTCCGGCATACCCTTCGCCGAAAGGTACTACCGCACTATTGAATATACTATTGGATGTAGGCAGCAAATCACGGGGAATGATAGGATTCGCACTACATCTCCACATTACATTTTTACAACCTTCGGGACGCTCCTCCCACGGCATACCGGGCAACGGATTGCCCGCAATCTTCAATTCACTCATATTCTCTTTTTTGTTAGGTTAATAGTTTTTCTCTATTTCTTGTCTTCGTGTGTGAAGGGTACAAACCAGGTCATCAGAAAGGCCGGAATGGTAGCCACCAGCACAAAGATGAAAAACAGTTTATAGCCCAGCCAGTCGCTGACATATCCGGACATCATACCGGGCAACATGACACCCAGATTCATGATACCCGATGCAAAAGCATAATGCGCCATCTGATGAGGACCGGCAGCCACTTGCTGCATCATGAACAAGGTAAGCCCCACAAAGCCGAAACCATATCCGAAATACTCCAGCACAATGGCCCCTCCGATAAGGGGCGCACTCTGCGGTTGGAAAATGGCAAGCAGCGTGTAAGCCATAAAAGGCAGATTGAACACACAACACAAGGAGAACAAAGTCTTTTTCAATCCACGTGCGGAAATATAATATCCACCCAGCAATGAGCCGAGTACGAAAGCTGCCGCTCCGAAGGTTCCATAATAAATACCAATCTCCTGTTCTGTCAATCCCAAGCCACCCACATCACGACCGGCTTTCAGGAACAAAGGTACAATTTTCATCACAAACCCTTCGGCAAAACGATATAAAATAATAAAGCAAATGTAGTAAACAATATGCTTTTTCGTAAAGAAGTTCCGGATGACATTCCATAACTCGGTCATACTCTGCGAAAAAGAGGTGACCGAATGGGCGTGCTTGCCCGAAGGTAACATACGGGTATGATAAATTCCCAAGGCGAACATCACTACTCCGAGGATAATCATAATGACCGTCCAGGAATAAAGTACCGCATCTTCTGCAGGCCCTTCGTATTCATCTTTCAGAAAACCGGCCAGATAGACCAGCAAGCCTGTACCGATAATCTTCGCCACATTATAAAAAGCTCCCTGCCAACCTATATATTTAGCTTGTTCCTGCGCATTCAACTCGTCCATATATACTCCGTCACAGGCCACATCGTGCGTTGCTCCGCTAAAAGCGACAATAGCGAACAAGGCAATAGTGACCGCAAAGAAAGACGGAAGATGAAGCGACAAAGCGATCAACCCGAAAGTAACTCCCGACACCATCTGAGTGAGGACAACAAAGAATTTCTTGGTACGGTACATCTCCAGCAACGGACTCCAAAGGGGTTTCAGTGTCCAAGGAAGCATGATAAGGGAAGTCCAGAAGGCTATTTTCGCATCACTGACTCCCAGACCTTTGTACATCAGTACGGCTACCATATTGAGGACAACAAAAGGGAGCCCCATACCAAAATAAGCGGTGGGAACCCAGAAAATAGGACTACGGCGTCTGGACGGAGTTGGGGTTTCGGTTGTTTTCATTTATATCTAAGTTTTAAGGTTGTTGAATTCGGCTATAACCGAAGATAACTTCATCTCCTTCTGAGAGGGGATGAAGTTACCTTTCGGAATCTATTAATGCAATAGGACGAAGCATTTGGTAAATCAGTCAGTTACAGGAATAAAGCTTACCGCTTGTCCACCACCTTTTGCCATGACTACAGACAAGGTATCGGCTGCTGTCACCTCTCTGTCCTTAATCTGATAAGAAGTAGGATTTGTTTTCCAGTCGGCATCTTCTCCATCAGCATAAATCACCGCATGGTATTTTTTATCTTTCTCAAGGAAATCCAAAGGAATGGTCAGCGTACGTGCTTCCTCATTGGTCGTGGCTCCTAAAAAATAATTATCTTTCGCTTTCCGTACTACGGCTACAAACTCTCCCGGTTCGCCCTGCAAGGCTTCAGACCAGTCACAGTCCGCATCAAAATCCCGGAAGAACTGGAAAGCAGGATGCCCTTCATAATTCTCAATCATATCCGATGCCATTTGCAATGGAGAATAAATGATTACCCAATTGGCAATCTGCTTTGCCAAGGTGGTATTCACACGGCTGTTTCCTTTATCCAAGTCATTCCATTTCTTGCGACGGGGAGAATTGCGTGTCTTTTCATAAAGAATATCAAAAGTACCCGGCGTATAATCCATCGGACCGCCCAGCAAGCGGGTAAACGGCAATAACTCGTGATGCTCGGGAGGATTACCTTCACTCCATCCGTTCCACTCCATACCGCGGGCGCCTTCCCGTGTCATCATATTGGGGTAAGTACGACGAATTCCTGTATCTTTGATAGGTTCGTGGGCATTAACGGTTGTATGATAACCGGCGGCAGTCTGCACCACCTTGCGGTAATGGCGTACATTGAACTGTCCATGATGGCTGTGACCGCCCGGCAGTCCTCCGGCATAACCGGTCTTCACGCTGTGCACTCCCAAGTCGGCATACCATTTGTAAGCATTGTCCAACTGGCGTTCGTAATTAAAGATATTGCCACCTGTTTCGTGGTGACCGATTATTTCAATCCCTTTCTCCTTGGCATAACGTGCCACCTCTGCCATATCAAAATCGGCGTAGGGTTTGGTATAGTCAAAAGTCTGCATACCGCCCCAACTTTCCCAGCCTTCATTCCATCCCTCGAACATTACCGCTTCTATGTTATTGGCAGCAGCAAAGTCTATATAACGTTTGGCATTAGCGGTGGTGGCGCCGTGGCGTTCATCCATCGTCCACGTTTCGACTCCCAGATGCATTCCCCACCAGATACCTACGTATTTCATAGGACGTATCCAGCTCAAATCCCCCTCCAGCACACAAGGCTCATTCAGATTCAGTATCAGGCCGGAGTTTATCAGACCTACCGCTTTGGGAGCTATCTGAATACTGCGCCACGGAGTCACGAAAGTCCCTCCGGCAAAACGGGCTTTCACCCCATCGGGCCAGGAAGCCAGTTCCGATTTGAAGTGACAACCTTCGGTATGCTTCAAAGTCATTTCGGGGAAATCGGTCAAAGCTGCTTCGTGGATACTGGCATATACCCCGTTATCTGTTTTGAAAGTCATCGGGGTATTGGCATTATCCACCTTGCTGACGGGCAGGGTACGATACAGCAATTCGTAGGTTTCAAAACTGGCGGGAATAGACCATGACTTGCCGTCTTGTGCCAAATTAAATGAAGTGAGCTCATCCATTACGAACACACTGTCCACTTGGGGTACTTGATATTCATAGCGGAAGCCCAGACCGTCATCGAACACGCGGAAACGGAGGGTCAGCTGTGTATTTGCCTGGTCTTTCAAACGCACGGCCATTTCGTTATAATGGTTCCGGATTGATTTATTTTCTCCCCAAGGTTGGGTCCAAGTTTCATCCTTTGTGGTGTACTCGGTACTTTCTATCAGAAAACCTTTGGAAAGATTTACCCCGTCACGGCCTTCAAAGCCCATAACGGAGGGGGTGATGAATGGATTCCCTCCTACAGAAACTCCGTAGGTCATCTCTCCCGCTTCATTGAGATTGAATACTAATTTTATATTGCCATCCGGCGATGTCAATTCTGTGGGGCGAGAACACCCACAAAACACGACTAACAAAAATAATACATAGTAACTGTATGCCTTCATAATATTAAATTGGATTAATGATACAAATATAAAACAATTAAATAAGGTATTACACTTATCGAAGGAGGAAAATTATTTTAAATGGGAGAGGGAATGATAAGCTTATTTGTACTGACAGCATTAATTTTGTACTTTTGTCACATATAACAAAGTGCAAATGAATATAAATCAGAATTATAGAGAAGCAGTAAAGGCCATAAAAGAAGCTATCTTACGAAGCCAGTACCGTGCAGCCGCATCAGTAAATAAGGAACAATTATCTCTTTATTACGGCATCGGGCATTACGTGTCGGAAAATTCCCGTACAGGCTTTTGGGGGAAAGGTGCCATTGAACAAATATCTTCTCTGTTACAAAAAGAATTGCCGGGGCTGAGGGGATTTTCAGCAACAAGCATAAGAAATATGCGTATTTTTTTATGAAGAGTGGGATAAGGTTTTAAATCATCCGCCAGTGGCGGATGATTTGGTGTTGAATGAAAAATTGCTTCTTGTAGCAATTCATCAGCCAGTGGCGGATGAATTTAATTGGTCAGACTTCTTTTCAATCGGCTTTAGTCACCATACCGAAATAATATCCAAAGCCAAGACTTTAGAAGCAAGACTATTTTATATACATGAGTGCGCCATTCGCTATTGGAGTAAATACACGTTAAGGGATTACTTAAAAGCAGATCTATACAGCCATCGGGGAACTTTACCCAACAATTTTGCACAAACATTGCCTGATACTAAGCAAGCGCTAAAAGCTGTTTGTTCATTCAAAGATGAATACTTGCTTGATTTCATCAATGTGGAGGAACTGAATGAGCAGGAAGAAGACTTAGACGAAAAAATAGTAGAAAAGGCAATTGTTGCCAATGTGAAGAAGTTTATTATGACCTTCGGACAAGATTTCAGCTTTATAGGCAATCAATATCGCATGGAAGTTGCAGGAGAAGAAATGTTTATTGATTTGCTCTTTTTCAATCGGGAGCTTAAATCCTTAGTCGCAGTTGAGCTTAAATCCGGAAAATTCCGCACTTCTTATTTGGGGCAGTTGAATACTTATCTATCCGCTTTAGATACATATATCAGAAAACCGCACGAAAACCCTTCTATCGGAATAATTCTTTGCAAAGAAATGAACCAAACCTTTGTAGAGTTTGCCGTTCGTGATTATAACAAGCCGATGGGAGTTGCCACTTACCGTGCATCTAAAGATATGCCGGAACGACTTCGTAACGCTCTGCCAAACATTGAAGATTTGAAAAAGTTATTGTAATACAAACGCCGATAAAGCCCTTTTAAAGACTCTACCGGCGTAAGTTCACCTATTAAAAAAATCAGAATTCCAAGTCAGCCAACTGAGGATTATGATCGGAAAGCAAAGCTTCCGGTACTTCAGCCGGTATCTCACAGTTCTTTACCAGAACTTGCGGAGTGACAAAGATGAAATCAATCTTTTCACAATCCTCGGCCGGAATACGGGCAAAATCATGAAAAGTATAATCAACGCCGGTCACACGGGCAGCCGTCTTATAAGCATCCTTCATCACAAACTCGTTGGTAGTGATCGTTTCGTATGCATCGCTCGCATCGGTCACATTAAAGTCACCCGTAACCACTGCGGGGCGTTCGCCTACGATCTCTTTTATCTTACGGATAATGAGCAATGCGCTTTGACGGCGAGCCTCTTCACCTACATGGTCAAAATGAGTATTGACAGCCATGAATATCTTTCCGGTGGCCTTGTCTTTAAATTTCGCCCACGTGGCGATACGGACACAAACCGCATCCCATCCCATCATTCCTACGCTATCGGGATTTTCGGCCAACCAGAAAGTATTGGAGTCCAACACCTCATATTTGTCCTTACGATAGAATAGCGGCGCATATTCACCTGCTGTCTTCCCGTCATCACGTCCCACACCGATACCATCGTATTCGGGCAAGCCTGCACGAAGATCCTGAAACTGGTTATGCAAAACTTCCTGCATACCGACAATATCCAGTTCACGGTCCTTAATAAACTGGCACACACGGTCTTTCCGATATTGCCAATTGTTCAAACTGTCTTGCGGATTGTCATAACGGACATTAAAAGTAGCCCAACGAACGTCGGTCTTCTTCTCTTCCGCACAGCCGCCCAATAACAGGACGGCTGCCAATAAAAATAGAATTTGCTTCATTTTGTTTCTTTTTATGTTCCCTAGGATACAAAGATAGCAATTTCTATCGGAAATTATTCGGAGTATGCCACTGACCTTTATCATTCATCGTATCGGCCACATCCCACCATACACGGCTACCCTGGTTCACATTGCCCGGTTTATTAGGGTTACGGGACTCGCTGTTAGGATAGTTGATGCGTTTGATAAGCTTGCCGGACGCCACTTCTCCATTGGAATTGTTTCCATTAACCGGAGCCAGCAGATAACGCGGATAGTCGGTACGACGCACTTCTGCCCATCCTTCATTTCCATTCGGGAAAACGGCAATCCACTTCTGAGTAATAATCTGTTCCAATTGTTCTTCCTTACTACCACCGGCAAATGCTTTTACGCCATCCAGATGACTGATGTATTCATTGGCCTTGTCCGCATCAATTTCATAATAATCCATAGATGCCTTGATACCTTTCAAATAAAGAGCTTCAGCAGTTTCATCCACCAATGACGGCCAGCGCAATGCTGCTTCCGCTTTCAGGAACAAACTTTCAGAATACCCCATCCAGACTATTTCACGGGCCAGATTCCACCAATAATCCTTGTTCATGGCATCAGATGACAGAATACAACGGTTGGCAGAGTATCTGTTCAGATAAGAGCCACCTACATTGGTTTCTCCATTCATCACCCCGTTGAAATCTCTCTTCAGATTCTCTGTGGGAAGCGGACTGGTAGTCAACGAATCAAACGGAGTAGGACGGAACCATAAAACTTCACAACGAGGGTCGAGATAACAATTCTCAGAATTCTCATTGAAAGTAACGGCATCGGCTGCCGCCGCACCTTCTTTCAAGGCCTGATTCTTATAAGCCCGTTCCATTTCTTTCGACAATACAGCATTGCCGGTCCAGCTGAACAACAATGCGTATATATTTTCATTACCGCCGGCGATATACTGACGTTTTGGAGTCTGCTTCATATTGTCATCCTGGCTTTGCATCAGACCAGCCGGATCTGTCAAAGCTGCTTTTGCCTGAGTCTGGGCCAATTCCGGATTTACATTGGATACACGCAAAGCAAGGCGCAAACGCAGTGTGTTGGCAAAACGACGCCATTTGTCCACATCACCTCCATAGCATTTGTCATTGTCACCTAAATCATACTGACTGACAGCAGGAAGATTTTCCTGGTGCAACTCTGTTATAGCCTGATCCAACAGCTGGAAAAGGATATTATAGACCTCTTTCTGAGGCGTATAAGACACATTTTCTTCCGGCGGCATAGCTCCCTTCACATAATAAGCGACGGGAATATCTCCGTAAGTATCTGTCTGCATGGACAACAAGAAAACATAATAAATGCGGGTAATATAGAATGCCGTATGATAATAATCCTTATTACAGAAATAGAATGTCTTGACCAACTGACTGTATTCCGAAGTGCTGCGGTCATCATAGAAATGCTTCCATCGGCTGGCCGACCATCCATCCGTATAAGAATAGGTAGGCGCCTGATTCACAAAGCCGCTGACATTGTTTCCCCAATAACCGGCATAGATATCATGAGTCAGATTGGTCGTTGTCTGATAATCATTGTAAAGACCTTCGTAGGTGAAATTGGCAAAAATACTTCCGATAGCGCCTTCCATCCCTTTCAAACTTGCCATGGCATTGTCTGTCAAGGTGTAATCAATGTCTATTCCATCGGCCGATACATTCTCCACAGTCGGGTCGTAAATCGGTGCGTAAGGATTTGTATTCAATTCCTCAAAATCATGGCATCCGGCCAGAGCCAGCAATGAGCATAAGGCTACGGATTTATATAATTTGATTTTCATAATCAGTTTTTCCTTTTAATTAATTAGAAACCTAAGTTGATAGAAATACCGAAAGTACGTGTAAACGGCAACGATGCATAGTCAATGGCTTGTGAGAACATCGTAGTGTCATAGCCGCCTTCGGGGCTTGTACCCGGCGTGTGCTTCATCAGATAACACAAGTTACGTGCTACAAATGAAACATTCAGCGAGTTGACAGGAGTCTTCTTCAGCATAGATGAAGGGAATGAATAGCCGATTGACAATTCTTTCAGTTTAATGAATGAAGCATCGTAGATGAAATCCTCAGCCTGCAATGAGCCGTAGTATTCTGAGGCGGAAACCTGTTTTGTATTCACCTCGCCTGATTCTGTCACACCGGGGAATACCATCATATAGTTGTTTTCCTCACCACGGTTCAAGGTACGCTTAGCCAAGCCGTTTCCGGTAGCCAGCATCTCGGAATAAGAGAAGATATCACCACCGAATTTCATATCAAACAGTGCAGACAGTGTAATCCCTTTATAAGTAAAGGTAGGAGATACAGACATGGTCAGCTTAGGCTGGATATTACCGATAGGTTTGTTCACATATTCAGACTCATTGGTCACAGTCATGGGCAAACCATTTTCATTTACGATAATATCACCGTTTTCATTGCGCTTATAAAGCGATGTAGCATAAATCTCGCCTAATTTGTGTCCGGCGCGTGTACCTACTTTTACAGGGAAGTTTCCATCACCGTTAAAGAACATATAGTTCACATTTTCTTCCGGGGCCAGTTCTTTTACTTTCGATACGTTGTGAGCCATATTCACATTCAAATCAAAAGCGAAATCCTTTGTTTCTACCAGAGTGGAATACAACATAAATTCTACACCTTGATTGGTTACCATACCTGCGTTTACCCATTGGCCACCACTCCAGGGAGCTGCTGCGGGCACTTTCATAATCTGGTTCTTTGTTTTGCTGTAATAGTAAGTAAAGTCAAAGCCCAGACGGTTGTTCAAGAACTTCATGTCCAGACCTGCTTCATAAGAGGTCGCGATTTCAGGCTTCAACTGATCGTTCATCTTCACATTATCCTTGGTCGGAGTCAATACACCATTATCGAATTTGAAAGAGTAGGTGTTGTATAACTGATAAGGGCTTGTGTCCTTACCTACCTGTGCGGCAGACAGACGTGCCTTGGCAAATGTCACCCAGCTTGGCAACGGTTTGTCGATGGAGCGCAAAAAGTCGGAAACTACGAAACTGAGGTTGGCAGACGGATAGAAGAAAGAATTGTTACCTGACGGAAGAGTGGATGACCAGTCGTTACGAGCTGTCAAATCCAAAGACAGATATTCCTTCCATGCCATCTGTACAGAGCCGAACACTGAGTTCATGGCACGCTTGTAACCATCCTCACTACCGGTTCTCAACAAATTGGCCGCATTCAGCATCCAATTACCTTTATCCACCATATTACCTACGCCCACACCCAAAGTTTCCGAACGCTGGTACATAAAGTTACCACCGACATTGAAGCCCAGACGGAAGTTATCAGTCAACTGACGGTCACCCATCAAAATGACTTCAGCATTTGACTCGAAGAAGTTTTCTTCACTACGATCCATTGAATCATTCGTAATCATGGAAGTATTGGCTTCTCCATTGATACCATCACCCGCATTGGTGCTTTGCACTCTGGTGCGGTAGTAGTCAAAAGCGTATTTGGCAGACAGATGCAGCCAATCTGTGAAATTGATTTTCATGCTATAATATCCGAAAGCACGCCAGCGTTCATCTGAATTCTGACGCTGATGCAATACATAATAAGGATTACGGATACTGGCAGTAGGTCCTGTCCAGTTCACATGCGCATGAGTTTCATCAGAATATTGTTTCAAGTCATCCAGACGGACGTTGTTAGGGATTCTCATCAACTGGGAAATAGCACCGTAATCACCATACAGTGGACGGTTATCGGCTTTTGTACGTGAAAGAGAAATCTTTCCGTCCATAGACACCCATTTGTTCAATTCCGTTCCTGCATTCAGGTCGGCATTCACACGGCTCAAACTTTCAGTGGGGAATACACCATCATTATCTGAGTATCCGAAAGAAGTACGGAAATGTGATTTCTCTGTACCGTTGCTGATAGATACGTTATGCGTATGCGAGAAACCGGTATCAAAATAATCTTTCAACTTATCCCCATAGTTAGAGTAAGCGTAAGTTTCTCCGTTCCAAGCCTCTTTCATGCTTCCATCCAATACCGGGCCCCAGCTTCCGCTATCCGTTTTGTCATACACCGCAGTCTTGGCATCTTTTGTATCAATATGTCCTTGTCCGTAACGGCGTTGCATATCCAATGTCTCGCCGATAGCTGTCCAAGTGAAGTTACCACTATAACGGATTCCGAAACCATCTTTCTTACTGCCTTTCTTTGTCGTAATCAAGATAACGCCATTACCTGCACGCGAACCGTAAAGAGCAGCCGCATTCGGACCTTTCAATACCGAAATGCTCTCGATGTCATCCGGATTAATGTCCATGGAAGCGCTACCACGGTCCACACCACCATAACGAGATGCGTCGGATGTAGTGTTGTCGCTGAAAGGAACGCCATCCACAATCCATAACGGCTGGTTGTTATCGGTAAGAGAAGAGTTACCACGAATGGTGATTTTCGTAGAACCACCTAAACCTGTAGCCGAAGTATTCATCTGAAGACCTGCCACCTTACCTTGCAAGGCACTGGTCACAGACGGGTCACCTGTCTTGTTCAGTTCATCGCTCTTCAGTTCCTGAACTGCATAACCCAACATCTTCTTCTCACGTTTGATCCCCAAAGCGGTTACCACCACTTCGCCAATCTGCTGTGTGTCTTCCTGCATGGTTACGTTCAGTACATTCTTGCCATCGGGCTTCAACGTTTCCGAACGGTAACCAATGTATGAGAACACAACCTCGCCATTTCCGGGAACCGACAAAGAATAGTTACCTTCAAAGTCAGTAATCGTACCGGCTGTAGGGTTTCCTTTCACTTGTACGTTTACACCAATCAAGGCCTCTCCTGTCGCATCAACCACTGTTCCGGTCACTGTATGTTCCTGTCCTGTCTGTTGAGGTGTTTGAGGTTCTCCGGGTGCTGAAAGATAGACAATATTATCCTCTATCTTGTAGGTAATTCCTTTGCCTTGCAAAGCTGCATCAAGTACAGACTGCAATGAACCGTTCTTTACATCAATGGCATTCACCGGCGTTTCAGCCAGTTTGTCATCATAGAAAAACTGATAGTTAGACTGTGATTTGATGTTCTTGATTACCGCTCCAAGAGTTGTCTTGGGAGTTGAAAGAACAATTTGTGCGCGGGTCCATTGCATGGGTGCAGCCACAAACAAAAGAATCAAAAGCGCCCTGAGTAATTTGGGCTTTCTCATTAATTGATTGCCTTTCATAATTTATTAAATTAGTTAACACTGACTTATTTTTCTCCAGTGAAGGGGTTCTCATGCCCCTTTCGAGAATAAAAACAGGCAGCTAAAAGAAAACACTTACTCCATCTCGTTCTTTTTTCTAAATTTTCTAGAAAAAACAGAGGAAAGGCAAAAGTAGTGATATCATCGGACTTTGACGTATAGAAGAAATATTTAAAAACAAAAAGGGGATGTACTCTTGCAATGCTGCCAAAAGAGAACATCCCCCTCCAACCTCTCTTTACAAGAGAGAAATGCATGGTGAAACTTTTATTTCATTGTTTCGTCTTTTGAAAATGAATAAGGCAAATCACTTTCTTGTGTTCCACGTTGCATATTCGGACGGTCGGTCATCTTGAAATCGATAACACCACCTTGTAACAATTCATTGTGTTTCAAATAATTCTTGGTATAAACAGTACCGTTTACACGCATTTCATCTACATATCGGTTGGTATCGCTATTATCCGGTGCGGTTATTACCAAGTTCTTTCCGTTTTCAAAATGCAGTGTCGCTTTCTTGAACAACGGAGCACCCAGAATATATTCATCTGTACCGGGACATACCGGATAGAATCCTAATGCAGAGAATACATACCATGCCGAAGTCTGTCCATTATCCTCGTCACCGCAATATCCGTCAGGTCCGGCTGTATACATACGGTTCATCACCTCACGCAACCAATATTGGGCTTTCCAAGGCTGACCCGCATAATCATACATATAAATCATGTGCTGAATGGGCTGGTTTCCATGTGCATAGTTACCCATATTCATAACTGTCATTTCACGGATTTCATGAATCACCTGTCCATAATAGCTATCATCAAAGATAGGGGGAACCGAAAAGACAGAATCAAGCATGGTAACGAACATTTCCTTACCTCCCATCAAGTCAATCAAGCCTTGGGGATCATGGAATACAGACCAAGAATAGTGCCAGCTGTTTCCTTCCGTAAAGTCACCTCCCCACTTCAACGGTGAGAATTTAGGAGCGAATTTGCCGTCCTTCTGCTTGCCGCGCATCAGCTTGCTTTCCGAATCAAACAGGTTCTTGTAATTCATGGCACGCTTGGCAAAGAGTGCGATTTCCTTCTTCGGACGTTTCAATTCTTTCGCCAGCTGATAAATACACCAGTCATCGTATGCATATTCCAATGTACGGGCTGCATTCTCATGAATCTTCACATCACAAGGCACATAGCCCAGCTTGTTATAATATTCATATCCCAGACGTCCGGTAGAAGAAACTTCAGGATGTACAGCTTCCGTTCCATGAATCAGTCCTTTGTATAATGTTTCCACATCTTCCACACGTACTCCTTTCAGATAAGCATCGACCAAGATAGAAGCTGAATTATTGCCGACCATGCAACCACGATGACCGGGGCTGGCCCATTCGGGGAAGAAGCCGCTTTCCTTATAAGTATTAATCAAACCTTCCTGTATTTCCTGATTTACCGAAGGATACATCAGGTTCAAGAAAGGGAACAAGCAACGGAATGTATCCCAGAATCCTGTATCCGTATACATATATCCCGGCAATGTTTCCCCATTGTAAGGACTGTAATGAACAGGTTGCCCATTGGCATCCAGTTCATAGAATTTACGCGGGAACAACAAGGAACGGTACAAGCAGGAATAGAAAGTACGGTATTGATCCAATGTTCCACCTTCCACTTCTACTTTACCTAAGACCTCATTCCAGGCATCTTTACCTTTCTGTACCAATACTTCAAAACTGTCTCCACCCAATTCCTTCAGATTCTGAATTGCTTGTTCAGGACTGATGAATGAAGAAGCGACACGGGCATGAACTACTTCGCCTTTCTTTGTCTTGAAACCGATAACGGCTCCGGTATGGAAATCAGTCTGCTCCAGTTTACCTTCTTTCAAGGTTACAGGAACACTGCCGTCCGGTTTTTCAGGCTGTACATCGTTAGAGAACGTAGCCTCATAAGTAAACGGCTTATCAAACTCAATAACGAAATAATTCTTGAAGTTGGCAGGAACACCACCACTGTTGCGAGTGGTATAGCCCACAATTTTGTTTTCTCCGGGAATCACCTTGATAGATGAGCCACGATCAAAAGCATCAACCACTACGTATGAGTCATTTTCAGGAAAAGTAAAGCGGAACATAACGGCACGTTCCGTAGGAACCATTTCAGTCACCACATCATGTTCTGCCAAATAAACCTTATAATAATAAGGTTTTGCAATTTCAGCTTTATGAGAGAACCAACTTGCACGCTTGTCCTCCTCAAATTCCGGTTTTCCAGTTACGGGCATGATGGAAAATTGACCATAGTCATTAATCCACGGACTGGGCTGATGGGTTTGTTTGAAACCACGGATTTTATTAGCCGTATAGACATACTGCCATCCGTCCCCCATCTTTCCTGTCTGGGGAGTCCAGAAATTCATACCCCATGGACGGGATATGGCAGGATAAGTATTTCCTGTAGAGAGTTCAAAGGAAGACTGTGTACCTACCAACGGACTCACATAGTCTGCATAATCCTTTGCCTGCACAAACAGTGTAACACACAGGACTGCAACTGATAGAAATAATTTTTTCATGATATTGTTATTTGGGTTAAGTTATACTTTTTAATTCTTTATCTGTTTTCCCCATTCCGTCGGTACGGAGCTCATGGTAATCTCCATCGTTCCCCCACGTACTATGTCATTATGGGTAAAGAAAGGAACATCCAGTGGTTTTCCGTTCAACAGAACCGACTCAATGTACTTATTGGTCTTCGAGTTGTTGTGGGTACGGATAACGAAAGTCTTGCGGTCGGGCAGATTAATCGTCACCTCCTCAAACAACGGACGTCCGATAGAATAAACCGGCTTGCCGGGACATACCTGATAGAAGCCCATGGAGTTCAAAATATACCATGCAGACATCTGACCGCAATCTTCATTACCCGACAAGCCGTCAGGAGCATTGAAATACTGGTTATGCAGCACACTGTCAACCAATTCCTGAGTACGCCATGGACGGTTTACATAGTTATACATGTGAGTAATGTGATGACTCGGCTCATTGCCATGCGCATACTGGCCTATCAGTCCTGTGATATCAGCAGAGGTAGCCTCTCCTTCCAACTGGGAAGAAACCGTAAACAAAGAATCCAGCTTTCCAACGAAAGCATCCTCTCCACCCATCAACTTCACCAATCCCGGAATATCATGCGGAACAAACCAAGTCCACTGCCATGCAGTTCCTTCACAATAATCATCATTACGGTGATTGGAAGAACGGGGATTGAACGGGGTACGCCATTCACCTTTACTATCCAATCCGCGCATGAAACGGGTGGCAGGATCAAAATAAAATTCGTACGCATCCGCAAAACGGGCATATTTCTCCTTGGTTTCAGTATCTCCCAGGCTGTCTGCCAACACGGAAATACACCAGTCATCGTATGCATATTCCAACGCTTTCGCAACCGATTCATTCTCACGATCACACGGGATATAGCCAAGGGTATTCTTATAGTAACGAGCCTTAGGCATTACATAAGGAATCAGCCAACCGGGAGCGACAATGCCGGTCGTATCATATTCCGCCGCACGCAAACATGCCTTGTAAGCTTCCTGCACATCAAAATCGCGATATCCCTTCACATAAGAATCGGCTACCAACGAAGCCGCATGATACCCTACCATCGTTCCGGTATAATTGGATACACAATCCCATTTCGGGAAAATACCACCTTCTTGATGCTTCTTTATCAATGAACGGATAAACTCCGTATTCAACTGAGGATCGACAATAGTCAGTAACGGATGTAACGCACGGAAAGTATCCCACAAAGAGAAAATGGTATAAACCGGATGTTTCATGTCGGTGGTATGCACTTTCAAATCCATTCCCAAGTAACGCCCGTCTACATCTGTAAACAGATTGGGACTTAGGAAAGCATGATACATAGCCGTATAGAAAATGGCACGCTGGTCTTCATTATTGGTTTTGACTGCAATCTTTGACAGGCATTCATTCCATTTCTTCTTAGCATCGGCACGCACTCCATCAAAATTCCAACCGGGCATCTCAGCCTGGAGGTTCTTATAAGCACCTTCCGCATCAACAGAAGAGATAGAGAACTTAGCCAGCACTTGTTCGTCTTTCGCCGTTTCAAAATGCAAAAGCATTTTGCATACAGGAATCTGTTTGTCATTTTCCTGAACAGTATCCGTGTACAAAGTATACGTGAAGGGTTTGGAAAATACGGCATAAAAATAAAGATCCTGCCGGTATGCCCAATAGGCACTGCGTTTGCGCCCCCGCAACACAGTATCATTCACAGCCTCCACTTCCATGACCTGATTGATTTGTTGCTGAATATTATAGTCCATATCCAAGATAAATCCTGACTCCTTACTTTCCGGGAAAGTATACCGATGCATTGCCGCACGCTCTGTTGAGGTCAGTTCGGCTTTTACCCCGTATGTATCCAGGAAGACAGAATAATATCCCGGTTCGGCATGTTCCTTTTCATGAGAAAAAGCCGATGCGAAAGGACGCTTCTGGCTTTCTGTTCCCAAGAAATCAGTGCGTTGCACACCTACAGTCGGCATCAACAGGAAATCTCCGAAATCCGCACACCCGGTACCACTAAGACGTGTATGGGCAAAGCCATTGATCGTAGTATCTTCATAATAATATCCGGAACAAGAATCCCAACCGTCAATACGAGTATCTGGTCCCGGCTGTATCATGCCATGGGGAACCATAGCACCCGGATGGGTATGTCCATGGCCTCCTGTACCAATAAAAGAGTTGACATAGTGGGTGTAATCATTCATTTCATTGCCCTCAGAATCACATGCGGTGAAACACAATAACCCTAGAAGACAGCCGCTTAAGAGCATGTTGATTTTCATAGTTCTTTATTTAAAAATTATTTCGTTTCCGATGAGATAAATATATTGTTATCATCTACTTTCTTATAATTGAAAGGAATAGAGTTACGCAAAGAATTCAGCACAGACTCTATATTATCTTTCTTTTTCAGCACTCCTGAATAAGTATTGGTACTGTCTACATCCGGTGAAAGGATAATCTTCACCCCATAGAACCGTTCCAATGCTGCCGCAATCTGGAAAATAGATGATTTTTCAAATGGAATCAAATCATTATGCCAGACTATCTCCATCTTGGGATCGACCTGTTTTACCTGCATCCGCCCTGTCACCCTGTTTAAAACAGCCTTTTGTCCCGGTAACAAAGTAATTCTGCCTTTATCTGATTTATCTTTTACCTCAACTTCCCCCTCTACCAGAGTCGTTTCAGCAAAACTGTTATCCGGACGGCATTTTATATTGAAAGAGGTTCCCAAGACCCTGACATCCATTGCCTGACTTTTTACCGTAAAAGGTTTCTCATGATTACGTGCCACTTCAAAATAAGCCTCCCCATCCAGATATACATGACGTTCTTTTCCTTCAAAAGCACGCGGATATTTTAAAACAGACGACTGGTTCAACCATACTTTTGTCCCGTCAGGCAACAACATCTCACGCACTTGTCCATGAGCAGCCGATGCTACCACCAATTCCTCCGCTTTATTCCGGAACCAATAGGCCAATCCCGCAGCCAGCACTATCACGCCCACTATAGCAGCTGCATAACGCAACACACTCTTAAGCTTGAACACCTCCTGTCTCTTTTGATTTTCCTGTTCCAATCTTCTACCCAACCTGCGCTCTGCCTTCGCTACCAGATTTTCCTCCTCAAAGGGGAATTTACCTAACTGATAAATCTCCTCCATACGGAATAACTCTCCGGCATTCTCATCAGATTCTTTCATCCATTCATTGATAAGAACAAAATCCTCCTCCGAGCATCGGTTTTCCAAATACCTGATAATAATATCTTCGTTAAGTTTACTCATCTTTTTCCCTATTCATATAGTAAACAATTCAACTTGTAAAAACACTTAGCAGTTTTGCTGAAAATATAATCAATGACAATAATAAATGGCTGAGACGTTCGCGCAAAAATTTCAAGGCCTTATACATATGTGCCTCTACGGTACGTAAAGAAATACCAAGAGTATCAGCAATTTCCTTGTTTTTCATATCATGAAGATAACTCAGTTTGAACACCTCCTTACATTTATCCGGCAATTCATTAATCGCTTCAAAAATTTCCTGACGTAATTCCTGATTCTCTATCTTTTTAATAACTTCAGCATGATCCGGCTGGTAATATTGCAATTTTCGTTCATAGATTTCTATCATTGCCGCACTGTAGTTGTTCTCTATAACCTGATGCTTCAATAAATTTATAGCCTTGGTATATACAGAACGATAAAGGAAAGCTAAAATCTGCTCTCCTATGACGACTGAATCTCTCCGCCTCCACAACTCCACAAAAACATCCTGCACTACATCTTCGGCTTCTTCGGTACCGACCAGCCGTGTCGCATAAAACAACAGCTTAGGATAGCATTGACGAAAGACGGCCTTATAGGTGTCATCAAGTTCCTCGTTCATATTATATAATTCACCTTTGTATGAGGAGGGAGCCAATGTTCCAAATAACGATCCAATCATCCACTGCAGGGGTAGAAAGCTTCCGCTCATCATACAATTTTCACGCAGATTCAACCCGCCTCTACAGCAAAACGATAACAACAAATATCACTTTTAACTCACCTCTTGTACAATTCTTAATAAGTTGAACCAATTATTATCTATACCAAATATTTCCCGGTTCCGGACCCATTTCAAATTCTACAGTAGCACCGTCCATTATTTGCCGGTGTGTGATATAGCTCTTATCGTATGGTTGCCCATTTACTTTCACCGACTGGATATAGATATTTTCACGACTTACTCCAGGGGCCAGTACTGTGAACGTTTTTCCATTATCCAAATGCATCTGTATTTCGGAGAACAACGGCGTACCAATCTCATATTCACCACTTACCGGATTGACAGGATAAAATCCCATAGCACTGAATACATACCAAGCAGACATCTGTCCACAATCCTCATTACCACACAGTCCGGCAGGTGCATTGAAATAAAGGTCATGCATGACCTGCGCCGCATACTTCTGAGTTTTCCAAGGCTGACGTACCTTATTATATAGATAAATCACATGATGGCTAGGCTCATTACCATGAGCATACTGACCAATCATACCTGTACTGAAAAGAGGCAAATCTGCATTACTAGCCGGGATATAAGTAAACATACTATCCAACTTTTCTGTAAAACGATCCTTACCACCAGTCAAGGCAATTAACCCCTTAATATCCTGCTGTACAGACCAAAAGTACTGCCAACCGTTACTTTCACAAATATGGGCAGTGTAGTCATCCGGGCTGAAATTAGGTTGGAATATTCCTTTATCATCTATCGGCTGCATGAAGCTTGATGCCGGATTGAACACATTGCGATAATTCTGAGAACGCTTGTAGAATTCGTCCGCTAATTGAGTCCTCCCCATCTTCCGGGCCATTTCGGCTATGCAATAATCATCAAAAGCATATTCTAATGTCTTGGAAAGCGACCAATTTTCCGCATTATATTCATCCTTTATATTATAAGGTATATATCCTAACTTTTTATACAAACCAATGCCACGATAATTATCCAAATTAGCAGTAGTCACACAAGCCTCCAATGCCTTCTCAGCATCAAAATCACCAATACCTTTCAAATAAGCATCAACAATAACAGGCACAGCATGGTAGCCAATCATCATATCAGTTTCACTTCCCCAAAAGTTCCATACCGGCAAACGTCCGTTCTGTTCATAAAAAGCAATGAATGATTTCACCATATCATTGACACGTTGAGGTTCCGTATAAGTAAATAACGGATGTGCGGCACGATAAGTATCCCACAATGAAAAGGTTCCATAATTCACCCAACCATCCGTCTGATGAATTTTCTTATCGGGACCATAATAAGACCCGTCCACATCACTGTAAATAGTCGGGGCAATCATAGTATGATACAATGCTGTATAGAAATTGACCTTATCGTCCTTGTTGTCACCTGTTATTTCTATTTTTCCTAGCTGGCGGTTCCAATTATCTTTAGTTTCAGCCAAATATTTATCGAAATCATTGTGAGGTGCCTCAGCCGCCATGTTTTTAGCGGCACCTTCCATGCTCACTCCCGAAAGAGCAGTACTCAGAACAATCTGTTCTCCTTTTTCCGTATCAAAATTAAAGCGGGCGATATAAGCCGTACCTACACGTTTACCTTTCAAAGTAATGGCAGTAGTATCCATCTCTACCGAAGCAAACGGTTTGGAGAAACGAGTACGAAAATACACATGCTGGTCTCTTGCCCATCCTTCAGAAAAACGATATCCCTGAATAGTGCATGAGTCAATTATTTCAATATAAGAATCATTGGTAAAATCCCAATTCATCGCTTTCTTCAGATTCAGAAAGACAGCCGACTCCCCTTCAGGAAACGTATAACGCTGGATGCCGCAACGCTCTGTAGCAGTTAATTCCACATTGATATCATAATCTTTCAGCAACACGCGATAGTAACCTGCTGAAGCCTCTTCATCCGCATGAGAGAATTTGGAATAGATGCCTAAAGGAGCTTCCGCTTCCTGATAAGGCAAAGTAACAGGCATAAAAGAGATATCATACAAGTCTCCGGCTCCCGTCCCCGACAAATGGGTATGACTGAATCCGGCAATCGTACTGTCCGGATAAAAATAGCCGGAAATACGGTCCCATCCGGGCAAGCCGTTATCCGGACTAAGTTGTACCATTCCGAAAGGCGCTTGCGCTCCCGGATAAGTATTGCCGGTAAAATCGGTTCCGATAAACGGATTCACCAATTGGGTATAATCGGTTGACGGCTGGGTTTGTTTATTGGACACACAGGCTCCAAATGCCACTAAAGAAATGAATAGCGCGAGAACAGGTGTTTTCATACTTAAGAGGTTTTTCATTATTACTTTGTTACAAAAATACACATTATAATAATACGAACAACCTTATTATGAAAAACACTTAGCTTTAATTCATTATTTTTTCGTATTTAAATAGTAAAGAAGGGATTCTTTCACCTTTTCATCCGAAGTTACAATCAAAAATTCACCGCCTCTTTTATCATACAGAAAGCAATAGGTCTTATAAAGAGCTATACCTGCTATCTCTTCCCAAGGGAATGTCTGTTTCAGTTTCGCCTTGTCATATGTCAACCCTTCCGGAGTTATTTCCACCCAAGTCTGCCCTGCAATACTCCGCTTATAAATTTTATTTAGTCTGACAGGCAGCATAATCAAGATATAGATAAGACACAAGAACCAAATCAGCAGCGGGCTGAACAGGCTTTGCTCTTCGGGAACAATATAGTGCCCTGTACACAATGCAATACAAATATAAATGATAAACAACAAAGAAAAACTGAAATGACGGATGTCCCACAATTTATACAAAGCATACTTTTTCAGGCTGATATTATAATCACAAACCACGACACCTGGTTCCCGTGTCAGTTTGCTTTTCGGTATGCTGAAGATACGCAATATCTGGATTCCCCGCTTCACGCCGTACCCGAATAATAAAACCATCACACCAAGATTTATCAAGATCCACCACCACAATGATTCGTTTGCCAAAGCCGGTTGCCCGACAAGCACCATTGATGCAAAAGTGATACCCGCCACCAATAACAACATACTACAAATTACAGTTAAAATCCATCCTCTTGTTTTCATAATAACCTTTTTACTTTATTCCATGACGGGAAACAAAGATAAAAGATTATGGCTAGATAACAAATAAAGAGCCGTCGAATTATTAATCACAGGCCATATTATACATAAAATTGCCTGAAAGCAATCTTATTTGCCATTCCTTCACACCTCGAATTTAAATTGTTGTTTGGTTAGGAAGTTAGAAGTTTTTTCGTATGTTTGTCGCAAATATTAATGAAAAACACATTTCTATCTATGAAAAAGAGTGATATTCTGTTCTTTTTATTTATAATAGCATTGTTTCTGCCCTTTTTTATTAGTGATACCATTTATGAATGATACAAATCTTTCAATGCAATCCATGGTATGGTTATGAGTTTTGTGAAGTTCGCCATTCTAGCTACTTTGGGAGACAAAATTCATCTCTTCCCTACCCTACCTTTCCAATACTTTCCCTACCTTTGTGCCATAAGTACGTATGACAAATACCAATATGGAACAACAACAATCATCTTATAAAGAAAAAGAACGTATAGACCTTCACGAGCCGCGACGCTTCAAAGTTATCATTTTCAATGACGACTTTACTACAATGGAATTTGTTGTAAAGATATTAACTACCGTTTTTTTCAAATCAACGATGGAAGCAGAAGCTTTGATGATGCAGGTACATAAAAGTGAATCGGCCGTAGTAGGCATCTATACGTATGATATCGCCCGGTCAAAAGTACAAAAAGCCACCCGTATGGCTCGTGAAGAGGGATTCCCTCTCCGACTCACGGTTACACCGGAAGAAGAATAAAAAATCAAGAATAAGATATGGATATACCAAATACCGATTCGGTGAACTACGCTTTCGCTTCTGCGCAGAGCCAAGCGATGCAATATCGGCATGAATTTATCACGCCCGAACACTTATTGAGCGCATTGCTGAAACAAGTTCCTTTTCAAAAAGCATTGGCAGAGTGTTTTTGTACCCCGGAAGAACTGTCCCAGTCCATTTCCGAATATCTGTCAAAAGAAGTGGAACGAGTTCCTCAAGAAATAGAATATGAATTGGAAATTTCAGGTCAACTCTCCGAGCTGCTGCAATATGCCTATATGACAATCAGCCATTCAAGCGCAGAAGAAATGGATGTTCCTCATCTGGTACAAGGAATGCTTCAACTGGAAGATTCATGGGCTGGCTATCTGTTAAAAAAAACAATGGGCGAAGATATGCCGGAATTCCTCAGCACCCTCATTTCAAATTACGAGCACATGAATCAGTTTCAAGAGGAAACTTCCTCTGAGCAAGAGAAAAGCGAGCCTTGGCGTAACTATGTTACCTGCCTCAACGAGGGCCTGCAAGACCGGAATCCGCTTATAGGCAGGGATGTGGAATTGGAACGCACCATTCAGGTTCTCTGCCGCAAAGAAAAGAACAATCCTCTGCACGTGGGCGAACCGGGAGTGGGAAAAACCGCACTGGCCTACGGACTGGCCGCACGTATAGAAGCAGGCAATGTTCCCGAACGTCTCACAGGTTGTCGTATCTACGAGCTGGATTTAGGCAACTTATTGGCCGGTACACAATATCGGGGTGAGTTCGAGAAAAGGCTGAAAGCCATTATGGAAGGAATACGGAAAGAAGGACACGCCATTGTATATATAGATGAAATACATAACCTGATAGGCGCCGGACGGACGGGAGACGGTTCGATGGATGCCTCTAATATGCTCAAGCCTTATCTGGAAGGAGGAGAGATCCGATTTATCGGCTCCACTACTTACGAAGAATTCAACCGCTATTTTTCGCGTAGCAGAGGATTAGTACGGCGTTTCCAACAGATTGACATACAAGAACCGGGAATCGAGGAAACCATCCACATAGTGGAAGGGTTAAAAGAAAAATACGAAACGTTCCACGGAGTGATTTATGAAGAAGGAGTGATAGCGTATGCCGTTACAGCCGCCGCACGGTACATCAGCGACCGTTTCTTGCCCGACAAGGCCATAGACCTGGTAGACGAAGCCGGTGCTTATCGTGAGACCCACCCCACAGATACAGAAAAACAAACGGTGGACAAAGCATTGATAACCGATATACTGGCACGTATCTGTAAAGTGGATGTACTTGCCATGAAGGAAGAAGACAATGCCACATTAGAAACCTTGCATGAACGCATCAGTGCAAAGATATACGGTCAGGAAGAAGCTGTCTGCCAAGTGGTGGAAGCCGTACAAATGGCCAAAGCCGGGCTACTGGACGAAAACAAACCACTGGCAAGCCTTCTCTTCGTCGGCCCCACCGGTGTGGGAAAGACAGAGGTAGCCAAAGTATTGGCTTCCGAACTAGGTATCGCCCTGCAACGCTTTGACATGAGCGAATATACGGAAAAGCATACAGTGGCCAAACTCATCGGCTCACCTGCCGGATATGTAGGTTATGAAGACGGTGGACTGCTGACAGATGCTATCCGCAAAACTCCCAATTGTGTGTTACTGCTTGACGAAATCGAGAAAGCACATCCCGATGTGTTCAATATTCTGCTGCAAGTTATGGACTATGCCATACTGACGGATAACAAAGGACGAAAAGCGGACTGCCGTCATGTGATACTTATCATGACCTCCAATGCCGGAGCGCAATTCGCGCACCAAGCCTCTATAGGTTTCGGCGGACAGGTTGCTGCTGGAGAGGCAATGTTGAAACAAGTTAAGAAAACTTTCAAGCCTGAATTCATCAACCGGTTATCTGCAACAGTTGTTTTCCATGATATGGATTACGGAATGGCTTCTCTCATCCTAAACAAAAAGCTCGGCGAACTGAGAAACAAGCTGTCGGCGCGTCATGTAGAAATGGAACTCAGCCTGGAAGCCTATAAACATCTGCTGAAGCTAGGTTTTACCAAAGAATATGGGGCCAGAGAAATGGACAGGGCAATTGCCTCGCATCTGAAACCACTGCTTATGCGTGAAATTCTATTCGGAACATTAAAAACGGGAGGCAAAGTGGAAGTGACAGCAGAGAACGGACAATTGAGCTTGCAAGTACTCAAAAAGCAACAAGCCTAAATGAAACCAGTAACTCCTCCGTAGGGGCAGACATACGAGTCAGCCCCTACAGGAGACTGTATGTGAATCACACAAATAAAAAACATTATGGTCTTTCAACTAACTCAAAAACTTGTTTTCCCCAACCCTTACTATGGCGAGCCGGACGGACTATTGGCTGTGGGTGGTGACCTCTCTGTAGACCGCCTCATCCTTGCCTATTCCAATGGCATATTTCCCTGGTATGCTTTCCGTGAGAAACAGATACAATGGTGGTGTCCCCTGAAACGATTTGTGATTTTCCCTAACGAGATTCACATTTCCCACTCCATGCGTACCCTTATGAACAAAGGACGATACGGAGTTAGTTTTAACCAGGCATTTCATGAAGTGATTCAAACTTGCGGTAATCTGCGGATGGAAGAAGCGGGAGCATGGTTGGGAGAGGATATCATGAAAGCCTACACCCGCCTGCATGAACAAGGTTTTGCAGCCAGTGTGGAAGTATGGGAAGAATCTTGCCTGGTCGGCGGGCTCTATGGAGTCACTTTGGGAAAGTGTTTTTTTGGTGAAAGTATGTTTTCTTTGGTTCCTAATGCGTCGAAACTAGCGCTTATCTATCTGGCACAAACATTTCAAGAATTGGGAGGGACCTTGATAGATTGTCAATTTGAGACACCACACTTAAAGTCAATGGGTGGAAGGTATATAGACTATGAGGAGTATATGAGGTATGTGCAGGAACCTTTCGAGTCTCTGTAAATGTCTCTTTTTTACCAATTTTGATTATCAAATCATCAGTCTGAAATAAAATATAGGATATAGAGCTAAGATTATCAAATATATTTGCTAACTTTGTTTTCGACATTACAAACAGAACTATTTACCAAGCCTCAGAAACAATATGAAAAAGAGATTCTACTGTTTGCTACTTACCTTCTTTGCTTTGTCTTGCTCCAAAGAAGAGGCCGATATGGATGGTGACAAAAATAAAGAAACAGAAAATAAAGACATAAAAATTATATTAGAAGCAGAAAAAAGTTCTCAAAACATATTTGCTCCTATTGTGTTCTACCAATCTTTTGATTTTGGTAAAGATGCACCTTGTTTAAGCGAAGTGTATGATTCCATAGTGTGGAAATCATCTCATTCCCCAAATAGTTTTAAAGTATTCAGTCATTCAAATTACGCCAGATATGTGGAAACAACATTCTTCAAATGGGCACATGTTTATTACTCACCCGGCACATACAAGACTTATCTGCTAGGTTACAAAAACAATGAAATAATCTATAGTAGTGATACAATATCCATTGATATCACAAATAAAAAAGATTTCCTAGCTTTCAATTGGAAAGACGTAACCGACTCCAGTTTTATCACAGGCTATGCAAATAATCTAGACGAATATCATCTGAGTACACAGACTCATATCCATCAAGGTATTCCATCTGTTGTGCTGTATGCTAGAAGTGAGAAATATGAAAAAGGGGGATCTATAAAAAGTAAACAGATACTGTATGACTACATAAATTCATTTTTCTCATTACCTAATTATACCGCAACCTCAGACGAATCTTTGAGAAAAGAATTCAGCACTATATTTTCATTTCAAGAAGAGAATGCCATTCCACTAAACATTTGGCTTACCCCCAAAGCTAAAATTGTACTCCTCAGAAAAGATTTCAAGGGACTAGAGAGCGAATACAAAATTTATGCCGAACCAGGAGATTTGATTTAACCTGCAAAACACAATTGTTTAACTAATGAAACATCAACTCTGTATATAGCTACATTCAACAAATAGCACTACCTCCCCAAGCTATTCAGCTATTCTGACGGATCTTAAACAAGATTCGTTACAGAGTTTTATACCCCTATTATCAATTCATACAGATTATGCACCATCCCCAAACCGATAAGTGCATAAGCATGGTGTATACATTAAGTTAAACAATGAATTATACATATAGACAAATATGGCTCATCAACTTTCCCATAATGATGAGCGTTTTAATGGAGCAATTAATCAATATTACCGATGCCGTCTTTCTGGGCCATGTCGGTGAAGTGGAACTTGGCGCATCTGCCTTAGCAGGAATATATTATCTGGTAACTTATATGCTAGGCTTCGGTTTCAGCATAGGGCTGCAAGTCATGATTGCCTGCAGGAATGGAGAACAGAACTATGCCGAGACAGGACGTACCTTCTTTCAAGGACTCTTTTTCCTTTCCGGACTAGCGCTCTCTTTATATTTGTTGATACAGGGCCTTTCTCCCTTCCTTTTGAAACAATTAATTACCTCACCGGAAATCTATCAGGCCATAACGGACTATCTGGACGGGCGCAGTTTCGGACTTTTATTTTCATTTCCCTTTCTGGCACTCCGGGCTTTTTTTGTGGGAATAACAAAGACCAGGACCTTATCTTGGTCTGCAATAGCAGCCGTACTTATCAACATTCCTTTCAATTATCTATTGATATTTACCTTAAAGTTTGGGATAGCAGGATCGGCAATAGCCTCAACGCTGGCAGAAATGGTATCTTTAATCATTCTCCTTATCTATATGTGGAGAAAGATTGATAAAAACAAATATGGACTACAACCGGTAGTTGATGGAAAACTATTGAAAAGACTGTTTTACCTGTCCGTATGGAGCATGCTGCATTCTTTTATCAGCATGGCGCCATGGTTCCTGTTCTTCGTCGCCATCGAACATTTAGGAAAGATGGAACTGGCCGTATCCAACATTACCCGCAGCGTTTCCACCCTCTTTTTTGTGATTGTCAGTTCTTTAGGAACCACCAATAGTTCCTTGGTAAGCAATCTTGTAGGAGCTGGACAACGAAAAGGTGTTTTTCCTATCTGCCACAAAATCATCAAAATGGGATATGCCATCGGTCTTCCACTGGTAGGAATCGCATTGCTTTGTAATTATTGGATTATCAGATTTTACACCAACAATGAAACACTGGTGCAACACACTGTCCCCCCTTTCATCGTTATGCTGTTTAATTATGTATTCGCAGTGCCCGGATATGTTTACATCAGTGCTGTCACTGGAACCGGAAAGACAAAAATTGCCTTTATCTTTCAAATGGTTACCATTATGGTATATCTTCTTTATCTTTACTGGCTGAGCCACTGTATATATGCACCTCTAGCGGTATATATGACAACAGAATATCTGTTTGTCATCATGTTAGGAATACAATCTGTCATTTACTTGAAAAGGAAGCATTACTAAGTTCCTTGCCACACCCTTTCTCCCGATTCATTCCGGCAATAAATAGTTATTTATAACTATCTTCAGTTTGAAAGCTTTTCTCTACTTTTGCAAACTCACCATAAAAGATAGCGTATGAATATTTTCGACATTGCCAAACAGAATCAGGAGAAAGCCTGGCAAGTTATCAAAAACACGAACATCATCCAGATATGGGAAGATGCCGGTGCAAAAATTAATCTGGTAGGTTCACTCAGAACAGGGTTACTGATGAAACATAGGGACATTGATTTCCATATTTATTCATCACCCTTGAACCTAGCGGACAGTTTTCTGGCAATGGCCAGACTAGCAGAGAATCCGTCTATCAAAAGAATAGAATGTGCCAATCTACTGCATACCTCTGAAGCCTGTATTGAATGGCATGCATGGTATCAGAATGAAGAAAACGAACTTTGGCAGATGGATATGATTCACATCCGGGAAGGTTCACGTTATGACGGTTATTTTGAAAAGGTAGCCCAACGCATTTCGGAAATTATGACCGATGAAATACGGGAAACTATTCTAAGGTTAAAATATGAGACACCGGAAACCGAGAAGATTATCGGAGTGGAATATTATCAGGCAGTCCTCCGAGATGGGGTACGGGATTATAGCGGATTTAAGGAATGGAGAAAGCAGCATCCTATTACGGGAGTAGTGGAATGGATGCCTTAACCCGATGAAATCGGGCAATCAGCTTAACAGCCCCGACTCCTGTCCCAGGCGTATCGCCTCCAAAGAGTTGTGTACTCCCAGCTTACGCAACAGATTTTGCCGGTGAATATGGACGGTATGAATACTGATACATAATTTATCGGCAATTTCTTTGCTTAAGAATCCTCGTTGGATGAGGCGTAATATCTCCATTTCACGTCCGGTAAGACTGACAACCGGATTCATTATCACCACACCGGGTGAAAACATTTCTCCATTTCTCAGATTCAGAACAGTACATTCCACCTGTTCTGATTCTTTCTGACCGGGGGCCATACTCATATTCCCTATAATGAGCCATGCTTTTCCGTCATGGCTCTGTTCCAAAACTTGATGCCTGCTTGTTACACGCACATAGTTACCACGAGCATTGAGTATACGAAAACTATATACATTACAATAGTCATTCCGATGTTCCAAAGGCTGGTTATAAATGAACTTCCCCAGCCTGACTTGCAAGTCTTCCAATAGGGAACGATCATGCGGATGAATACGCGACTCCAGATAATCACCCTGTTTTTCCAATGTTTCTATCTTGTGCCTGTCATACCCCAACCAATCGACAAAACCCGTAGAAGCATACGCATAACATCCTTTATATACATCCACCACGAAAGAACAGCCGCCATTGATTCTAGATAACTTCCGGAGCATGGATTTATCCCGTTCCCATACTGCATAATCTATGTTTTTGCAAGACAAATGTTGCTTTGCCCACAATTCCTCACGGGTGACATCTGTTACACTCATATTCTTACTCTTTATCAAAGTAGTACTTCAAGAGGATAGATCTTCTCAGCTTACTCACTTACTTTTGTCAAAGTAAAACAGTCAATATCCGGAGCCCAGCAAAATGAACTTCCCATACGTACCTTATTATACCCTGCTTTCAAATGCACCGGAACAGTAATCGAAGCTATTTTTTGAGTTTCATCCGCCGACAGCGAATCAAGAAGAATCCTTTTTTCATTATTCACACAGACTTCCAGCTTACGGTCTGCTTTAGGCACATAGCGGATAGTCATTTCGTATTTACCGCCTTGCTCACTGTACACCTCTTTCCATTCTGCAAAATTCTCTTTTCGCCCTCCCAGATAGCTTACCTTCATGCCTCCGGATGCTTCATGTAACGGAACATATACGATGCTTTTCGGAGTCTTTCCCAAATCATTGAAACAAGGCAGATAAGCCCATTCCGCTTCATAAACAGTCGGTTCCAACCTCTTTTCGGACTCCATACGTAAAATCAGCACACTATGGGGAGGCAATTCCCGATTCAGAACACCCCCTTTTATCTCCGGTAAATCCTGCTGTTTCATCAGGTCTCGTACCTTAACTTTTCCTCCTAATTCCAAAATATTCATCGGAACTGTAAAGTTACAAATCGTGTCCGAAGGATTGTATAAAGCAACCGCACGTACATTACCACGCTTCCGTTCTATATCTTTCACCAACACATACCCTTCATTTTCATGCTGAACTACGTATGCCTGTAATCCTAAAGGGTCTTGGTTCAAAGCTATCAGTTCTTTATTTTTCAACAGTTTTAATGACGCCTCCGGAATGGTTGTCAGATCACATCCTATCAACAAAGGTGAACTCATGATGCACCACATTCCAAAATGCACCTCTTCCTCTTCAGGCTTTAGCCCCCGGCCTATTTCCAACATATCCATATCATTATAATGACCTTCTCCCGCATAGGCAGACAGATAAAGATTTTTATTGATAATATACTTTACTGATCCCCACTCCGGACGGATATCCGCACTGATTCGCCATGAACGAGCAATGTTTCTAGCCCAAGTACCCGGGAAAGCCCATCGACAGATATTAATAGAAACATGTCCGCAACCCAGATTATCTATAGCCTGACGAATCTCTGTATATCGCTTTTCCTCTTCCAAATTCAATTCCTGACCGGCTCCGCAATAATCAATTTTGATAAAATCAAATCCCCACTCTTTAAAATACAACGTGGCATCCTGAAATTCATGTCCATACAAACCGGAACCTATTCCGTTCATATCTTTATCCCAGATAGAACCACAAGTATTGCTTCCCGCATCCGAATAAATGCCGGCTTTTAATCCTAAAGAATGAATATGATCAGCCACCCCCTTCAATCCGTTCGGAAAACGTTCGGGATGTGTTTGCATCACTCCTCTTTCATCCCGCCATCCAAAAAAACCGTCATCTACATTCACATAGGAATAGCCCACTTCTTTCAACCCTTTCTGCACCATAGCATCCGCTTGTCTTATTATTAAGGTGTCATTGATATGAACCCGATAGGTATTCCATGAGCTCCACCCCATAATAGGAGATTCAAAAACTGTCGTATTTTGGGCGAATATGCCGGAACATAGACCAAAAGCTAAAGTCAAAAACAAATTTCTCATATTCATTAATTCTCATTTTTTACTTAAAGAAATCATCAAGAAGGTATATCTTATGATCCTAATGGTTAACAGGAAAATAAAATCAGTTTTATCATGTAGAGAGCAAAGATAACGAAAAACTCTTACCCCACCATATACTATCCCGGAATTTTTCGGCAGGCAGGATAGCGGCCATCATAATCCGGGAATTAGTTGAACTTTAAATATAAGCCAAACTGACAAATATCTAAAAATACTGATAGGAAAGATATAAAAGAAAGCAGGTAATTACATATGTAATTACCTGCCTAATGCGCTTTTAAGTAAAGTTATGTACTTTCTTTGGTGGTGCCACCAGGATTATCGGAATGATATTATCTGAATCCACCCAAGATTATAACACGCTGAAAATTAAGCCCATATAAAAATGCGTATATCAGGTAAGAGCATAGGATATCATATAATCTTAGAAATCGGGGGAGTAGTTAAAGGGTCTTACTCCCCCCGATTAGTCTTCATATCTTAGCTTTTGAAATTAAAAAATAAAACAGGGAAAACTAGTTTGTAATATCATTCGGTCCCATGTGATATCACCCTCTTTTCCCTTTAAAATATTCCCTTTAATTTCACACTAGAATTAAATTTTAAAGCGTATGAAGAAGACAAGTTTTAGTACAAGAGCTTATGTAATGAAGAACGGACAACTGATGATCCGGGTAAGATGGAACAGCAAGAAAAATGAAGTGGGTTTCTCGGTTGGCTACACCATTGATCCTCTAAAATGGGATAGTGACAAGCAACTGGTGAAAAGCAACACGACCCATAAGATTGGTGGAAAAACAGTTTATGCCCGTGAAATCAATAGTGCAATCCGTAGTTTCGTAGCCTGTATTGAGGAAGTGTTTGCCGAATATGACATTCATTCAATAATACCAACTACCACAGATTTGAAAGAACAGGTGAATAAGAAACTGGGCAGGGTAAAAAATGAGATTATGGACGAAAAAGACAAGACCCTGAAAGATCTGTTTTCTGAGTTTCTGACCTTACGTCCCCAGGAAGGTAATTGGGGTGATAAGATACATTATAAATACGGTCAGATGTGGAAACAATTATGCGGTTGTGATCCTGATATAACACTTGAGACCCTGACCGTTTCTAAAATGCAGGAGCTTGTACAGTGGTACGTAAAGAATGATTATTGTAACCGTACCATACAAAAGCAGTTTAAAATCGTAAAGTCATTTTTTCGGTGGATCGCAAAACACGGATATAACATACAATCCGGTGTGCTTGAATTCAAACCGGGTCTGAAGGTAATTCCCAGGGCTGTCACCTTTTTAAAATATAAGGAACTGATGCATTTCTTCCACTATGAATACCCCAAAGAGAAGGAGCACTTGTCAAAAGCCAGGGACATGTTTTGCTTCATGGCCTTCACCTCACTCAGATATTCGGATCTGGCCGCACTCAAACCAGTCAACCTAGTGGATGGATACCTGGATTTCTGTACTGAAAAGACCGATGACAAACTGCATATCGCTTTGAATGAACATGCCATGAAGATCATTGAAAAATACTCCTGGTACAAAGGTGATACCATATTTCCTGTTCCAAGCAATCAAAAATTAAATGATTACTTGAAAGAAGCTGCCAAACTTGCCGGACTGGATCGTGAAATATCCCAAGTTTACTTTAAAGGCAATACCAGATATGAAGATACCTATAAATTTTGGGAACAGATTTCTTGTCACGATGCTAGAAGAACCTTTGTATGTTGTTCGCTCGCTCTTGGTATTCCGGCTAGTGTGGTAATGAGCTGCACAGGTCATTCGGATTATGAAAGTATGAAACCTTACATTGAAGTGGCTGATGAAACACAGAAGATGCAGATGGAGAAATGGAATACCCATCAATATAAGTCAGGGATCATGGAAAGTATGGAAAAAATGACTCCGGCACAACTAAAACTACTTTTTGAATATGTAAAAGGTATAGCTTAACAAAAGGATTTATTATATTTGGGGCAGTATCTAATTTTAAGATACTGCTTTTTTAATAAATTCAAATTTTTAAGATGATGAACAACGAAGATAAATTCTATCGAGACTTGATTAAAAAATTCTTTGACAATTTTTATTATTTCATCAAAAAACATCCACAAGACAGAAAACCTCAAAGTAAAGAAGAGAAAATTTTGTTGCCTTTCTTACTGCAATGGATGAAAGAAAGAAAAGATAGGAAAATCATCAAAGACGAATTTAATCAAGTATATAAAAAAGGATGGATACCTATATATTCCGAAGAGAATGTACAGAAGATGGATGCTTATTTATTATGTACAGGTATTACATATTCTGTATGTGAAATGCTTATAGCTAATAAGTTAATTGATTCAAAAGAAGATATATATAATCTATTTAGGAGAAGTAGCACAAATAAATTTCAGATTTCAGAAACAGATTACAAAAAAATTCTTTTTATATATTATTGTATGCACTTCTATAATACAGATTTATTACAGAAGAGGGGAATTGAAAGCAAATTTGTATTCATAAATAAAATTATAAGTAATATTGTCAAAAAGGAAATAGTTTCCAATGTGTATGAAGAAGCCAGTAAAGATATTTCAGAGAAAACCAAACTTTCGATTCAAAGGAATTTTCACAAAAGTTTCAGTGACAGTGTTTGGGAATCCATAGATTTCATTTTAAAAAACTATTTTGCCCAAGAGGATATTGTACTGCAATATAAAACTTGGAAAATGGAGAAGGAAATGGATACTGAGACACTGAAAAGAAATCTTTTTTATTCATTAGTCATTAGAATCCCATTAAGTCAACAAAAACAATTTTTCGTTTCCTTATTATATTACTGGCATTATGGGTTAGTTGAAGGACATTATGCAGACACAATATTCGATGGTCTTCACGGAGAATTTGGTCTTGAAGAGAAAAGACTGCTCGCACGTTTACTGGTCTTGGAACAAAATAAAGAAACCTTAAAATATTTTCAAGAAAAGTACAAATCCTACTGCGACCAAAAACAGATTCCGGCAAATGAGCAAATCAAACCTTTAACAAGTTCTCTTGAATTAAAACCTGCCGAAAATAATAGTAGTTCAGAAGAACCGAAAGGATTATACCAATTAGATATACCTGAAGGATTTGATGACACCAGGTTAAACATTTTAGTTGGATTGTTGGAGTCCAAATTAAAATTTATAGATGTAGATGATAAAAATTCATTGGCATACTTTTTAGGGAAGGCTACTCCTAAGCCACCTAGGGGATATAATATTAGATGGAAAGGATCAATATATAGCCTAAAATATTTTTTTAAACAATTATATAAGAATATTGCCAGCGGTACATGGATTTCAATACATAGAGTATTCATGGTAAAAATCCGTGGGGAGTATAAACACTTAGAAAGCTACTTGTCACTTTCAAATTTATCAATCCCTAAGTGTGAGGAACGACTAGGAGAACTCTCCATAACAGCAATCAACGATTGTATTAACCTTGCTAAAAATAGTAAAACCAAAAAGTAGTAGCTATTTAGATTAGAACAGAATTAGAACAGAACTAGCGTCAGATTAGATTAGAAGAAAAACGCTCTAATCAACTATTAATTAAAGCCATACGTATTTTTGCGTATGGTTTTTTTTATAAAACTTTGCACCGTTGAATTCAACGATAGTATTATCAACTAAATAAAAATAATGGAAGTAATAAAAACAATCCAAGAACTCCTATCAGGAAAAGTAGTAGTTCTAACCGATGAAAATTTAGAAAATTTTCTTCAAAAGTGTAAGTTAACATGTAGTGACAAAGAAGAGGATGACCGTGATTATTTAGGGCTGCCAAGATTTGTTACAGGGTTGAAATCTCTGGCTGCGACCTTGAAAGTTTCATTGAGCACAGTCAGCAGATGGAAAGCCAAAGGGTTGCTTGACACCGTAACATTTCAAGATGGGAAATCCGTATTCTTTGATGTATATGGTGTACTGGAACTTTTACGGGTGAGTAACCAAAAAGGGAAATACAATCAATCGAAGTATAACAATAAAAATTGATTATTATGATTTCTAATTTAGAAAATGCTATGGCTAAACAGACAGAGCAGGCAACCGTTCAAGCAACGGGAATGGAGAGTATTAATAATGGTATGAAACCTCAGGGTATTGCTACGCCTGATAGTAACTGTAGCAGCATAAACGAAAAAGAAACCTCTATCGGTGATCCAGAACAACCAGTTTTGAAGACTGACAAGAAAACACCTGTACCAATAAATGACAATGGTGCATGTGATATAAAAGAAACCGGAGCAGGATCTGGGGAAGCTAGCAAGGAAACAAGACAAAAAGAATCCAAAAAACAAATTAAAACGGAAATGAAAAAAATTGAATTAAAAGAAGGAGTGGTTTACCACATGAATGAGATTGGAATTGAAAATCTAAAACTAAACAACATCACTTCAAACCGCAAAGACAAGAAGCAGATTGAAAACAAGTTGAAAAGTTGTGAAAGCACAGGAATGCAAGTTCCTGCCGTTATCACAGACTCAAGCATTGTAATGGAAGCAGGGTATCCACAAGCAAATTTTCTGACAGGAGATGAAATAAAGACTCCAGAGGATGCTTCCTGTAGTTACACCATAGTTGAAGGGAACAACCGTTTCCGGGGATTTCTCATTGCATTGGAAAAAGCAAAAAAGACTCCTGGCTACCATCCTTTTGATTATAACTTCATTTACAAGAAGTATGAGAATGCGGAAATTTTCCGTCAGGCATATCGTAATATAAACATGTATAATGTTCCAACGAAAACAAAGGAGTTTGCCAATGACGTTCTAGCAACAACCCAATTACCGGTACTCGTGGAATACAAGAAAAAGATAGCTGACGGACTAACTGCCAAGGCCGCTGGATATGCAACAATCGGAAAAGAGATCGTGAAGCGTGATATGGAAAACATTTTCAACGGTAAGACACCAGCAGAAATCAGCAACACCGATATTCTGGAAAAAACAGGACCGGTATACAATGCTGTGATGCTGGCCTTCAGTTCTGAAGAAAAAGTAAAACCTATTGTGAAAGGAACATCGGTTTGGAACTTTAACGCCAAAAAATTCTCTGCAAGCAAGGACAAAAAGGCCGAATCAGAAAAGTTGGTAAGACTTTACTCCGGTCTGAACTCACGTGAATGCAGCCAACTGATGGATGCCAAAGCGAAGGATGGAAAAACTAAGGAACAGGTTATTCACGAGATTCTGGAAAAACGTTATATCACATTGTAACATGACAACTCCCCATCATGTGAGAGGTGGTGGGGATTTCATAAAACAATGCTCAGAAGATGAAAACATTAAAACAATTTAAGGAGAATGGATATAGTATCTGTCTCCCTCAAAAACCAAAACTTGATACCGGAATCATCAACAAGTTACAATGCCAGTTGATGTGCCCTGTTGGAGATGTTATTATCCATGTTACTACGGTCAGTGATTATCTGGTACGTGGGGTGTCTGTAGTGGATGGGAACGGTGATCTCGTAACTGCACTGGATAACGATCTGGAAAAGAAACTGGTCGTTATTAGCAATGATCTGAACCTCTGGTATGCTCTGTTACAATCTGCTCTCAAGGATGAGGAAATAAACATTGAAACTATTCCCGGCAGATATGTAAAATTCTAATATAAAGCAAGCACGGGCCCGGCTTACTTTATCACAATTGAAGTTTAATTAAAATTTAGGATAATGGAAAGACTAAAAATTCCCATTACAGCCCTTTCTATGCTTAAAAATATCCTTGGTGTAGAATGTAAAGGCTTTGAAAACAAAAGGATAGCAGTAAATAACATAAAAAAAAGAATATCATGTTGAGATTATACTTTGAAAACAACAAACCGTCTTCGGATTTAAATAGTAATAATATTTTCGAAGCTGATAGTTTACCTATCCCCGGCCGGAAAGAATATAGTTGCCTGGGTGAAGTAGTGGAAGAATTTGTCAGTAATTGGGATCATATTATGTATACAATAGATCGGATAATCAAGAAAAATACTCTTTTCTACCAAGAGCATTCTGATACTGACCATTCAGATATGGATTCACATTGTGACGATTTCTATGCTTTCGACTGGGGAGACGGCTATACAGTCTATATCTATAAGTATAGGGTGGAAATGAGAATAATTGTTTCCCTGACAAAAGAATTTGTTCTTGAAGATGGCGGTGATGACATGACTATAGGATGGATTCATCCGGATAACGCCGATGAACTCCAACTTGCATTCTTTACCAGGCCGTTTCTTGAATGTTTTTCGGATTCTACCAAATACGGAGAGGACCTCTTCTTTAGTATTCTCTCTTGTAACGGTTATATTTCAAAATGCTCCGGAGAAGTGAGATGGTTGTTTTCCGAAGGATTAGCTTTCGGATATAAATACTGTAAATTCTACGTATTTGACAGATTTACAGATCAAATCAAATATCAAGGAGAAGAATTGACGGATGACATGAAAAAAGAACTTGATAATCGTCTTTGGAACACAGAATGGTGATTTTCAACCAACAGAGGGAGAATACCAGATTCTCCCTCCCATTGACAATAATTCCAACCAAGATAAAAAAATGATTATGAAACATTTAAAAGGGAACAAAAATACATTCCAAAAACGGATGTATTGCAAGAAAACAGAGATTGACTTGTCAAAAAGTGGGACGGGCTTGTTTCCCGGTGCCTTTTATATGGACCGGCATGTCGAAAAGGTGATACTTCCTGATGATGCGGGTACAGTATCGGCAAACCTGTTCAAGGGATGTATAAACCTGAAGGAAGTTACCCTCCCCATAGATCCGGATATCGGTGAGGCAGCATTTGAAGGATGCAAGTCACTGACTGATATTCATATTTCGTTTTATGTAGGCAGTATTGCGACAAACGCTTTCAGGGGATGTCGGGAAAATATCAGATTCCATGCCGACTCATCGGGTATCAATCCGAAAACACTGAAGCAACATATCGAGAAAGAACTGGGACACAGTATCGAACTGTATGATATTTCCGGTAACTTGGTGGTTTCAACAGACTAGGCGAACCGGAAGATATCCACTTTCCACAAGACCGTTTTCATCATGGTTTCCAAAGAGAGGTTATGAAATTGGAAACGGTCTGTGGATTTGAAGAGAACAAGCAATAACATAATTAAAAATTTTAGGATAATGGAAAAAATGAAAATTTCTATTACAGCCCCTTCTATGCCTAAAAACATCCCGGGTGTAGGATATAAGAAACTGAGGGACAGAGGGATAATAGTATTGAATTTAAAAACAATAAGAAACAATGAGTAATAACAGCAAAATCTCATGGACTACAACCACATGGAACGTTACAGCGGGTTGTGATCCGATCAGTGATGGATGTAAGAATTGTTACGCAAGAATGATGGCCGAACGTCTGAAAGCTATGGGACAGGCCAAATATCAGAATGGCTTTATCCCGACTATCCATCCTGAATGTTTAAACGAGCCATTTGAATGGAAAGGGAACAAGCTTGTGTTTGTGGTAAGTATGGGAGATTTATTCCATAAGGATATTCCGTTTGATTTCATCGACAAAGTAATGGAAGTTATCACTAAATGTCCACAGCATACATTCCAGATTTTGACAAAACGGGCAGAGAGGATGTATGAGTATTTTTCAGTTCATACTATTCCTGAAAATGTCTGGCTCGGTGTTACAGTCGAGAATCAGAAGATGAAAGGCCGTATTGATTACCTGAAGAAACTGGATGCTCCGGTACGGTTCCTCAGTTGTGAGCCTCTGCTGGAAGACCTGGGAACACTTGACTTGTCTGATATTGACTGGGTTATCGTTGGTGGAGAATCGGGAAACAGAGCCAGAAAAGTGGAAAAGGACTGGATTCTGAATATTAAATCCCAATGTGACGCTTCCACAGGTACAGCTTTCTTTTTTAAGCAGTGGGGTACTTGGAGTGCTGACGGAGTGAAACGTAGTGCTAAAGAAAACGGGTGTCTTTTGGACGGAAAAGAATACCACGCTTATCCGACTCCAAGAAAGATAAAACCTTGATTGAGTAATTAACCGATAAAGCCTGAACCCATTTATGGGATAGGGCTTCATCATAAAACATAAAAAATGACTTTAAATGAAATTCTTAAAGAGATCCTTGATAATATTCCGAAAACGGATTTCAAGGAGATTTATGCCGGTGGACTGTACCGGAGACTGGAAAAAGAGACAGATCCTGATGTGAAAAAACTCTTTCAGGAGAAGATCTATTCCATACAGATCACTGATGAGAACAAATCCGTCCTTGTTGTCGAGAAAGTGAGGGAAGTAGCTGGACAATTGGGATATGGCCTGGTGATCAATGAGGGAAAAACGTGCTATCTGTATAACAAGATGTTCTGGGAACCGATAAACGAGCTTGACCTGAAACATTTCCTAGGCAAGGCTTTCCAGAAAATGGGAGCCGACAAATATACAGCCAGAAATGTGAGGATAGCGAACAAGGTCCATGAACAGGCCTGCTACTCACTTTACAGGCAGACAGAACGGGATAAGGGTGTGGTTAAAATCAATCTGACTAATACGACCCTTGTGATTGGTCATGATGGAAGCGTGAGGGAACAGGAGCATTCGGCTGATGACTATTTCTTCTATGTCCTTCCTTATGAGTATGACCCCAAAGCGATGTGTCCCATGTTTCATAAGTTTCTGGATGAAGTATTGCCAGCCAAAGATGTTCAGGAAGTATTGCAGGAGTTTGTCGGTTGCTGTCTCAATCCCTTCATCAAACTGGAGAAGGCATTGTGTTGTGTAGGTTCAGGATTCAATGGCAAGAGCGTGTTCTTCGAGATTGTGATGGCCCTGCTTGGCGAGGATAATGTCTGCTCCTACAACATAAACTCCTTATGTGATGATAAAGGATACAGCAGGGCAATGATCAGGAACAAGCTTCTGAACTACAGCAGCGACTTCAACGGCAAGATATTCGCCAACGGTATCTTCAAGCAACTGACGAGTGGGGAACCCGTTGAAGCCAGAAGATTATATAAGGAACCGGAGATTTTAAAGGACTATGCAAGGCTCGCTTTCAACTGTAACTCCATGCCTTATAGTAGTGATACGTCTTTCGGATTCAGGAGGAGGTTACTGATTGTCCCTTTCGATGTGAAGATAGACAAGAGTAAGGCTGACCCTGATCTGGCTAAAAAACTGAAAAGTGAATTGTCCGGTATTCTCATCTGGGCTATCGAAGGTCTGGGAAGATTTATCAGGAATGGGAAAAAACTCAGCAAGTCCTCCACCCTTGAAAATTTGGAGCAGGCATACAAGGAGGATACGGATACAGTGGTCATGTTCCTGAGTGCCAGGATGTGTGTTCCTGATAATGACAACAAGATAGGTCTGACTCCTCTATTCAACAATTATCGGGAATATTGCAGGGATAATAACCAGAAAGCCGAGACCAGGGAAAACTTCAAGATGAAACTGAAAAGCGAGGGTTATGTGGTGGAAGAGGATAACAAGAAAGGTGTGAAGATAGGTATAAACAGTTCTATTGTTAATTTTTCCTTACCTTTTGATTAGATTTCTTTCCTTTCCCTGCCTCAAAGGGGAAGAGGGGAAAAAGGAGGGGAAATGGGGGAAAAGGGGGTGGAAAAGGCTATTTTTTATAACTTTTTTCAATTCTACTTATCCAGAAATTAGTAAAAAAATAGGTTTTAGAGGTTCCGCTTTCCCCTTTCCCCCCTTCTCTCTCTTGAGGACGGGAAGAAGAAAGATAAAATGAAACATTAACAATTAAAATTTAGAAATTATGATTGAAGTAACAATCTTCAAACAAAAACCTTATAGTCAGGAATATACAAATCCTCTGACCGGTATAAAATCATTCAGAGTCATGGAATATCCTCCCAACCATGTGGATGTTGATCTGATATTCGACATGATTAAACAGGAAAAACTGAAACCTGAGATTGATGCCATGAGATCTTTCTATGATACTGACCATTCAAAGTATTCCGAACTTAAGGGAAAGTTGCCTATCTGTCTTTTTGCCGGAACATTCGGAAGATTCTGTAATGATGCTCTTATTGCTCCTTCAGGTCTTGTAGTTGTTGATTTCGATAAGATTCCACCTCAGGATATGTCTGACGTATGGAATATGCTGGTTAATGATCCTTATACCTATGCTGCATTCCTTTCTCCTTCCGGTAGAGGTTATAAGGTTATTGTCCGTGTTGCCAATAATATAGATAACACCAGTCATAACGAATACCTTGACGCTTTGAAGGAATATTATAGCTCTCCGTTCTGGGATGACTGTTGTAAAGGAATATCCAGAGCTTGTTATCTAAGCAGTGACCCTGATCTTTATGTGAACCGGAACAGCAAGGTATGGACTATAAGAAAAAGTACTCCTCAACCAACGAATACAGGTAATCACGATCCTATAAGTCCTAAATACATGGTCTGTTCACCCGGTGAAGCAGCTAAAATCATAAATTTTCTGGAAGGTGGATTCTATAAATATCCGATGACACCAGGTCAAAGACATGATTCAGCCTTCAACAGAGCAAGGGAATTGGCTGAATGGGGATTTTCTGAGAGTGCGGCTTATGTCAATCTGAGAAAGTTCATAGAACCGGATTTCCCGGAAGAAGAGTTGAAACGTGAAATAAGAAATGCCTATAAGTGGGTTGATGGTAAAGGTAAAATTGGTAGTAAATATAGAAAAATTTAAGATTATGGATTACAAAAAATTATTGGGGGATATAATCAATGCCATTCCCCAACCGACTGCTTCAAACAACAAGAGGGGAACAAATGCCGAAGTATGCTACGAGATACAAAAAGCGGCAATCAAGGTCGGTTATCCTTTTCAAACTTTCAGGGACCAGCGTGTTTATTCCTACACCGGAAAGTATTGGGTCAGTATAGATGATTTTGACCTGAAGATATTTCTCAGGGAAGCTTTGGGGAGAATGACAAATAATATGGTAGAGGCATCACAAAGGGAAGTGGTGGAAGGATTGTTCAAGCAGTTTCCATATACGGTGATGGGATTGGCGGTAGAGCAGGACAAGGAGAAAATCAACTTTCAGAACGGTACGCTTAATCTTAAAACCGGAAGACTGGAACAACATCTATATTCGGATTATTTCAGGTATGTTCTCCCTTACCCCTATAACCCAAATGCGACGTGTCAGATGTTTATGAAGTACCTGGACAGAGTATTACCGGACAAGGACGCTCAAAAGGTTCTGGCTGAGTATATAGGCTGGATCTTTACCCCATTGAAACTGGAGAAGTGTCTGTTCCTCTATGGCTCCGGAAAGAATGGTAAATCGGTGTTCGTTGATATTGTCGAGGCTCTTTTAGGCAAGGAGAACATTTCCCATGAGTCTCTATCGGATATGTGTGGAGAAAACGGAGACAGAAGCAGGGCAAATTTATCCGGGAAACTGTTGAATACCTGCTCTGATGTAGCCCCAAACGCTTTCTCGGGGGATATTTTCAAACGTATCGCCAGTGGGGAACCTATCAGTACCAGACAGTTATACAAGGATGTAGCCACTCTTACCGATTATGCAAAGATGCTTTTCTGTCTGAACGAGCTTCCGAAGACCAATGACAAGTCCAATGGGTATTTCAGGAGGTTTCTTATCGTTCCCTTCAAAGTCCAGATACCCAAATCGGAAGTGGATCCGAAACTGGCTGAGAAGATTGTTTCTACAGAGTTGCCCGGAATTATGAACTGGGTCCTTGAAGGCAGGGAACGGTTAATCACTCAATCCGGTTTTACTGAATCTTCATTATGCCAGAAACAACTGGAGGAATACCGTTATGGCAGTGGAGTACGGAAAAAGGTGAATCTAATCCTGCCTGAGGGATTTAAGCTATGAGCACTATGAATAAAATACAAACCCAAAAAACATATAGTATGAAAAAGAAAAAAAATCAAACAAACAGTTCGATTCCCACGACTAATGGCCGCTACGATTCTTTAGAACAAGTAATGAAAGAATATTTGAGTAAGGTGAACATAAAAAAGGCTGAAGCTATAAAAAAGATCAAACAGAATTTAAATATGTATGAACGATATGCAAATGAAAATCATTCTGATCCAGGCCCACATGTTCATGCTTTCCCTACGATTAATCTGCACGATGGATACGTGGCTCATATTGGTATAAAGTGGCCACAATGGAGTAACCCCGGATTCACGGTTACTAAAAAATTTCAACTAAAAAATCAGACCACCGATTATTTTACTATAGGAAAAATTACACCTGAAGACACCCAAAAGTCACAAATCGTTTTTTTTCTTTATCCTTTTCTAGAGAACTTTAGCTGTAATACACATCAAAATGAAGAAGTGTTCTTTGTTTACTTGACTTCATCAGGATTTATCTCTGAACGAGATGGCATACTTAAATGGCTGACTGAAGATGGTGTGGCTATCGGTTATAAATCCGGTAAATACTATGTATTTCATACGTTTATAACTGACATAAAATATAATGGCGAGGAACTTACAGATAAAACAAAGGCAAAATACGAAAAGCTTCTTTGGAATTGAAACTGATTGATTTGAAGCCCCAAAAGAGCAACAGAATTAACCCATGTAGTTCTTTCCGATTCAAATTATAGAACAAAAAGGAGACTGAACCATACAAAGTTCGGTCTCCTTCATTTTTTTCCACATCACAAGAATCAAGTCCTGTAAGTGATCTTTTTTAGGAACACTCAGCCCAATAAGATTTATTATTTTACAGATCACAACAGGACTTGATAAATATAAAAATAGGAATAATAAACCAAAGATCAAAACGACTGCATTTTTATATTCGGGATAGGCTCTTCTACTATTCTTACAACGGGACTTTTTTAATTTTATTGTGAAAGCCCTAAAATCATCTGTTATGGTCTGTGAAAGACAGTAACGGCTCTATCCATCCACCCATTTCAACAAGCAATATGAAAAACAAAGAGGCTACCCCTTCCGAAATAACCTCTCCACAAAACTAAATTCTTTGATAATCAGCCTGTCCTGCCTTCATAAGTATGAACAAAATAAATTTATATTTTACCCAGCAATGTTATAAAGATATGTAAGCTCCATGGCATAAGTAAGTTATATACAAAATAACAAACGCCACCATCATATTGAAAGCAGCGTTGAATAAGAAATCACTTCCTGTTTCTCACAGACCGGAAGTAATATAACATAAAATACTTCTTTCTTCATGATAAGACTATCTGTACAAAATTAAGGCAATAATTCAAAGGATACAAATAAAAAGGTATCCATGAAAACAGATACCTTACCACTACAATAGATATTACCATCAATTCTTATTTCAAATGCACCTTGAACACCAACCCACCGGAAAAATAACGACACCTATTAAGTTCCACTACTGCATTTATATAATCTTTCCAGAAACTGTATTCAAAACCACAATTAATAGTACGGGAATCATATTCAGCCATCAGATTAAGATTATTGACAGCTTTAGTCAGAAATTGACTATCCGATAATTGGAAACGGAAGTTAGCACCAAAAGCAGGACCGTCAAGAGGATAGTCTGTCCGCTTATTATAAACATAAGCAAAATGAACACCTAATTCCCCTATATTTTTAATAGCAAGATGTTTAGTTGCTACAAGGTAGTAACGATTCCAATATCCATTTCCATCTCCTTCAGGATTAGAAAAATTAGTTTTACGATCACCACCGGGACGTGTAGTTACATCATTAGAACCTATTACTATGGCCGGCATATATTTCCACCATTGTCCTTCTCTCAATAAACGTAGACGAATTGAAAAATTCCGATCCTGATTCGTAAACTTTCCCCATGTTTGCTCAGGCCAATAATCACATCCATATACAGGATCACATTCTATAGCCTTATGAAGAGTGCAATCATAAGCTACTTCCAACCATGAAAAAAAAGTGATATTAATATAATAATTATAAGTATTATAAGTCCATCGAGCAGGAGTAGCATGTTTCTCCAAAAAACCGCCACCAAACATAAAAGTTTTATCCTGTTGCATAACGGCTGTAGGCATATTAAGAAGCCCTGTCGTTCCTATTGTAAATTGTGACAAGGCATTTATACATACCAATATAGAAATAAAAAAAAAAGAAAATCTTTTCATCAGCATTTCATATATATCAGGAGATAAATTCCTCATATTTTGTATCTATAAATTCCTTAAAATGCGTCTTAAAACAAGTTTCTGAAAATTTCTCTGTATGCAAACGTATTTCCACAGGATTAAAATGAATACATTTCATCTCAAAATCTTCAACAGCCTTAATTATAGCATCCGCTGTCTGTTCCATAAAAAACAATCCCGTTACATTATTGACAACAGTTTCCAAACTTCCCCCTCTACCATATGCAATAACAGGGGTCCCACAAGCCTGTGCCTCAATCGGAACAATACCAAAATCTTCTTCAGCAGCAAAAACAAAGGCTTTAGCTTTTTGCAAATAATGTTTCAATACATCAAAAGGTTGATATCCCATTACACTTATATTAGAGGCAGCTTGTTGCCGAATTGATTCCAAATTGGGTCCTCCACCAATAACCACCAGCTTCTTATCAGGCATATCATTAAATGCCTCTACAATCAAATCGATTCTTTTATACCCGACCAAACGACTACTTGTCAAATAAAAATCCTCTTTCACCTCACACAATTCAAACTTCGAGACATCTACATTTGGATAAATTGTTACAGATTCACGACGATAAGTCTCACGAATTCTCCGACCAACATAATTGGAATTACTGATATAATAATCAGGACGCTGGGATGACAAAGCATCCCAAATACGCACACGATGCAATAAATACCGAGTAATCCACCCCTTCAGTCCTTTCGACAAATGAGATATTTCTAAATATTCATGATACATATCCCATACATAACGGATAGGAGAATGACAATAACAAATATGTAACTGACCAGCTTTAGTCAACACCCCTTTTGCTACAGCATGAGATGATGATATTATCAAATCATATCCACGTAAATCAAACTGTTCTACAGCAAAAGGAAATAAGGGAAGATAAAACCTGTATCTTTTAATACCAAGAGGCATTTTTTGAATGAATGAAGTATGTACCTTATTCCATTTCAACCCCAACTCATCACAAATTTCTTTCTTTGCGACCAAAGTATAGACATCTGCATCTGGAAAAACATCAAGCATTGCCTTCAATACTTTTTCTGCCCCTCCAACAATCACCAACCATTCATGAATAATAGCAACTTTCATAATCAATATTTCATTAGATTTTCAAACAAATTAGCTATAGATAAAGCCGTTTTATCCCATGTCGGCCATCGGGAATATGTTTTTCTCCCTACCAACAAAATTTCAGTCATTTTCTTACAAATATCCATCGGATCACTCGGATCAAAATATAGAAGAGTGTCTTTTCCAATTTCTCTAAATACTGGTATATCCGAACAAATTATTGGCAAACCAAACTGCATAGCCTCTATAATTGGAAGTCCAAAACCTTCATAATAAGAAGGAAAAATCAAGGCAGTTGCTCCCTTATACCATGCATATAGTTCTAGATCATTCACATTTCCCGTAAAGAATACACTATTTTCACATATATTAATTTTTTCTACCAAATCAAGAACTTCCTTATCTGCTGTTATAAACCCCTCCTTTTTTCCCACTATCACAAATTTCATATTGTGTTTCTTCAGCTGTCTAAAAGCTAATAAGGCATTTTTCAGATTTTTATGCGGTTTCACACTACCCACAAAAAGGAAATAATTATAATCCCTAGAAATTAGAGGAACATTTGAAACATCTATATTGCAGCCATTATATACATACCTTACCTTTTGACCTACAACTTTTCCAAAATATCTATACATTTCTTTTTTAGAGAAAGAGGATACAGTGACAATCAAGTCACTACATCTAGTAGAGAAAAAATAATACGGCCATATTACCATACGTTTCAAAGTACTATAATACTGAGGGTTTGCCAGATGAAACACATCATGAAGAGTAACAACCCGTTTCCTAGCCTTGCAAGGTAAAAAGGGAACATTCATATAAGGCGACCAAAACAAATCACATTCAGGAATTTGTTTCCACAAAAAAAATTGTTCCTTGATAGAAAGAATTGGCACATCAAAAGGTAATAATCTAATCTGATTATTAATTACATAAGACCACAAATCAGCATAAGCTTCCTTAGCTACTAACAACGAAAATTCCCAATCTCTATGTTGAAGGAGCCATAAAACTATTTCCTTTGTATAACGTCCTATTCCACCGTATGCTTTCCCCCACATACGACAATCAATAGTTATATGCATCTAAAAGTTTATTTTATAAAATAAAGAGCATTGCTTATTAAATCTATCCGCATATTCCTTACGCCCCAAACATAGATTAACAAAACATGCTAACATCAATAAAAATAATTCCGCAAAATTGGCAAAGAGTATATAGAATTTTGAATAGTGCTTCGTAAAAAAGACACGTCTGCCTTCATAATATTTTTCCTTTCGTACTTCTTTAAAAGTTATGCTCTTCCCTTCTAAATGAACTATTTTAGCCAAAGGTAAATTTACGATACGATACCCCATTCCGACTAACCGATACGCCAATTCAGCATCTTCACAATACATAAATATATTCGGATCAAAGCCTCCTACAGACGTGAACAAAGATTTCTTTATCATCAAATCAGCACCTGTAATATATGCTACTTCTTTAGGTATATCCTTATAGTTAAATTTATAATCTGTGCCATATATAAACTTACCTAATGGATATCCTAATTCTGTAAAAGCACCATCCATGTCAGAACAAAAAGATGGATATAACATCCCATATGATAAATTAGGACACATATTGGAGGTATATAAATTCCCTCCTACAATGCCGATGTTTTCATGTGCATCCAAATAGTCAGACAACAATTTCACCGCATTATTGATCAGATAAGTATCGGGATTTAGAAAAAACAGATTACGACCTTTAGCCTTTTTGGCAGCTTCATTATTAGCTTTACCAAAACCTAAATTCTCACTCAACAAAATTAGCTTTAGAGGGAACTCTTTTTTTATTTCTTCCAAATAATCCCCAGAACAATTATCAACTATTATGATTTCATACTCTATATCTTTTACAATATGCAAAATAGAAGAGATAGCATGTTTTATCAATGAAACAGTTTTATAATTAACAATTATAATTGAAACATCTACCATTATTGTAACAATTTAAAAGTTTTGAAAAAGAAAATAGTAATAGCAAATGCAAGCATACACATATATCCTATCTTTTTTTGAGGAAAACAATATATCAATAATGGAAATAATACGACTTCCACTATTTGAAAAAATTCAAACATACGCCCTGCTACAATCGGTACAGTATTAACCATTAAAAAGAAAAGAAGAAGTCCATATATATATATTTTCAACAATAGAATGACATATTTATTTTTTCTTCTTAGAATATCTAAATGCAATAACAATAAAATAATTATAGGAATTCTCAATAAAACGCCCAGACAGTCTTTTAGGTTAAATACATCTGTATCAGAATATAAAAAATATCCTAGAACCTTTGTCTGTACCATATTATCGGGAATAAAAGAAATCAACGATATGATATTCATCCAATCAAAAAACACTAAAAAAATACCGAATAACGAAATACATAAGTATAATGGAAGATTTATTCTATAAGGATTAAAAAAATACAAGGGTAATACTAATAATGAAGATACATGAAAAAAGCAAGCACAAGCAGATAACAGAATAAAAGAAATTAATTTTTTATTATATAATGGAATAATAGACAAAAAGAAAAAACCGGAAGCGACACCAGCACGCATTTGAATAACTCCATGTAATAGAAAAAAATAAGAATAGAAAAAAACTAATGAAAGATATACATTGCTTGAACAAGCCCAAATCGCTTTATAATTTGTATAGAGATAAATAAAACCATAAATCATCAAAAATACAGCAAAAGTTCCACCAAAAGCTTTAACTATGTTTTTTAAAAAAGACCAAGATAATTCTATATTATCAATATTTTCCTTTTGCAAAAAGAATTCTTTATACATCTGTAAATCAGGTAAAGTTTCACCTCCCAAATATTCTTTATTTCCTATTATAAGAAATCCCATACAAAAAGTTAGGCCTATTCCCAAAGATGCTGCATTTCTTAATTTACTAGAAAAAACAGATAAGAATAAGGTAAAAGCAAATAACAACGATAAACAAATAAACATCTAAAATCTGTTTTCTATTATATTTTCCATATCATTGATCGCTCTTTCCCAACTAAATTGCTGAATGAATTCATGCCCTCTACAAGCTATTTGGATTCTTTTATCTGAATTACGTAATAAATCCAATAGTTTTTGGGACATATCATTAGAATCTCGACATAACGTTGTTAAACATGTATCACCATCCTTTGCAAAAACATTATATCCTTCTATATTTGTACAAATCAAAGCACAACCACAAAACATAGCTTCCGTAGCAGGAAGCCCCCAACCTTCATTGTTACTAGGAGTAAAAAAAATAGCAGTTGAATTATAAATAGAACACAGATCCACAGGATTTTGATTATAATGCATCCAGTCTGGCAATCCTAACGGCTTAGAATACACCCCAAACAGTTCCACTTTTAACTTTGGAAATACATCATGGCATTTCTTTAAAGCCTCAAGTCCATATTCCGTTCCTTTATTTTCATCTGTAGAATAAAGCATTGATACAGAATATGGATTCCGTTCCTTTATCTCTTTTTTAATATAAAAAACAGAATTATCTATACCATTATAAATTATATTTGGAGAAATGCCTGATTCTCGTTTCACAATATCAGCTAGAAAGTCAGATATGACAATATGAATCATGGGCAATTTATAAGTATGATGTAACATTTTTTGATTATTTCCAATCCATAATTCATAACCTTGTATAAGATTAATCTTCTTACCTTTCGTTTTAGACAACCGATCAAGCTTTATTGCAGTTGCCCACATTGTAGAAATACTACAATCCGCATCACGAACATATTTATTTTCTAAAAAGGGAATATTTGTAACTTTAACCTGAGAATTAAAAGTAAACCACGCTGGTTTAGAATGAATATATAAAATATTATTTCTCAAATAACGTAACCAATGGGGATATTTATATTTCATATAAGGAAGTGTTGTCACATGATAAATCTGCACATCATAACCTTTTTCTCCAAAACGGTTTGCATACTCATACATGATTTTACAACCACCACCCGGCTTTAAGGGAAAGAAAGGTAATATAAAATTTAATTTCATCATTGCTTATTTTTTATCAATCCTATCTTCTTCAATTTATTACGTAATGCCAAACGTATTCGCAGCATATTAAAACAATAAAATAATAAAAAAGCCAGCGTATACTTTGTATCTGTCAGTTCTGCCGACTCTTTTAATCCCTTATAAGGGTCTGTACTAGAAATTCCACTTCTATCAAAATAAGATATTAATATAGGAAAGTATTTAAATTGATAGCCAGAATTGTATAATTTATAGCACATATCATAATCTGCACATATTTTATATTTAATATTAAACAAAAAAGATTTGGCTAAATCCATACGAACAAACAAGCTTTGATGACAAATTCCCATTCCTACAAATTTATATTTCAAATTCCAAAAAGGTTTATTTTGAAAATAGCCAACAGGCTCACCTGATTGTGTAAACATAGCATCACCATATATTCCACCATAACTAGACAAACAAAAATTGTGATCAAAGAGTAATGTGAGAACTTCTGTTTGTGCAAACCGATCTCCACTATTCATAAAATTAATCCAGTCTCCTGTCGCTATTCTTATCCCTTTATTCATCGCATCATAGATCCCCTTATCGGGTTCACTCACCCAAAAAGCAATTTTATCCGTGTACTTTTTGATAATATTCACAGTTCCATCCGTACTTCCCCCATCAATAATGATATACTCAATATTGGGATAAGTTTGATTTATAACAGAAAGGATAGTTTGTTCAATAGTAGAAACGGCATTATAAGAAACTGTAACTACTGATATCAAAGGAGTCTTGTCCATAACCAATTATTGTAAAAAGACACTGTTATCTATTATTAACCAAACCTCCATATTTCTCCTGATTCGGCTGGAAAAACAAGGCGTTCTTCCCATGAGCCGTTAAAAGGAGCTAAGATTGGAACTCCTTTAGCACCGTACTCATGATAAAATTCCAAATATTGACTACGCATCTCATTCAAATATCGGCGTATGTATATCAATATCAAATACAAAATCACAAATATTCGTTCCCATTGTTCAAATAATAAAGCAGACTGCAGGCCGTCTTGCTCTTTTATATTTTTAAGAAGAAATCCATCTTGAACAAATACACATTGTGTATGAGCTTCTGAATTACGTATCTTATTACTATACACTTCTTTTATTAAAGAGTAAAACTTTGGTGCTTTCTTAAATTTTTCAATCAAAGCAGTTATGTAATTATACTTTTTCTTTCCATCTCTAGTTTCAGAATTAACATCTAATGACCAGTCATAATGTTCACCATTCAGCAAATGTGCCAATTGGGTCATAAGACGTAAAAAGAATTGATTTTCCCAAATTTTCCGATAGCGATTCAATTCATCATTTGTTGTCTTTTCAACTTCTGTAGCCCCATTAAATTCAATGTCCTTTACCTTTTCAAAATACTCATCATCATCTGTACACACCCCAATACCATCACAAATAATGCTACTTAATTGCTGAATCCAGTCAAGTCCATCACCTATGCCGATAACTGGTTTTCCATCATAAATAAACCCGTTCTGCTGACATATAAGAAAATCCCCATCATCAAGCATATTTTCTTTGCATTTTGCAAATAGCTCTTCGATTGCCTCAAGTACTAATGGACCAATTGAGTCCAATGTAGATTTTCTAATCATTTTAATATAGTTTTTATAGTCAAAATCAGTCTTATAAAATAATACCCCAATATTGTATGTTTGAATATGAACCAATATGCCCATCTCTTAATTCGATTCAATTCTATTTCTATCTCCAATATATATGTAAAACCGTAGTTAAACGCATATATTTCTTGTTTGAATCTCGAATAGCTATTGATTCTTTTCAAATTAGCTAAAAATTGTAACAAAAGAGCCGTATATATTTTCTTTCTCAAAATAGTCATCTTTCTTAAAGAGAAACTTTCAAATTCAGAAAGACAATAGTCAAACAAATCCATATGTTTTCTATAACAATCAGAATCAATGACATATTTATTGGGAACAGACAATAGTCTGTATCTATATAATGAAGAATCTGACAAGATTATTTTTTGTACATGAATTAAATATTTCATCAAGAAACATGTATCTTCACATATTTTCATTCTTGTGTCAAAACGAAGATCATTCTGTGAGATAATAGAGTTACGAAACAATTTACCCCAAGAATAATAAAAAGCACTGATTGTATTTTCATTATTAGCATTTAATATCTGAGCAGCTTTGTTTGGGTGTTTAAAGTCTATAATCAAATTTTCATTTCGTTTAGTTGAGTATATCATACATCCAACCCCTTCACATCCTCCTACAACCAAATCAAATGAATCATATTGAATTAATTCTTTTAAAAAATCCACTTCAACCCAATCATCTGAATCTATAAAACAAATCCACTCACCTTGAGCATTTTCAAGACCCAAATTACGAGCTGAACTCACACCACCATTTTCTTTGTGAAAGACACGTATCCGAGCATCTTTTTCGACATAATCATCACATATTTCCCCCGATAAATCGGAACTACCATCGTCAATCAACAATAATTCAAAGTCCTTGAAAGATTGGGATAAAATACTACCAATACAACAAGTCAAGTACTTTTCAACATTATATACAGGCACAATTATTGTAACCTTTGGTCTTATCATCTTTTATTTAATTTAAAATCAGCATTCAATATTCCATCATGGAACAGTCCATTCAACACAGATTGAGGTATTTCATATTTATATATCTTATGAGGGGTAACAACTTTCATTTTCAAGAAGCTAATAAATCGGTGTAAACAAGATTCCCGTTTCTGAATATAATGCATTTGATTTTCAGAAAGCATGGACACAACAGGAATCTCTTTAACTTTCATCTTATGCGTGAAGAGGTAAATAGGTATCAGGTATTCAGAAAAATAACCAAAAATTCTTTTAGAATTAGTATATGGCGATAACATTACATACTTTTGACATTCGAACAGAAACGAAAACACGAAATTCATTATATTTTCATAGCATGTTCTTGAACATATCAACATGTTATACGCATAATCCTTATTATTGTTCATTATATAATTGACTGCTGCACAATAATATTTTGGAAATTTTTCTTCCAAAACTTTAAAGAATATAGCAATATCTTCACCTGACATTGTTTTAAATTTATCATTATATAATGTAGCAGAATGATGTATGGCGGCAGGAACAATCACATCGCATTCTGACATTAATTTTTCGATATTCTCTTCTGTTATTATAATATCAAAATATCTTCTATAATGACATAGCCCTATATAATCAACATCCTTCAAATTTTTCCATGCCCAATAATGCGCTGTCAGTTCACAGAACATAGAATTCATTTCACTTATATTGTCTCCTGTATTATCTCCCTGAAAGCCTAAATTAAACTCTGATAAACTTTTACCAACTTGAATAGGCATATAAACTTTATCCCCATAAACCTTATCAGGCTTATGTATGGCCACGAGAATTTTTACCTTATTTTGCTGTTCCATGACAAAATTATATTAATACTACACTTTGAAACATAATTAAAATTTAATAGTGCATTAAATTCCTCATTACCTTCGCCAACGTGTTCCATACCATCATACCAACGGGGTTACTCAGCCAAAATAACAGGAACATATATACCATTCCACCTAACATAAACATTATTACCAATTTAGTAAAATTCCCTAGTGGCAACAAGGACGAAAAATACAAACAAATAGACATAAAAAATCCTCCAATAATATAGTGAAAATACTCTTTCTTAAAGATATGGACAGGAATATATTTACGACCAAAACAAAACATAGAAATTGACACGAGTGTTTCCGCCAACATATAAGCTATAGCTGTACCATTATGTCCGTAACGTGGTATTAAAATTAAATTAAGTAATAAATTGGTTATAGCCCCGATTGATATACTAAGAATGACAATATTGATCTGGTTCATAGGATAAAGAATCTGCATTCCCAAAACATTTGATACCCCAATCATCAAAACATTAAGTGCTATTATTTGAGAGGTTAATATGGCCGGAGTAAAATTTACGCCACATAATACTAAAATAATATAAGGGCTAACAAACATCAATCCAATAGTTAAAGGTATCGTAGAAGCAATAATAAAATCATATGATTTTTGGACAAGTTCCTTAAATTCATTCATTTTATTTTCCGCAACCAAATTTGAGGTCCGAGGCATCATCACCGTTCCTAAAGCACTAGAAAGGCCTACAGCAATAACCATCAGTTTTGTTGCAGCCGTAAAATACCCTACAGCTTCGGCATCTTTCATAAAACCTAACAATACATTATTCAGCTGAAGATAGATACTGGCTATAACATTAAAAACAAAAATATGTAAAGCCGGCTTCAGATGTTTAAAAGGATGTAATTTACTAAATCCAACGAAGTCCCTATGTAGATATTTCCGCAATCGTATAAAATTGAATATATTACCTCCTAACACTCCAAAAACAGTATATGCTCCATACCATAAAATGTCTTCCTTGGATTTTACCAAAAGAAAAAGTAATAAAACAGATACAGTCTTTACTACTATTCCACGTATAGCAACATATTTAAAATCTTCTATTCCTTGATAAAACCACTCACAGCCTATGGCTGTAAAAAAAATGCTCACACTCAATATTAGGAACAAAGGAATATCTGTTTGCACTTTGGCTACAGTCATACAAATAGCAGCAACGATTATATAACCGAAAAGAGTGAGAAAGGCATGTAGTAACAAAATCTCCACAGTAGTTCGTGTCATCTTTTCCAGATTGTCCCGTACCTTAGCTATTTCACGTATAGCGTACATAGGTATACCAAGGCAAGTGAACAGACTGATATAGGATATAATGGACTGAAAAAAGTTTACCTGTCCTATACCATCCGCCATCATTATACGAGAAGCGTAAGGAAAAGTAATGAGTGGGAATAAGAGCTGTGAAGCAGAATTTATTAGATTAAATAGATAATTTGCTTTTACTGATCTTGCCATATTTATATCATCTAATAATAGCGTTCTTCTTTTCAATCACAACACTTTTTTCACCGCCTGAACATACCACCTATGATAATTTCCATTCAAAGCAGCCGGAGAAATAGACAGAACCTTATAATCAGGTTTGTCGTGATGAATAATATGTTTCCGAAAATAGTCATCAGCCTCATCATGTGGGACAGAAGCCATCACGACATATTCAGGATAACCGGGAACCATGAACAGACTGATTTCACACCCCTGAAAGATTTTATCCACTCGAAAGGCTGATCTCTCGAATGCCACCCAGTATGTACCTATATTATAAAGGTGGATGAACTTCCCGTTGTTCCTCTCCCTCTCCAAGATATCCTTATGATGATCCTTTATCAGCATCTGAAGCCTGATTCCTGCCGGTAAAGCCTTAGTCATGATTTCTTTTCTTCGGTTCCTCAATTACTTCTATAAGATCAGGTGAGAGTGTAGCCATTGCAAGAGCCAGTATACCCTGCAAGCTGATAACCACTCTTCGGTCCCTGCTTCCCTTCACTTTCACAAAAACTCCCTCATATCCCTCGAACTGTCCTCCTGTGATCCTGACTTTTGTTCCCTTTCTTAAGTTAACCTCATCGGGACTGAAAAAAATGATCTGTTCATCATAAGTTCCGGCAACAGCTATGAAACGTCTCATCTGCTCATCGGGTACTATGATCTTCTCACCGTTACGGATATCCATCATATACTGGAAATAGGGGATACCATACTTTATCCTCTGAAGTTCAGACTGTGTGGTATGAACAAAGACAATATCACGGATTACAGGAACCAGCTCACGTCTCCTGCGTCCATTCTTTAAATGGATTTCATAACGCATTGGAATAAAGTTGTTGATTCCTTTCCGATCAAGAAGTTCCTTGATTTGCATCCCCCTGCGATAAGTAGCACGCATCGCAAACCATTGCATTTTTTCACTTGAGAGCATAACTATGGAGCATTGAAATACATCTATATTTTTGTATTTCAATCACTTACGAAACACTGTCTAAAATTACTGGAAGAACTGAACTCTTCCGTTTACATAATGTTTCGATCTTTTTAGGCAACAAAGATAAGAGTATTTTGATTATCCTGCAATAAAAGCGTATAAAAAATAGGAAAACTTGTTTTTTAAAGAATAAGACACTTACATTAACAGAGGGTACAAAAGAGAAAGAACAAGCCATCTCCACCCCGGATTGCATAATCAAACTGTCAAGAAATTCCATTCAAAAAAACGCAAATATGAAATATTTTTCCTATCTTTACAAAATTCTGAAATAAAGACATGTTTCAAAACTATCATTAATTTGAAAGAGAATAATGAAAAACATTCATGAACTTGAGGAGGATTTATATAAACGCTGGCTGAAGTCCTATCCCGATGATGAACAAAAAGAATTCTGTTTTGACGGACTATGTTATAATGGTAAAATTTCCAGTGACGGCAAGAACGCATCCCCAGGTGATGAAGAAGAGCTTTGGAACAACACCGGCAGGCGCATCCTCTTTCTGATGAAGGATACAAACAACAATTCAGACAGTGATTACAGGGAATGGCACTGGAGAAATATAAGTCACAAATTTTTCAACTGCATATTCAAATGGCTGGAAGGATTGTCGAGAATAAGCAAAGATTTTATCCCCACAATGGAAAACGGAGATTATGCAACCGTACCCAATGCTGTTGTTACGAAATATCCGCTTGCCATAGTCAACATCAAAAAGTTTTCAGGGACTTCATCCGTCTCAAACAAAACATTGTACGAATATGCAAACAGGGACAAGGCTTTCTTACAGGAGCAGATACGTGACATCCTTCACCCCAATATCATAGTATGTGGAGGTGGACAAGGCACGGTTCTGAATATAGCCAAAAACATAATATATGAGGATGAATCATTCAGGGAAATAAATTATTTCTGCCATTATAGCAGGAAACTGAATATTCTGCTGATAGACAGTTTTCATCCGTCAGCAAGAATAAACAGTTACTGGAAAATAGAGGATATGATGCTGAAAGTTCACGAATTCATTCTAGAAACCGATCCCCCATTTATGAAATAAAGCATTCACATCATATAATACACTACTCAAGATTTCATAAGGACATACTGCATCATATCATAGTTGGTCAGTTCCTTGATCGTATTAAAATGGTTACGCTGGAAATCATTTATATGACGTTTATGTACAAGAGCCGTCAGAATCACATCAGCAGAAATATCCTCAGTTATTGAATCCAGCAGTTCGTCTATCGTATCCGGATCATTATCTCTTATATAATAATTATCTATATGAAAACCGGTATTGTTCTTCTTCAAGGGCATAAAACCGGAAATATCACTATCTTCCATAGCAATATACCATACTGTTCCCGAGAAATTCTTGAAAGGATAATTGTTGTTACTCTTCAATACTTTCGGATTCATAACCAAAGGAGCTATCAGACTGTAAAGTTCCGGATCATTATCTTCTATCTGCCTTATTTTCATGCTATCACAAAATTTTGAACATGGCAAAGTTATTAAAAATGAAAATAAGAATATCAGCAGGAAAAACAAAAATCCACCAACCTGCAAAATGAAACAGACTAGTGAAATGTTAAGAAATTAAAATAGAGATAAACATACTTTTTAATTCAATTCATCTCAATAAGAGTCCTGTTAACCGGTCTCCTATTTTGTCATCTTCAATTCAAAGTAAAATTATACAAAAGAGCTACTGTTAACAAAAGAAAAGCAGGCTATGGCACATCACAGCTTTTATGTCCGGAATGTTTTTCTTGCTTTTGCTCCTAAAACAACAAAATTGAAACAACACTGAAGTAAAAATATATATGAATTACATTGGGAAGATCGGATATTATTTCCGTAAATTCGACAATATGCATATTCTATCCGATATGTTGAGGAAGGATGACGATTTTATTCCGGTAATATTTGTCAGACTATTGCTTGGGAAGTTTTTTTATAAACAGGCATAATTTTTACTATATAACTCTTTCTAAATATATATTTTCTTTTTAGTTGATAATATGCAGTTAAAAAGGTTAATAGCTAGATAAAAATATTGTTTTTCAACGAATTATCTATTGTTTTACAATGTGATGTCAAGTTGAAAATTATACAATTCCATCATGGGGGGATTGGCTATTTTGATTATTAATATTTTTCCCCGATTTCACAAAATATCAGCTTCAATTTTTCCATTATGTATTCCACAAGTAATGAAATGGAAACAGACAGCTTTTACACTATCATAAACATTTGCCTGATCCTGTCTGAAATGGCTGCGGCTGCCTGGCAAAAGTTAACGGTTATGCTCTGCGGATAATTCCCTTCAATCTTCAATCAGTGGGAGATGCAAATCCTATCGGGAACGTGAACCTTACTTTCACATTCACTCCATGCTGGCTACCGGGTTTCCACTTAGGCATTATTGAAACGATACGTAATGCTTCCTCACAAAAAGCGGCATCAGCACTCAGAACAGGATTGATGCTACGGAGAATTCTGGGCTGTATCACACTTCCATCCTTGTCTATGACAACCTGTACAATAACCCTGCCTTCCAGTCTGCTTTGTCTTGCAGCTTGTGGATACCGGATATTCCGTCTTATAAACTCCATCAGTCCAGGCATACCACCGGGAAATTCAGGCATATTCCGAACAACATCAAATATATCATCCTCGTCTGAAAGTGCCTTATAGTCCGAAGACCGTGCAGGTCCTATAGGAATAGGTTTGTCCCTGGATGAAACCTGATGAGAGGTGTAGGCTTCAAACCATTGACGGATTGTATAATAACATTCCTCATTCTCATTATAGACCCTGATTTTCAAAAGATAATCACCCGGTTGGCAGCTATCAGGGAAATCAACACTTATCTCGGCAGTTTTCCCTTTTCCAAGAAGAAGGGCGACAGACTCCTTATCCACGTCTTTACCGGGAATCTTATGTAATTTCTTCTGTTTGTCCTCCAGATAGAAATCAGCCTCACCTTTATATATCAGATTATAATTGGAACTGACAATGGAAATATAAACCTTGCTTTCGGAAATACTGATATCATTTACCATGATATCCTCACTTTTTTCACGGTTTATCCGGTTGTTATGCCTGTCAAAAGAAGCCTTGACCACTCCTTCCGTATCATCTATCAAATGTCCCCATTTTACAGGCACCTCTTTCTTTACAGGAGAAGTAGCATCTACGGGAGGAATATACTCAATTTCGATGGCTCCTGTATCTTTCGGATCTTGTCTGGGTTCCTCTTCAATTTCTATGGGTTGAATCCGGTTGTTTTCTTTAGGTAATACAGTATAGAGTCCCTGTTCATCTTTCAATATTTCATGACTGCCCGATTCCAGCCATTTATTCCATTCGTTGAACAAATCGGATATGAACAGATATAAATCTTCTGAAATATGAATTTCTTTACCGGATTTGACATTGAATTTCAGTCTGTCATCCGCTACAGTAAGAAACTTCCTGGCTCTATCCAACGCTTTCAGATAAACAATCCGGTTAAAGGCGTAGTTCTTGTTGAGACCTTCTCCTGTATACATATCTATTGCGGCATAGGACATTATCCCTCTTGTCCTAAGGAAAGTGGTATCGGTTATGGAAGCCTTATACCTGTTCGCCTCTTTCCATAAATTCTCTCCCTCAAGTTTTGTCAGACTGTCCGTTTCATTATCTACAAGAGATATTGCATCAAAAACCGTGCCAGTAACATCAGCGTGGTTCTCTTTATTACTTTTTCCATTGCAACCAACCAGAAAAAGACAACATACTAAAATATATAGCATCCCTGTTTTCATACACCTATAATACTTGTGATACCTGTTGATTCATGAAAACTTTCTCTAAAGATAAAGATATTATCCGAAATTTGAAGGGTATTTGATTCCTATTTCCCGATATCCTGTTCCAAAACACTTCTTTTCCTGACAGATCAAGTTATTATCAGGAGTTTGGCAGGGCCGGAAGTATGAAACGTAAGTGGGATGTATAACATAACTGAAAGACAAAGTGTTATAAAAAAGTGTGCAAATCAGGTACAAATGCTTAAAGAATAAGTGTTTTGTCAGTTTTTTTATAACATCCTTACGGTTATGTACCATACTCATACTTCGTATGAACTCCCGTCGCTGACTTACCCTTGAAAACGATATTATCCATTCATTACCAAATAAAAACAGAAGGAAACCGGAACATTTTACCAGTCCCAATTTCCCTCCATAACAATACATGCACTTATCCAAAAGTAAAACCAAAATGGCTTTCATCATATACCTCTATCAATCCGTTTACCCGGTGTATGCAAACCTTGTTCTCACGGGCCAGCCATCCGACAGCCAATGCAGTGCTCTCAACACTAAGATTCAATTTTCTGGCCAGTTCGGGGATTGATATTCTTTTCACTTCATTAAGAATGTGCCATACATTACCTGCATTGACACCTACGATTCTTTTGTCCATACGTCTTACATTTAAATATTTATATTCAATTAATAATAACCCGACAGAAGTACCTTGATAAAAGGATATAAAAGACAACCGATCCCCAAAAAGGAAATCGTTATCCGATGATACATAGACAATGGTGGAAGCCTACATATCAGTCATGTATTGGAAATTTCTTTTCGGTGGAGTTCCAATGTTTGATAATGCTCTTCAGATAAGAACGGGATTTGCACTTGTTCATTTTTATCATATATCTTTATAACAGGCTTGTGCCCTATGTGCAAACCCATCTGAATTAAAAGCGGAAGGACATTAACCTCGTCTATAAGTGCGGGAGTCGAAGCCCTTGGTACAAACAGGAAACGCCCCCCGCCAAATATTGCAGGCTGAACGTATGGCTGTTCTTGGTACTTCCCGGAAAATTTCGACTTTTCACTTATACAGAACCAGCTAAACGCTTTTTGTTTATAACTCTTTGTCCATTTTGATGAACTTTTCAAACATACATGTATTTTGGTAAAAAAACAACTGTACCAAAATATTTTTTTTAATTTTTCTATTTAAGAACATTTTTTAAGAAGCAACTCATGAATAAACCAACATAGAATATTATCTGTTACATTCTATCCTTGTAACATTTCTCCATATAAAAAAGAAGCCATATCTATTCAGTCCCAATATACTTTCAGACTATGATAATCAACCGGCTTTACAGATATAATCTTACTTATTTCCTTTTTCCAGGCTCACACAAGCATTTTATCCGCTATCAAAACATACTATTTATCCGCATTGGCAAAGAGTCCATTTCAGACTATCTTTAAGTACTGTGGCTGCTATGGAAAGAGAGAATATCAGCTATCGTCTACAGTCAGGGAAAGCACAGTATACAATAATGGCAAGGTGGAAAAGTAGGGAGAAAAACGGGATATTGTAAACTAAAGGAGAAGAAAGCTGAGCAATATTCAGGGATACTCAAATTTTTAAGCAAGAACTATCCGATAAAGATGGTATCCAAGCTTGAGGGTGTAAATGTCAGCACAGTGCAGAGATTGAAGAAGGAGTTTTGTTTGTAGATGTTTATTTAGAGAGAGGTGTGATAAGTCTCTTTCTCTTTATTTGTGGTGTATGATCTGTTGTTGCTTATTGTATAAGAATAAAATGTACCGATCCTCACAGACAGGTACATAAGACTACTATCGTTTGTCTAATATGGATATCGGAACGCTATCCGATTCAGATAAAACACAAATATCTTGATTATTTTTAAAACAACAAATATAAGCATAACGGATGAGTAAAGCAAATATATCCCCACCAAAATCCACTAGATATTTCCCGTATCTTTGGCTGAATACTCCGTCTTTATCCCATTCTTATATATTAAATAAGGTATAATCGGATTAACCTGAGTTCACACAAATGCAGTCCTGACACTCAAAAAGTACAGTTTTTACAGGAATCTAATTTTTTTTATAGGAAAAATGCACAATATTTCAATTAAAGATGTATATTTGCACCGAAATACCGTATAACCGACAAGGTTACGGAGTAAAGATGAGAGCGGATGGAATATCTATTTTTAAGACGCAGAAACAGAAGCACCACTTCGGAGAGACAGAAACAGCTTCTCTCAAAGGCTGTCAGGAAGCAATGGGAGGAGGATTTCGTGCGTAAGGGAATAGAGGGGAGAAAGATAGACTTCGAGATCTACAGGTCACTTCTCTATCAGATGGAGATAAGGATGGTGTTCTTGGATATCTCACTCTCACTGGATAAGCTGAGTGCTCTTGTCGGAACGAACCAGACCTATATGTCCAATGTGGTGAACAGGTATTTCGGATGTAACTTGAAAGAGTTGATAAACAGCTACAGGGTTGAGTACGCCAAGGAGTTGTTGAGAAACGGAAAGTGTCTGATGAAGGATATTCCGGAACGATGTGGATTCGCCTCAAAGAGTGCGTTCTACAGTGCTTTCAGGAAAATAGCGGGATGCAGACCTGTGGAATATGTAAGGCGGAACGGTGTGGAGGAAGAGTTTGAAGAGAATAATTAAGTCCTTTTATAGTATAAATGAAAACCAATTTTTAGTTTTTTAAATTTATAAATTTAAATTCATTATGAACAAAAAGTTTTTAAGTGCAGTCCTGTTCGGAGCCTTGATGGTTTCTTCGACAGGAACGTTTGTGTCTTGTAAAGACTATGACGATGACATCGATCGTATCGACACTGAATTGGGCGATCTGAAGTCTAAATTGGATGCTTTGCAGACTGAATTCAATGCAGGAAAGTACATTACAAATGTAGCTACTACTGCTGAAGGTATCACTATCACATTGAATGACGGTTCTTCTTATCCTATCACTAACGGTAAGGATGGTGCTCCGGGCGCTCCGGGTGAAGCTGGTGCAGCAGGAGACAAAGTAGAAATCAATGACGAAGGCTTCTTTATTATCAATGGTAAGGTTACTGAATGGAAAGCTATAGCTAAGGATGCATCTACTGGTGAAACTATCAAAATCAAGACTCCGACTGTAAGTGAGGACGGATGTTGGGTATTCTATGATGAAAAGGGAGAAGCTCATCCTACTACAATAAAGGTGGCTCCTGTTACTGCTGTTCAAAATGCTGACAAAACTTGGACTTTGACTGTTTTTGATGCAGAAGGAAAGAAACAAGAAATTATTGTACCTACAGCTGCAAGTTCATTGACTGACTTGATGTTGATTACTAGAGGAAACGGTACTAATACAGAATCAATGCCTTTCGACTTCAAGATCGCAGAATATGCATTCGAATATAATCAGAATAACAATAGTAACGCTCCGGCAATGAAAGACTGGGCTGGTCAAAGAGCTATTGTAGACAATGGTTACATCATGGCTGGTGCAGGACAAATCAAATTGCAGGTTAATCCTACCAGTGTGGATGCTGCCGACTTGAATTTGAAACTGGTTAACAGCAAGAACGGATATCTTTCCAATGTTGATTTTGTAACCACTCCTTATACTGACATGGAGTATTTTGATCAGCCAACACAAACTCGCGCTGCTAATGTAAACGGATTGTACAATCTGTCTATTGCTGATAAATATATCAAGAAGACTAATCCTGATACAGAAAAAGAAAATTATTGGAAGCAGTTCGAAACATCAGTGAATAATGCAAATAAAGCCGTTGCTTTTGCTGTAACAGCTGGTGGTGATGTTCGCTCAAAATATGAAATCAGAGTAAGCAAAGGAAAAATAGAAGAATTGAATAATATCTATTTTGTAAGTGCAAAAGATCAGTCCAAACTTGAAATGAGGAATGGAACTAAGAATGATAAGACTCTTTTGCCTAAGAACGCTGAACCTTCTGAAGGTGCTGGTCATTCTAATCCTGACGCAAAGATGGAAGCAGGTGTTTGGTATAATGTGTATGCTGATAAGGCTGCTGCATTATATGATATGCACTTGGTATTCGACAACGATGATGAAACTTTGTTCGGAATTCAAACCAAGGAAGAAAATGGTATGGTGGCTATCCGTCTGACCAAAACTCCGGATAACATCACAAAAGCAGCTTTCTTATTGACAATCCAGAATATTGATAAAGAAGGTAAGTATGAACAAGCTAAATTGTGGATCGGCGAGACAAGCAAGATCACTAGCGATGTAACTTATGATCCTATCACTCATCAACTGAGCAAGAATAACACTACTGATACTTCTAAGGATAAGAACTTCTTCCAGATTGATTTGACTAAGATGAAGAATGCTTTGGGTACTGAAGGTCTGGCTTTGTGGAATACTAAGGTGCAGAAAGCCGAAGTTACTTATTATAATGCTAAGGGTGAAAAACTTTCTGGAGAAAATTCTCAGATTAATGAATTCTTCGTGAAAGAACTGAAAGATAACCTGAAGGCTAATACTGATAAATCAGTAACGGTAGGTAAAGCTGCAACAAACATGATTTTCGCTGTAAACAACACTTCAGCCGCTACAAACAACTTCTTTGAAGTTGGCAAACAATATACAGCTGTTATCACATTCTATGATGCAAAAGAGAATGGTGAGAAACTGAATTCTATCAAGGTTCCGTTCACATTCACTCTGCCTGCTATCACTGAGTTGTTCGCAATTGATCCGGGATTCGTTCAGAATAATGTGGCTAACTGCTACTTGTACATGGATGACTTTAAAGCTGCTAAGAAAGCTGGTGCTGCTACATTCAAGTTAAGCAGAATATTCTCTAAGTATGATACTAACGGATTTACTGTTAAATTGAATGCTAACGACAAGATCGGTTCTACAGACAAGAAGTCTTCTGAATTGGCTAAGTTGAACAGTGTAGCTGCTACTTCTGAAGCAGATGCAACTCAGGCTGCTAACGCAACAGTTACTGAAGACGTTCTTGCTTACCTGACTTTGGATGGTACATTAGGTGAAGAAAAAGGTTACGATCAAGTTCTGAAACTGACTATCGACGGTAAGTTTGATAATGCTTGGGAATATCCTTCTGATGCAGTATTCAACTTCCAAGTGAAAGTAATGAGTCCGATTGAAAAAGGTAAGATCGTTCCGAAAGAAGGTAATGTAGTAACAATCAAGGCTTCTGATTTGAACGGTTATAAGTTTGGTAATAATGTTATTATCGGTTACACTTATAATACTGAGGTATCTTACAAGGTTATGCCGGATAAAGTAGTAAAAGAGGGAGGAAAGTATCTTAACGCATGGTCTCGTACTGATATTAAAGAAGTAACTGGTGAAACAGGTAACAAGTTGTACTTCGAAGTTGATAATGAAGGTAAGGCTACTCCTGCTACATCAACAACTGTTGACAATAAGTCTGTAACAGTTGAAGGCGGTCTGATCCTGAAAGGTTATCAAGTTGATCACACAGTTAAAACAACTATCAAGATTAATGTAAAAGACCACTGGAATCGTGTTAAATCAAGTCCTGTGCCTGTTGAGATTACTGTAGGTGAATAATATCACATTATAGTTGAATAAATTAGAATAAGTCGTTTCTCTAGTGAGAGAAATGCTTAGATAATAAAAACTTTAAATTTATAAATTGCGATCCCTGGCTTGTGAAAGTCGGGGATTGTTACTTTTTATCTCCTAAGTACTTGGATTTTGGGGAATTCAGAACAAAAAATCCACCAGCCTGTGAATAAAGCAGACTGATGGATAAATTAATAACAATAACAAAACTTCCATCACACTTCATAGCCTGACGGATTGGTAAATATAAAAAGAATTTGTACTGTATTGCAAAGATAACACAATCCGATGAATCTCCGAAAGCCCTCACCGACAAAAGAAGAGAAGCACCATACATTACGTACAATACTTCCCTGTGAATAACATAACTCCCCAATAATCATAAAATTTATTTGTTTCCTATTGAGGGCTAATCCATTACTTAAAAGAAAACTGAACTTAATAGCCCAGTCTCCCTATTTCTTACAATACAACTTCCAATAGAAAAACGTCGACCTTTTTCTATGAATATAAATCATAGAAAATATCCAAATAAGAAAAATATTTTTTTTGTTATCTTTTTTCCAAATGAAATATTACTGTTATATATTATATATCGTTTATGTAAGTTTAAACATATCAGTATTTAAAGCTATATAGATTTTATTAGACGCATCTTTTTTTCCGACTCAGTTAAACTTGTTTTTGACAACAATAGATTTTTATATTTTCGTCTTATATTATTCAACTCTGAGGGCCTTAGTAGTTCTTTAGGATTATATGCAAAATAAATAATTCTACAATCTGTTTTTAATCTTTCTCCCATCAAATTCCACCATAATTTGTCTGTGTCACCTAATGAATGTCCAAAAATACAAATCAAGTTTGCTGTTCTTATATGATTATCCACTTTAACATCAACTAGATGTGCTAACATTTCATTTAGTTTAGGCTTAATGATGCATTCTTGCACTTCTTCATTTTCTCTTAATAATTCATTTTTGATTTGGTTTTTATCATTTAAACCTATTAATGGAGCATCTACTTTTCCATGAATATGAATTATTGGATATAATGTATTACTATTTCCAAAACGAGAATTGGAGAGTTGCATATTATCATTCTCTTTTATTTTCAAAATTTTCTCAAGTACATTGGTATAATTAAATGACACAATATAAGTTTCATATACGCTTGTGCCCCACTTTTTTAAGAAATTATAGATTTCCTCTTTAAATAAAGGACGTAAATATTGATCGGGATAAGATAAATCACGTATCAGCTTTTGAGAATTTATAGAAGCTGGCAAGTCTTTTTTATCAATTATCTTCATATATTCTTGCATTCTGTCATTAAGATCATAATATGCTTCTTTAAGTTCTTTTACATTAGAAAAGTTAACCGTATAATTTCCCATACCAATTTCAAGGTCAGACCAATATTGATATCTACTTTCTTGATCTTGATCATTTTTTAGGTGTTCTTTCAATTTCTTTACTTGAATACTATCATTAGAGGAATCCAATCCCAAATAAAATCTATAGAAATTCTCATATTGTGTTGCTAAACCAAGATTTATATCAAAACCATTTCCAATTATAAATACAACTTTCATTTTTAAATTTACAGTTAAACTGCAAATCTAATTAGAATATGTCAGTTCACAAAACAAGGTAGAAAAATTATTCTTATTCTATTTAATAATATTATAATTTACTATCATATTTATAACATCAGTATCATTTGCTATCAGATGAGGACCGTTTTAAATTTCTCATTGTTACATTGCATATCTTCCTCAAATATATCATAATTGTCCCATATATTCATTCTATTTTAAAGTTATTGGTCCGTTAAAAGTATGAATGGGCAGTTTCATTGTGTAGCTATTCAATAACTATTCTCAAAACATTTCGTTTATAAGTTTTTTACTACATTAGAGTTATAACAATTTGAGAAATTGATACCTATTATATACTTTGCTTCCCTTATTTTATCAATTTATCCAATCCACTACAACATCTCCCTTGTAGAGCCTTTTCCCAAAACAAACCAAGCGTAAGCTATTGTATTTCCATTGGCCTAAACAGTAGTAAAATCCCCACCTTTAGCAACGAAACACGAGAAGAAAATACATGGACTCTTATAGGTGGATTGTCCTAAAAGAATGGTTTACGTCTTTTCCCTTCCAAGAATGTAAGTTTCAGGAACATGGCTAAAATCATGTTCTTCCCTTGTTGTATCAGAGTGATTGGACGCTCCGATTGTGGTATATATTGTACTTTTCATAGTTACCCCATTGTGTTTGTCGTTATTGTCTTACGCTGCTATAATCCTGCCTCCCCATTGTAGAGCCATTGCATCCGCTATTCCGGGGAAGGTCTTGCTTCTGAGTTTTCTTCTTTCTTCAGGCGATACACCCGAGAAGAATATGTCAGTGAACCACTTAGGGGATTTATTTCCACTCTTTGAAACATAGACCTCACCTTTCCCGACTATATTTGTCGGAACCAGGAAAGGTAAGTTTTTCAACCATAGACAGGTCTTCTTACTAGCTTCATGACCAAACTGCCAAGGTTCTATGATTTGGTCAGGCTTTCTCCATCGGCTGCTCATTATACCGACAGGATTTTCTATAGCTAATTTATCTACTCCAACCCTTGAAACATCCATGAAGAACTGAACTGCCTCTTCACGGTCTTTGGCTCTGTCAGGGAATTTCGGATGTGGTCTTCTCTGTTCTATAGGAAGGTTCTTATCGTCAGGATGATAATACCACCTTGCACCCGAAACAGCAAGATAAGTACAGGGTGGATGGGCTATAACCAAATCCCAATTACCGTCAAGAAAGTATTTAGTGCCATTCTCCAAAGTTCCACCTCTATTGGCTATTACCTCAAACATATCCCCCTTAAAATGATACTCCGGATATCCACCGCTACATTCCTGAAGGTCACAACTGAAAGCCTTATGACCCAATCTTCTGAAAGCCAAACAAACGGCCTGACTTTCTTCACATGCTACCAATACATTCATACCCCTAGAAGATTATCTGCATTAAAATCCGATCAGAATAGCATCTCAGGCCTATATGTTCCACCAGCTGCCCCGTCTCTTCAAACAACTGGAATTTATAGAACCTGATGAAGCTTGTGATTTCGGAATAGAAATTCTTTCCGGCAAAACTCAAGGGATGTATCATTGGGTATCCTCCGACTTGTTGTGGCTGGAAGGCTCCTATTCCCACTCCGGTTATCAAGGCCATGTCAGCGTCAAAAATGATAGGTTGGTTGGGATTATAGTCGAAGTCCCTGACAAAGAACATTCTAATCTCCTTCTCGCTGATTTCCTTTATTTTGAACTGCGCCATTCCGGAAGTGCTCTCATCTAATGTTTCCTGCACCCGTAGTTCCATTTCTTCAATGCTCATATTTGTATTGAGTACTTCTCCGTTTGCTATAAAATAGTTTTTCATAGTTTAGTCTTTTGTGATTTAATGGTTAGTGTAATTCCCTGTTCTCTTTTTAGATAAGATATAAGTCCTGCATAAGAATCTACTCTCTTACGATCTCTCGGCATGATTGATAAAGCCTCCTGAAGCGTGAGGATAATGCAGAATCCGGTTTTAAAAGCATCCCCATACTTGCTCTGGAGTAATGCTACGTCTTTTCTGTATTTCTCAGGGATAGGTCTGTTGCTGTCTTTTGTCACGATAACACTTGGCTCAGCATCATTTTCCAAGCGATTAGAAACAGAAACTTTTTCAGCTCCTAATATCCTACTTATAAAATCGATAAACATTAAATGCGATTTATATTTCAGGAGTAAGGATTTGAGCTGGCGAGAATAGCGTTTTAGCGATTTGGGAAGGAGAAAGAATAAAAGAAAAGTGTCCTCAAATCAGATTTATAACCATGAATATCAGACACTCTTCTTATGAGTATTGTTTCTTCATTAATAAGGCTTTCAGTGCTTTTTACAGAAAGGATTATATGACGCTGACGTAATACTTAAACAACTAAGAGGTCAGATCCCATTATTTTCCATACCCTTTAATCATCAATAACTTTCCCAACCCTTTCTCTTTCACCATACCTATTTATATATATAAGGCGCCAAAACCAGAGGCAGACTTGATCACCACCATTTCCCGATCAATAAAGCCAAACATATAATTGCTTTTTCATGGGAACTGTTATATCTTTGTCATGAAAAAACAAAACTAAAACATATTACAATGGCAACAACTAAGAAAACAACAGCTAAGAAAACAGCAACAACTAAAAAGACTACAACAAAGAAGACAACCACAAAATCACCTGTAGAAATCATTACTCCTGATATTGTAGGAACCAGTGCGGGTAAGATCTGGAACACACTTAACGGATCAGAGAAAACATTGACTGAAAAAGAGTTGTTGAGTCTGACTAAGCTTTCCGGACAATCATTATATCTCGGATTAGGATGGCTGGCACGTGAGGGAAAGCTGGAGTCTGATGGTAAGGAATTTAAACTGGCATAAAAGAAGCGATAGAAAAGAAGTGGCTCATTGGGGTAAAAACAACTCCTAAACCACTTCAAACTCTCACCGTAAACCAATAATACCCTGATTCCCCAAAAAGACAAGCAGAATAACATTTTTTCTTATATATCGTATTCCTGATTTTTTGGGGGGAGGGGACAGAGATTATTAACATTATAAATACTGAAATTATAATATAGCCTAACTCTTTCTCCAATCCATCAGAAATAATATCATTCATTGCATTTCAGCCCCAGAACATGGATATCAAACAAACTAATCAAAAGAATCCTCATTTTTCCACCTGTCCTTCATTTTTTTCCTTTCATACAATTCTTTCCATCTATCCACAAGCTCCCGTTCGTTTATTTCAATATATCTTTTACCTTTTCTGGTGAGCATTGCATTATGGTCATTATCAATCGTAAGGATACCATTAGCTTCAAGCATGACAATTACAGTCTTGACGGAAGTGTAATAGACATCTTCCTTTTTCAGATAATGTCCTATCAGTGGAATCTCATACTCAATATCACATTTGTCATAGACCCCATCAACACACTGGTCCATTGAATGTGGCAGTCCGTCATCCAGTTCAAGCAATACAGCAATGATATAATCAGAAAAATCGGGTTTCATAGGCTATCTGTGTTTATTATCCAATGAATGCAAATATATGAAAACATGTAACATAAACAACAAATTACTGAATATATTTCAACTTTTCGTTTCAGATTTCAGCAATAGATATGGATATTTGATTGTTTCCTTCTCTCTTCCCATCCTCAAGAGAAAAAGGAGCGGAAGCGGAACGGGCTTTGATTAATTTCTTTCTACTAAAATTGAAAAGTTATATAAAAACATTATTTCCGACCCATTTCCCTGACATTACCGCTCTTCTTTTTCTTGAGGTGGGGGAAAGAGAAGATAACAGAACAATAAAATATCAAATCTATCCGGACTATAACTGGGAAGAAGAAAGCTACAAACCAATTCCTGGCTGCTACAACCAACAAAAAAGACTTGAACATCAACAAATATAAATCAACGGCTGGAATATTAATGTGATGACTGGTAAATGAACAGTATCGCAACTCTTCCACATTCTCTTACTCTTTATAACAAATTTGATTCGGGTTAAGTCGAAGACGAAAGTACAGACGAAGTATGAGTATGGTACATAACCGTAAGGATGGAATAATTTAATCACATAAATGCTTATTCTTTAAGCTTTTGTACTAAATTTGCACACTTTTTTATAACACTTTGTCTTACAGTTATGTCATACATTCCACTTACGTTCCATACTTCCGCCTCCAGCAAACCCCTTAACCTGTAATTCCAAGATTTTCCAAAAGACAATTACAGTTGCCTTTTTTTCTTCTTTTCTGTTATACCTATTAGAATACTAGAATTCTTTGGAAGTCAGAATAGATAATTGAATATCAGAGCCATATCCAACCAAAACATCATACAAACATAAAGGATCAATCTTCACTTCATTATCCATACTTCGGCCGGTGATTATTTTACCCTATCAATAAAAAACAAATTTATTATAGACCAGACCTAATATTTATCGGACATCAGGAAACATTTACAATTAATTTTCAGCCGTTTCCCTGTCACAACTTCCTCACTAAAAAACATATAAGAACCACAACGTTATCAACTATCCCCCAAAAAGCCAACATAAAATCATCACATTATTCATTCTACTTATCCAATTATTATCAGAATTCGAACTATACCTATTTATCGACAAACAAAATATTAGCCGGCTATTAATATCATCAAACCAGACCAGGAAAATCAAGACATGGATTCTATACCAATCAGTCTGAAAGAGGAACTGACATATTCATTAAAACCTATTGTAGATCCTGGTCCATTGTTTTCTTCTTCCCTGCCTCAAAGGGAAAAAAAGTATGAACAAGACTTTTTATGATTCTGATAACCCATAAATCAATCTGTCACATTCTCTAACCAAACCCAAAACAGAACCAAGAAGATCAACCGCCATAATACAGGTTGATCTTTCTTTTCCCCACTTCCTCAATATCAAGTTCTATATTCCGTTTCTCCAGGCAGGAAAGTATACCAACCGTCTTTTCAGCAATCTCCTTATCCATATCTATCACAACACCTTCACCGACAGACACTTTACATATACCTCCGAAAGAAGCAATCCTTTCAAGAACAACCTCAGGAAAAAGCCCGTTCTGAATCCTTCCGGCTATCAACAATGAATTTCCGACAACCCTGTCAGAAACTGTTATACTGTCAGCCTTCATCCCAAAAGCCGACATAAGTTCATTCATATCTCCGACTGTAACCATAACGGGAGACAAAGATAGTAATTCATTCTCACTATTTACCCAACCGGCTGTTCATGACACCAGAAAATTATAACTATAGATCTTGTTCCGAACTAGAATATCAATAACAGGCAGAATATCAAAACACAATCCTCACTGCAATAATTCTCCATGTGGCATTCGGTGATCATTTTATTTCATACCAGCCTGGATACATAATTATTACAGAGTGGATTAAAATCAGGAAACATTAAAGGATTGATTTTCGTTCTTAAATATCAACCATACTTTCAGCAACCTATATCACATTTATTTTTCTGACTACAACCGATAATAATTCATTCCACTTATTCAAATTGCTTCATCATTATCAGAAATTGGGTTGGCAGTAAGGAAGAAGCATATATTACTCTGTTTATCATTCAATATAATCAGGAATAAATAAAAAACTGACCGAACATTATTTCATTTATATCATTCATTTTATCAAATAAGCCAAAATATGATTTTTTACATCAAACCTTGCCGATTATTGAACCTAACAGCTAATATGAACAATTAATGGATTTTAGTTCATTGTCATCTTCTTTCCCACCCTCAAGAGAGAGAAGGGGGGAAAGGGGAAAGCGGAACCTCTAAAACCTAATTTTTTACTGATTTTGGAATGGATGAAATTGAAAAAAGTTATGAAAAATAGGCTTTTCCACCCCCTTTTCCCCATTTCCCCTCCTTTTCCCCTTTGAGGCAGGGAAAGAAAAGTAATCTAATCACAGAACCAATCATCCAAATTATAATCTCTTTGACTTTTAAGGATAAGAAAGATACGAACCACTCCCTGACAACTATTACCAACTGACAATAGCAATCAACCGTCAGCAAAATATCCTTAATCCCACTACCAAAATTCAGACAGCACCATAAAAAGTTCTCCAGTCATTTTTGTCTTATCCCACCATTTGCAGATCGGATGAGATGATTGTCGGCAAAAAAATATAAAACTATGCCGATATTATTCATCCGGTTAAGAATATGGTGGATGACAGATAAAAAAACAACTTAACCTGATTATATTTTTCTTCTACTACCATCATTTCCAACTACTCCAAGAGAAAGAAAAAAGAGAAACCAAGTATTACCTCAGTTTCTCTTCCTGATTTGACTATAACAGATTGAGTTCTGCTTCTTCTCCGTTCTGATAGCAATAGATGTCTAAATTTTCAGTAGTCATCCACTGGCAACTATTAAGTCTGAATCCGTATCTCTCCTTGATGGTTGAAAGGAAAGATTCAAAGTCCTCGTAATTCTCTGATTCTCTCAGTTCTTCGTCCGTCAGCTTTATGATATTCAAACCGCCGACACAAAAAACTAAAATCAATACATACTTAGGTTCCATAATTTCAATCCTCTTTTAAGTTATACCTTTTAATCAGTTTATATACCGTTGATTTAGAGAAACTACATCCCTGAGAAGTAACGAATCCTTCCCTGTTCAGAATATCAGCTATCCCTTGCAGAGTATGTTTCTCTTTGACAAGGGTTCTGAGCATGGCAACCGCTCTTTTGTTGTTGGGGTTATTGTCAGCCTTATCCTTGCAGGTCTTTATGCTGTTTTGAATGGCCTGATTGTGCTTATCCATCAGGTGTTCAGGATTGCCAAGTTTGAATCCTCTGCTTTTCTTAGCCTGTAATGATGCCTTCGTTCTGGCTGCTATCAGTTCCGCTTCGTATTGGGATATAGCCGAAATAATATGCAGTACCATTTTATTAGCCTGTGGGAAGTCGCAAAAGACTATTTCCACATCACTTTCTAATAAACTGGATAAAAAAGATACAGACCTTGCCAGTCTATCCAGTTTTGCTACTATTAAAATAGCACCGTCTTTTCTACATAGGTTCAACGCTTCCTTAAGTCTGGGTCTCTCTTTTTTCCGGCCCGATTCAATTTCAATATATTCAGCAACCGGAATTTTATCACAAAGATGTTTCTGTATTATCTCCCTCTGTGCCTCAAGTCCCAGTCCTGAATATCCTTGTTTCTGAGTGCTTACCCGAAGATAAGCCACATATTGGTTTTCATTCTTCATTGTCATTCGTTTTTTAACAATAGTTCCAATGATTAGATGGTCGTCTAACCTATGGAACCATTTACGTCAGTTCATAAAAAAGGCTTTCCATAAGATTTCGAGTTCTTCCAAATTCTACTCTCCCACAGAAAGCCTGTTATCACATTTCCCGACCCCTCAGAGAACCGCTAATATCTTATAATATTATATGTATCAGAAACTCTCTTTTCATAATCGTCTGTTTTCTCTACAAGTTCATCCACCACAGAAACAAGCATGTCAAAGTAGATGCCCTCTCTCTTATCCCTGATTTCTCCATCTTTACCAAGCAGACAGACTTCAAACAGGTCAGCGCCCTCATTCAATACAATCTGAACTTTTCCGGTATGTTTGAATCCGTTGACCTTGAATTCAATACCACACTTTATCACTTTCACTGTCTCAATCTCAACTCCCCAGGACATAAGGACCGGGAGATTGGATTTCAGGATTGACCAGATATACTTGGCCAGTTCCAAATCGTAGTTCTTATCTCTTTCCATAATCCAAAGTTCTTAAGTTCCTATCTTCTTCATCCTCATCCCAGAACATCCGATAGTCATTACATATCCTTCTATAATCCTCCAATCCGAAGTGTGGAAAATTGGTGGAATACATGTCATAAAGGTCTTCAGGGGTTAAAGTCGGGTCATTGTTCAGCATATCATAAACCTCATCCTCAAACTCATAGGGACTGAAATATGGATCATCCTGAACATGAGGATAGGTGTTAGTACAGTCCTCTATGATATGTTCTATAAACCTCAGACATTTCATCAGGTCTTTCTTTACCGTTATCTCTTCATCGGTGTGGGCATTGTAGTAACCACATGAGACGTTGATACAGGAAACCCCAAGTCCGTTCTCTTTCAAGGTCAGAATATCGGTCATCAATCCGTTCTCCTCCCTGTAATCCCATTTCTCAGATTCCATCGCTTCCATGAACTTTTCGGAACACAAATCGGAATAACCTATGTTTGTAATAAGGTCTGAATTGCCTTTACGGTCAGGCTGGATAACAAACCTTACATCATCGAAGAAAGACATCACCGCCTCAGAACTTCCCTTGCAGCCTGTTTCTTCCTCTCTAAAAAAGACTACTTTCATAGAATCATATTTCTTCAGGCATTCAAGACAGATGAACACTCCATTTTTATCATCGGCTCCCAAATTCTCAAACCTCCTGTTTTTTGGCGAATAACCGAATATGACTTCCCTGGTCTCCACCGCCTTGAAATCCTTTGAATGCTTGCAGTGTGAAACCTGGTCGATATGGCTCACCAAACAGGGATAACTTTCCGCTTCTCCCTTTGCCACATACAGGTTCCCGAATTCATCCTTTGACACGGATATGTCTCCGGAAAGCTGTTTTATATAGGAACAGAGGAACTTCACCATCTTCTGTTCCTTCCCACTCGGGCTGTAGATACTATACAGCCGCTTCAATAATTGTATATTCATGATTTATCTCTTTTTTAAGTTTATAGCCGTATGGAAGGTTGGTACTTGGATTTACTTTATCGAACACCTCATTGTCAAACTCCCATGCTTCCTCATTTCTCAATAACCGGCATAATGTATCCGTACCGATGCTTTTACTCTCATAGATACCTTCCGGTTCATTCCAGATATTGATCCAGGTAATGTCGGTGTAATCCTCATACCATTCATCATCGTATTCGGAGTAATGCCAGTTCTTCCGCTTGAACTCATTCTCGACCTTCTCCATACATTCCTTGCAGCAATAGTATTCCTCCGTCACTTCCGAGCACATGGCATCATCCAACAGGATATATGTTCCACATTCATCACAGCAGACACAATCGTTTTCATGGTGGTATTCCTGTGTTGATTCTATCCATATAAAATCATCCAGGTTTTCAACGTCTACCCGAATCTCCCTTCCGTTCCGGTAGCAGAGTCTTGTATCATCACAATAGTATTGGTGGTAATCATCCCATTCCCGATCGTCATCATCGTCGTCAGTATCACCATATAAGTTCAAGTCTGTGGTGTCAAGGTTATATGAAAAGTGTGAGTTTTCGTAGTTATAGGCTTTATTCAGGTTATAATTGTACCATTTGAAAGAATCCTGATAAGAAAGCGTGTCTTCCAGTTCCAGATCACAGTCAATCTCAAACTTCTTGTCGGATAATGAGTTCCCATGAATATCTACAAATGCGTTAGCTTCATGACAGGATGCACCCACGATTTTATAACCGTCTATGTAATCACCTTGAATGAGTTTGTCAATCAGTAACCGTTTCAACACGTCATCACCTCCTGAAGAGTATTGCCTTTCAAGCAGCCTCCATTTATTGCCATCCTGATCCGTAACGTCAGTAAATAGAATGGATCTTGCTACAACCAATCCTGTTTTGTCTGTTATGTAAGCAGCCTTGGCTTTTACAGAATCACGATAGAATGAAGTACGCTCCCTATCCACCATACATGAACCAAAATTACCCTTGCAATAATCACTATCATATATCTTCCAGAACTCATTGTTTATATGTAGTTCCATATCAGGTGATTTCCCATGTGTATAAGTACACCATTGCTGAGTGAAAACATCTCCTGCAATCCAGTTTACGACACTTGGAGAGAGCAACTTTCCTATCTCTGTCTCAAGGATAAGCTCTCTCATGAATTTTCCGGCCCTCATCTTGAAGACCCGGCTACGTTCAACATTTATATAGCGGACTGAACTTTTATCCAGATCCTCACATACACCCTTGCTTTCGTCAGTCTGATATCTGGAAGAGTGGTATGTCTTGCCTATCAGTTCCACCCTATAAGGCAGCTTTTTATCACCTTTTCCTGATTCAATGACAGCATCCATTACTTTTTTCTGTAGGTCAGCCATATCATATATATGTAACAAGGCATAATCGTTATGTTCCCTGCAATACCGGAGCAGTGCAGGATTCTTCAGATGGTTCAGCAGTATCCTGTTCTTTCTTACCACTGTACCGTTATCTCTTTTTTCAAGTCCGAAACAGGCCTTGAACCTTTCGTAACCATAAAAATCATAGTATAACATAATCTTCTGAATTTTAAATTGTCGGTAAATAAAAAAAGGAGAGATACTTCCTTTTTATCGGAAATATCCCTCCCCGGAATATTATCTTGGTATGTCTCAACCGTGTCAGATGAATGGTATCGTCTCGTCCTCCAGAACTCCCGATTCCACTATCTTCTTACATATCTCATGCGAAGCTTTGTTCCTCAGGTCATATCCGTAACCTTCACTTCCCATTGTTTTAATCACTTCAACCATACTTCTGAATAAGGTCTGTTGCAGGGTCCTGTGGAATGTAGTCACCGCTGAAGCGAATCTTTTACCATTCCACCCATAATCGTTCAAGGCATGTTCAAGCTCTTTTGCAGCCTTGAATTCTCTGCTGTTTTCCAATTCATGTCTTTCCATTTCTTTGTTTATTGATTTTTAAAGGATTCAACAAAAAAGGGAGAAAGACTATATTTATCCTTCTCCCTTGTGAGTCAATTTATTTTTCAGGTCTAACTCAAAAACCATCCGTAATTCTCAGTATCTTCACCGTTTAAAGCTTTTTGGATACCAACCGCAAAATCAGTGCAGTTCTGATTTCTCTCCAGAAACTTGTCAATATAGGATTGTTTGGCGGCGTCATTGAGTAGCTGCATCAGATCCCAACAAGTGATATTCTCTCTGCCACACAATCCGAAATTTGGATTCTCTATATAGCCTTTCGTAGCTGCATTGACATTGGAATCACCTAAAATCACCTTGGGCAGTTCTTTAAGTTGTGAAGCGGGTAAAGCTTGGTATAATCTGAGCCTACCTATTATTTGGCAGAACTGTTCCTGTGAAATATTCGTCCTTCCCAGATTTTCAAGAAGTCTCAAATTCTGTTCGGGATTAAAGTCTTGAAATAACTGTAGTGCTGAACTGTATATATCTGCATCACTCATTACTTCCAGTCGTCCGGTCAGACCATCATTGGTCAGCATTAGATTTGAACAAACTTTCACTCTCCATCCTATGAATATCTTGAATTTTTCGGGTGATTTTCGGTTGTATAGGTTTTCCTCATTCAGACTTCTTACACCTCCGATACATAAATGTACTTCTTCTCCGTTCATCATTCTGCTCATAGACCTGATATGAAAACAGAAAGCCATACGTTGATAATAGATAGTCTCGTCCTCAGGTTTAAGTTCCTCCTTCTTTTTGGTTAATGCTCCCGGAACCCTGCCCAGGATTTTATGTGAAACTCTGATCTCTGTGTTACCAAAGTTCTCACCCGTAAAATAGCTCCTTGCAGCCTCCTCGATCCGGTGTATGAATGTCTGGTGGCTGATTGTTAGTTGATTATCTCCAAAACTAGGTACAATGCAATTACTTTCCAGTTCTTCAAGTGTAATGCCCGAAGTGTTACTTTCAATAAAATTCGGATGCTCCTTCTGTTCCTCTTCAGATACGATTACAGCATCTTCGATATTAACTGCATCCATCATTCTTGTCATCATTCCGATTGTTCTTGGAATGACAGTAAGTTCATTAGTCATTGTTTCCATACTATTCTTATTTTTTAGTTGTTAATAATCCGGTAAACAAAAAGAAGTCGAAAAGTCCGTTATTTCTTCTTCAAACTCTTCAACTTCTTGATTCCTTTCAGTACCGAAGCTATCACCTCCAGCACCGTTATAACTACGTCCTGTGCCTTGTCATAATTCATTCATCGGACGTATTATCAGTTATTGTCGCCGCAGTATCCGTAGCGACTTTACCCGTGGCGGATTTTTTCTTTCCCAATCTTCCACCATACTTCTCGGCAAGCTCGATCAATATGGAGCCTGCCACGATGATCTCCGCTACATTTGCGGCGATCTTCAATGCTTTTACTAAATTTCCCATTTCTCTAATTTTTAATTGTTTGTTATTACGTTTCTATTCTCTTATATATTCTTCTCACATATAAGGCTTTGAGGGGAAATGAAGAAAGGGGGAAAAAAAAGAAAAGCCGTCATCAAACCTCCTCGATTCAACTTGACTTTCCGACAGACTGCATACTTTGGGTAATCAAGACTAAAGCTGTGAAAACTACTCGTACCGTTGCTATCCCTCGAATTAAATCTCTAACCATTATCTGAAATTAGAATTAACCCGGTAAATTATTTCTTATTATAATGCCTGAAGCTGACGCACCTTATTCCAATGGTGCTGTATTATGCTCCAGGCTTTTTCTCATATATAAGGGTTTGGAAGGTTTCAGGAAGGAGAAAAATAAACGGCCACACTTTGATATATAAATGAAAAGTCCGCAAACAAAAATCCGGGCGCTCTGTTATATCCGGATAAAGGAGCATTGTATGGAGAGAACAGAACTGACTGAGGCTATAAGAAAAGTCTGTGAGATACAAAACGATATCAGAATAGACATGAGGGTGAGAGGTAAGAACTGGTACTTTGATGCCGCATACATATTTCTCGGAGGGAAAGAAGTGTATGTGACGGATGCATTATATATAATAAGCATAGACGAACTGGACACTGAGTCATTGAACAGAATATATCAAAAGATTGTTCTAAAATAGATTTCCCTTATAGTTGAATAAATTGACGCAATAAAAGCAGTGGTTCGTGGAGAATAGCTGCTTTTTCACTATAATCCGTATTATTTTGGAGGTCTTGAGTTTTTTGCCTATCTTTGTAGTAACCCATATATCAGACCATTATGAACAGCAATAATAAAAACCAGATAATCCGTTTTGACTGGGCGATGAAACGTCTGCTCAGGAACAAGGCAAACTTCAGTGTCCTTGAAGGCCTGCTCACCACGTTACTGGGTGAGAGGATCATTATCCAGAGGCTTCTTGAGAGCGAGAGCAATCAGGAGGACGAATATGACAAGTATAACCGTGTGGATATGCTTGCCGAGAACTCCAAGGGGGAGCTGGTATTGATAGAGGTGCAGAACAATAATGAATATGCCTACTTCCAGCGTATGTTGTTCGGTACTTCCAAGCTGGTCACTGAATATATCAACAGAGGGGAGAGCTATGACAAGGTCCGTAAAGTATACAGCGTCAATATAGTCTACTTCTCCCTAGGACATGGCAGGGACTTCGTTTATCATGGAAAGACGGAATTCAGGGGTATCCACACTAATGATCTTCTTGAACTCACCCCGTTCCAGAAACAGACATTCAAGGTGGATACGGTAAGTCAGCTATATCCTGAATATTATATCCTGAAAGTGAACGGTTTTAATCAGGTAGCAAAAAGTCCCCTGGAAGAATGGATCTACTACCTGAACACTGGGGAGATACCTTCCACTGCTACAGCTCCAGGTCTTGAGGAGGCCCGTGAGAGATTGAAACTGGATAGCATGACCAAGGATGAGCTTGCTGCCTATTACCGTCACTTGGATAATATTGTAATCCTTCGTGATAATATCAATACTGAACGTGAAGAAGGAAGAGCGGAAGGGATTGAAGAAGGTTTGAATAAAGGTAGGGAAGAAGAAAAACGAGAAAATGCCCGTAATCTAAAAAAATTAGGAGTAGCAGTTGATATCATTTCACAAGCTACAGGGTTATCCAAGGAAGAAATTGAAAAACTATAATAAACTTCTCCATATATCAATGAGAGGGGCTGTATTGTATAGCTCCTCTTTTTTTATATGAATACAAGCAACCAGTCCTCAAAAGAATCTAAACAGCCTATATGGATGGAAGTATTTTTACGCCCTTTAACAGAACAAGGTTAAATGAATATAAAGATGAGGGGGGAGTAAAAGGGGGAGTGTTATAAATAAAAAAATCCTTGAATGTTGATATTCAAGGATTTACATGTGTGAAAAGCTCTATGCACTTTGTTTTGGTGGTGCCACCAGGAATCGAACCGGGGACACAAGGATTTTCAGTCCTTTGCTCTACCAACTGAGCTATGGCACCAAGTCAGTGGTTAAGCACATAGGAACTTACTTCTCAGCACATTCAATAAAAAACCTTAGCTTCTCGTTTGTGGTTGCAAAGGTAGACATATTTTTTGATTCTACAAATTTTCTACAAATTTTCTGTGAAATTCTTTTTGATTTCAAAAAAATGCCTTACCTTTGCACTCGCAAAACAGAAACGGAATGTAGCGCAGTTGGTAGCGCACTACGTTCGGGACGTAGGGGTCGGGCGTTCGAGTCGCCTCATTCCGACAGAAGGCGACAAACGAGCAAAATCGGTTGTCGCTTTTTCTTTTCCACCTTCGCAACTTGCTGTAAATCTGCGGAAAATCTTAAAAACTTCATTCTCGTTTTCTGTTCGATAATCATCATTTTCCTTGTCGAAGTAAATTCCGCTGGGATAGACTAAATTTTGTATTTTTTGCCTATTAGAGAAATTACTATCACTCCACAAACCACCTAATTTACAGGACATTTCAATCGTTTGATTGATATATTTCATCATGTTCGATAAATTTTTCCCTGCATCTTCAAGCTCTCGTCTGATTTCTGCTAATCTCGAATTTAATTCGCTCATAGTAGCCGTATATATTTCACTATTAATTTCTCCCAGACCAAACCGAACTTTGACTGTATTAATTCGATTTTCACACTCTGTTTTCCGTTTTAAAAGAACTTTCTTTGTTTCACCTTTATTTTGATTGTATTCTTCAAAAACCTTTCTTAAAACGTCTGTAAGTATCGGGATAAGTCCATCTGGTATATTATATTCATTTAAAAGATTGATATACTTCTGATGCAGTTTCTCTGTGCTATGATTACTTTTACACCCTTTCTTATTGCATTTATAATAATCCCGTCCACGTGCTTTCACTGTGTATCCAGTTAAATAGCCACCACAGTCCGAACAGATAATATGCCTTTTCAATGGGAACGGCTCAGTAATTTCTTTGTGTTCATATCCTGCATTCGATATATCATTCACTTTATTAAATATAGCCTCATCAATTAATATCTCTTGATTACCTTTTATAATTTCATCACCCAACAAACTATGCTGTATATACCCACAATAAAACGGATTATGAAGAATTTTATTTAAATGCTTTCGGTCAATGGATAACCCCAACCCCTTTAACCGATGAACTATTTCTATATCTTTAATCCCCTCTGTTGCTTTCCAGATAAAAGCATTACGCAGTATCTTGCCTTTTTCATTCACTGTAAGAACGTGTTCTCGACCTACTTTTAGTTTATCATAACCTAGCGGAGGTTTTGAATACCAGTTGCCATTTCGTAAACACTCCACCATACCTGTGATACATTTATCCTTTCGAAGGTTATTCTCAAACTGATTAAAAAGAAAGATAACATCTTCCATAAATCCACCTGCCGCACTATCTGGGTCAGTAGCCTGCGTTGCAGACACCACATATATTCCTTTAGCTTTGAGATATGCTTTTGTCATCATCGCCTCATAACCAGCCCGACTGAAACGGTCAAATGAATAGACAAGAATTATATTTATCTCTTTATCTCTAGCCACCTCTGCAATCATTTCACGGTATAGTTTACCTTCAACTTTTGCACTCTCATTCGTACCGCCATAATACTTTTTTATACGAATAGCATGACTTTCTGCATATTCCGTACATATCCTTCTCTGACTTTCTAAACTGCCATTTGTATCAGCTTGCCGCTCCGTTGACACTCGCGTCCATACAGCAGCTACTTTATTTGTCAATTTAGAAAACTCTACTACTTTCTCTTTACTTTTTTTCTTACTCATCAATCATTAAATTAAAGGTTAAACGTAATAACACCTAATGTATAGAAGAACTCCAGTATCTTTTTTTGTTCTTCTTTGTCTAAAATACCTATTGCTTGAAATTTCTTATCATAAACTTTCAATTCATCCTCATCAAACATTTGTTACAAAGGATTATTTGCCATGCCATTGCACAACTTATTTTCACACGTTCATGCAAAATCCACAGAGCAGGGAAGTGCATATACATGAACGTGCTTCCTGCTCCTAACTTGTTACAATAAAATTGAATTTGAAGTATCTTTCGCGGTGGATTTACCTTTCTTCCAAGCAAATATACGACTTATAGATTATTTTGCCACCCTATTACGTTAATTTATACTAAAGCGACTAATTTACGAAGAGTATTTACACTCGTACCAGTCAATTTAGACACATTTCTCAAAGAGTAATTTCTTTTTAATAGTTTAATTTCTTCTTTATACTGTTCTTTCATCTCCGATACAGTTTTACGATAACCAGTTTTACGTCCAACAACCCCACCATTTTGTATGTGATGCACATATCCGCTTTCCATTCGTTGTCGAATTGTAGTACGTTCCATTCTAGCAACTTCCAGTAAAATAGTAATAAGAAATTGTGCCATTGGATTAATATTCCCCAAGCTATCCAGCGTTTCAATATTATAATTCTTTACACATAAACAAATTTTCTCATGGTTAAGTAATTCAATCACTTTCAGAGCCTCCAGCGTATTCCGTCCTAAGCGACTTATTTCAAGTACCAATACTTTATCAACGTGGTTTTCTTTTACATACTGTATCAGTTCAATGATTTCACAACGTTCATCATTACTTTTAGCCCCACTAATTTTATTAGCAAATATTTTCACTATATTCAAATCGTTATTCAATGCATAATATTTCAGTTCATTAACCTGACGGTCAAAATCTTGTGCCATTGTACTTACTCGTGCTAAAATTACTGCTGTTTTCATATTAATTACTATTTAACTGTACAAATATACGGTTCCAGTTTCAAATTGGCACAACAATCATAGTTAATAATCTCTAGACCAGACGGTTAATCAACAAAATCATCTGTATCAAAATAAAATATGCAACTAAACATTTATAATCAAAGTAAAGCTATTATCTTTGCACTGACATATTAGAAATTTAACGTAGAAGCGTTTAGGATATTATCTCGTTTTCAGAATCTGGTAAATATTACAATAAACAAAGTTTAGATTCTGTATATCAATAAAATAACATTTTTCCTATCTTGTCAAAGGAACAATATAGAAACAAAATCAATATTTTAAGCGATTCTCGGTTTTTCGTATTTCAGTTAGTTTCATCCCTTGCACTTGATCGCATTCAAAGTGCTTTTCAAAGCAGTTTTCCGATTATCGACCTCTTATCCGAAGAATGCCGTTCGGCAGTTCATCGATGAATTGTTGCAGCCAAAAAAGGAAAAAATGGGCTGTGGTCTTTGTCTCATATCTTCATTGAAACTTGTGTTTTCTGCAAAGGTAGTTGCTTCTATAAAACCATAGGCATATAGAAAGGCAAATATGCCTACCTAAATATAGTTTACTTTGATTTAGCATATATAAGGCTAATGCACAAACTAAACTGAATTTTCAACGCATTTCCATAATCTGACCACTTGCAAAATATACAGCCAAAAGAGAAGAAAGGTTCACCGCATATTTTCTCTTTTCGCTGTAGTTTTTGTTTTATGTTATATTTCCTACGACGTAAGCCTGTCTGTTTTACTTTCAAGGCACATTCTACTCAAGTTGTAAATGAAAGACATCTTTCAAAAAGATAATGGACAAATACATATCGACCTTGCAAATGGCTGATTAAATTGAAGTATCGTAAGTGTGTCAAATTATTAACCAATCTAGTATATTAAATAAAACTGGTGGATATTGGCAGAATTTACATAAAAAAAACAGTGGATATTGACATGATTAACAAACAAAAGTTGGTGGAAAATGCAAAGAGTACTATATTTGCATACCAAAATTAACGAACATGGAGAAAAACGCAATATTATTTAAGCGCAAGATGTACGACCGATTGCTCAAATGGAAGAGGGAGCGGAACGGTGAATCAGCCATTCTTATACAGGGAGCAAGACGAATCGGAAAGTCCACACTTGCAGAAGAATTTGCCCGTAATGAATATGAGTCCTACATTCTCATCGACTTTGCCATTGCGCCAGTAGAAGTACAGGAACTTTTTAATGATATATCAGACCTAAACTATATATTCCTTCGACTGCAACTTATCTATCGTGTGCAGTTGATTGAACGCAAGTCTGTAATCATATTCGATGAAATACAAAAGGCTCCTTTGGCTCGTCAGGCTATCAAACATTTGGTTAAAGACCGTCGATACGACTATATCGAGACCGGTTCACTCATTACCGTTCACAAGAGCAGTCAGGATATCCTGCTGCCGAGCGAGGAGACGCGGGTCGATATGTTTCCGATGGACTATGAAGAGTTTCGCTGGGCGTTGGGCGATACCGCCACGATACCGTTGCTGCGTACGACGTTTGAAAAACGCATACCGTTAGGCGATGCCGTTCATCGGAGAATGATGCGCGATTTCCGCTTGTATATGCTGGTTGGAGGTATGCCTAAAGCCGTAGCAGAATATATTAAGACGAACAATCTCGGAGCGGTAGATTTAGTAAAGCGGGATATTGTCTCGTTGTACGAAGAAGATTTTTGGAAGTTGGATGACACGGGCAGAGCTACCGCATTGTACGATGCTATACCTGCACAGTTGAGTAAGAATGCCTCGCGGTATCAAATAGCATCGGCTATACCCGGCGAAAGAGCAGAGCGGGTTGCAGGCGTAGTCAAAATGATGAATGATTTCATGTCTGCAAATGTTGCATATCATTCCAATGATCCGAATGTTGGACTGGCTCTTACAATGGACAATGAACGTTTTAAAATATACGCGTCCGATACCGGAATGTTTGTCACACTGGCTTTCAAGGACAAGGATTTTACCGACAACATCATATATGAAAAGTTGCTGAATGACAAACTCAGTACTAATTTGGGTTATGTCTATGAAAATGTTATTGCGCAAATGTTGCGAACCGCAGGTAAACAGTTGTTTTATCATACGATACCATTTGCAGACGGAAAGAAATATTATGAGGTTGATTTTTTAATATCGGATGGTCATAAGGTGTCGCCGATTGAGGTGAAGTCCTCGGGTTACAAATCGCATGCATCGTTGGATGCCTTTTGCGATAAATTCTCCGACCGAGTTAAAAATAAATATATCATCTATACCAAAGACCTAAAACGAGAGCAAGGGATTGACTATATCCCTGTATATATGACAATGTTCTTGTAAGAGATTGGATGGCACTATATAAGACTGGACTCTTCGGAATTTCCGAGAAGTTCAAGCCTAAGATGAAAATTATTAGTTAAGAACCAATGACCTTTGAATGATTCATAAACTAACATATAATAATAGGGTGTTATCTGCAGAGGAGAGAGCCGAATTCTGCAGAATATCAGACGAATATATAAACGAGTTTTCCGGGTATGTTGAGGGCATACACCAATTTGCAAATGAGTATCATGTATCAGACAATTCGGATTACAATAAGATAACCAAGACGATAATAGATATTGAGACTTTTACCAGTTATGCTTTTTGTGATTGCATTGTTCTGAACAAGTTGTTTGTTAGGGCGACAAATCTTTATGAAAAAAGTTTTGTTCGAGGAAAACTGAAAGTTCAACTCAATGAAAGTTTCAAAAGACTATACGGGTTCAAAAAAGGCTATAAGTATTCATATTGCGCTCAGTTAGAAAGTATCGTCACTATGTTTCCCGGATTCAGAAGAGAGTTTGACGAACTATTGTCGGATTTAGAGCAAATCTCGAAAGATTCTTGGTGGAAAGATGTGCGGGATGCAGAAGTACATATTGACATATTTAAGCTGTATGAACTGCGGCACGAAGAAATAAATGAGAGCAAGATTGTAATGGAGACTTGGCAACTAATAGATTTGTTTAATCACATTAATCGTTTTATCTGCAGATTGCATAGAGTCTATCTCAATTATATAACAGCACAGTTCATAAAAGAGAATGGCTATATCCCCAGTGTATAATAGTTATAGACATAGAATAACGAATTAGTGAACAGTGAGATATTTGTTCAGTAACTGATTTAATATAGCAAATGACTAAAAATATAAAAGATATTACAATGGATGAGGAGGAGAAACTTGATGCTTTGAGACAAGATTTCTTTTCCTATTATCGTCGAATGAGAAGTAATCTGTTTTCGGATACAGAAATTGTATATGAGACGAGATTAACAACTGAAGTATTTGATTTAAAACTCCAGCAACTATCGCAGGATAAGAAACAGTCAGAATTTGAAAATTTTGCGATTGCGGTAGCTTCTCGTTTGATTACACCGAATATTAAACCGCAAACAGGTCCGGATGGTGGCGGTGATGGAAAAGTAGATGGGGAAACATATCCTGTTGATAAAGCAATATCGGATAAATGGTGGATATCAGAAGGTAGTACAGGCGACCAGAAATGGGCTATCGCTATCAGCGTTCAAAAAAGTTGGCAGAGTAAAGTTGAAGCTGATGTTAAGAAAGCGGTGGAGACCAAACGCGGATATACCAAATTACTTTATTTTACCAACCAGAAAATAAAATCCAGTTCACGGCAAGCTAAAGAAGATGAATTGGCACAGCAGTATGGAATATCTGTAAGCATATTTGATGGAAAGTGGTTCTCATTTGCTGTATTTGAACAAGGTTGTTTGGATATCGCCATTGAGAAATTGAATTTTTCCGATGAGTACCGTAAAAAGACTATAAAAATAGGACCTAACGACAAAGAGCGGAAGTCGGAATTAAATAAGATAGAAGACGATCTTATTAAGCATACAGTCGCGGACCTCGATACTGATTATGTAAATGATCTTTTGAAGACTTGTATTTTAAGTCGAGGGTTAGAAAAACCTCGAATGGAGACTGAAGGGAGATTCAATCGTGCTTTAAGAGAAGCAAAAGTTCATGGTACATCCATACAAATATTTAATATTATTTACAACCATGCATGGACTTCATTTTTCTGGTTCCATGATGTTGAAGCTACCTATTCAGACTATTTAAAGTTAAAGGATTATACAAAAGAACATCCGACCGTACATACAATAGAGCGGCTGACCAATATCCTCACTAATCTTGAAAATGTAATATCATTGGGACTGTTTGATACAAGTAAGTTTGCCATTGAGGTACAATTTATTAAGGAATTAAGACAGTGTTCCAAATTATCTCAACCATGTCAGTTGTTTTTAGACTTATACATATCTGAGCATAGATTATTCCAATTGATTAATCGAAATGAAGATTTAACGGACGAGTTACAGACACTAACATCACTTATAGAGCAGTGTGCTAATTATCTTGATATTAGTTTTAGTGCACAATCACGGATCGTTGAGTTGCTGGGACGAGTAATATCTGATAATCCGGAATTTGAGCGACTCGTTGATATGATCGCAGACATATCTTCAAAAAGAGAGTCGGAAGTTCAGGGTGCTATGACACATTTTACTCGTGCTAACGCCTTAATGGAAAAAGGAAACTATGTGTCTGCTATCAAGCATTTGGGACATTGTGTACAATCATTTCTTAAAGAAGGGTGTGAAGAAGAATATGTCAAGTCTTGTGGCAATATGGGAATGGCGTTATATCATTTGGAGCTGCCCTATAGTGCTGAGGCGTATTTGGTAAAAACAGCATCTTTCCTTGTCCGGGATTTCTATGAACATGGAGCAATTCCTCATTTGTTGATTACCGTTCTCTCAACGCTGTGTGAGATTGAGTTGATGCTTGGTAGATTGGTGATGTATTTGAATTGGAGAGAATTGCTTTTTATTATTTCTCGCAATGGACAAGAATTTGAAAGCGAGTTATTTTTAGAACGAGATACTATAGCAGATGGTGGTTGGGCTTGTCGTTTTGCGATGGCAGACACAGGTAATCCGGAATTCTCTATACTTCCTGATATCCTTGATAGATGTGATATGCCTCTTTCTACTAATTATCTGAAATACGCTCTTGGATATACCGATGAAGTAGATGAACATTTTGCAGAACTTATAACTGCTGGTAATTGGCAGGATTTATTGCTTAAACAGCCTATTCATGAGCAGTTTTGGGGACAATTATCCATAGCTACTGACGAAACAACAACACTCTCAACGCTTGCCAATAACTGTAGATTTTATGTAACATATGATAACAGCATTCAGAACCAATTGGTTGCAGAAACATTTTTAGCCTCTGTGGAAACTATGCTGGCAACATTTGCCAACATAGAATTGGTTATTCTGCAGCCAAAGATACAAATCCATATAAAGGAGACGAAAGAGGATTCATCACTATGTAAAGGAGATACAAATACAGAGTACATCTTTTATGTGAATCATGAGACTTTAACAGATCTTGTCTATTGGAATTGCTTCGTTTACTTTATCGGATTCTTTATGTCTTATAACACTGTCTCCAAAGATGATGTTAAAAAGTTGTTGGAAGAACGTCAAAAGAGTGAAAAGATAATGGATCGGGTATCTTCATTGATGCAACTGAATAGGTCTGTATATTTTGTTCTTGGCGATAATTTTAAGTATTCTATTAGCAAATGGCAGAATGCAAATGATAAGATTTATCCATGCTTAATAACTAGACCGGCTGTAAAGCCTCTAAAACGCCATAAATCACAACAACAAAATATGTCTGTCTATACGATATCATCCAATATGCAATGGTGGGACAATGCCCAATGGTCTGGGGTAGGATTTGTTTTCGACAGAAATATGGAACGCCCGCCCGTTCTTGCATTCCTATTTAAGGACGTTGAGGAAGGGAAAAAGATAATACATGAGTGGAAATCAAGTATAGGGCAAGGAAAACCCGATATAGAAATACAGATAATAAAAGGTATAAATAAGAATCATCCAACATGGTACCGTGTATGTGTAGCTCCTGTAGTATCTGAGGATGATAGATATGATGGTCGTTATGTAGGCATAATGTGCAGAAAACATACTATGACTCCAACTGATTCGAAGAATCTGGATGCATTTGAACAGATATATCCTCGCTTCGACAAATGTTGTATAGTTGCAGCGTTGATTAGTGATGATGCCAAACAGCTTTTGAGGTCTATTGACTTCAATGAGTCAATAGAATTGAAAGTTATTATCACGGACGCGTGGCGAGTGTCTGCTATGGATAGTACATGTAATGCATTGGAATGGGACGATGATCCAATAATTCCAGAAGAAGAAAGTAAAACAGCTCCAGTCCTAGCATTGTTAGAAAATTTACGAGAAATACAATCTAAACACTAATGAGTGTTTGTCTTTTTACAATGAGAAATCAAAGCATGTGAATTTTATTTGTCATATAATAAAAAACGAATAAGTTGGATAAGGGTTACGTTCCTGCTTGCAGATAAGATGACAACATTCCAGACAGCGTGAGACTGTCGGGGTATTAGGCTCCCCCGAAAAGAATTTCGTGGACAATAAGTACGCCAATTTGGTTTCCGCGAATGGCAATGTACTTACATAGAGATCGGAATATAAGAATCTCTCATGTCCTGAGTTTAAGAAGAAATATAAAAGCACTATGTATGGTTTGGTCAAACACAGTGCTTTTCCATTTTGCGAGAGATTCCTGCTTTATATTTTCAGTTCCTTGATGGCTCTTTTTATTCCGCAGATGACCGATGTCTTGTTGTTTCTGACAGCGGAGAGTGCCGATGAAAGACTGGAAGCGGTAATGAACCGTGTGCCGTCCTTGGATTGCAGGAACTGCCCTTTATCCAGAACGGACTGCCAGCGGGATTGGATGAAGGAGTTTTCGAGTAGCACATCGAAAAGGATAACTACATGACGAAGATTATTCACCCGGATATGAAAGCCCTCCTTGCAGGAAAAGAGAGCTTCCATATCCTCGATGCAAACCTCTGAAACGCAAAACAGATGATAAGTATTGGCACAAGACACAATACCTGTCATCTGTTCTTGGGTGAAGTTGCAGCCGAAAGAAAGCGGCGGAGCTTTTATAAAACCATCGGTATGATGCGCGATAGGTGGCGGCAACGGTTCCGACCGGTCATACATCCTTCGCAGCTCCATACACTTTTCAAAGGAGAAGTCGGATGCGGCAAAAAGAGGCTGGATAAGGTGGGCGCATTCGTTCAGCAGTCCCTTGACGATGTGGATGTTCATCTCGTGGCAATTCCGGCAAATTGCACTGTTGCAGTTGATGTACCGGTGACTATTTATGAAGTCATCCACATAGCGGCTATACCGCTTGTCACCCACAATCACATCCTGAAGATAGAGTTCTCTCGCTTCGGAAAGTAACTCAAACAATTCCTCCGCTACATCCTTTTCGGTAGCAAAGTGGGTTAGGTGCTGCTTCTCTTCAAAAAAAGAGAAGACTTTTTGATTTGTTCTTTCATGTCAATTAACTTGCTTTATAGTTTCAATTCCTTGATAACTCTTTTTATTCCATAGGCGACCGATGTCTTGTTATTTCTGGCGGCAGAAAGTGCCGATGAAAGACTGGAAGCGGAAATGAACCGTGTGCCGTCCTTGGATTGGAGGAACTGCCCTTTGTCGAGAATCCTGGCGATTCTGTCCTGCGACACGGGTGGGTCGAGTTCCTGCGAGATGGTGCGGATAAGGGATTTCTTATTCATAATTAACCGATTCGACAACTGAATTTCAGACAACTCCGGTTTGTGTTCTGCAAATCGGGCATCCTGCTTTTCATGCCTTCGGATTTTCCACCCCTCATGCTTCGGTTCATTGAAAAAACGCCTGCGTATCGACTTCCGACTCTTCGGGAGGGAACGCGGTGGCGCAGGACACCTCACGCCATGCCTCGACATCCTTTCGCTGTGCCTCGTGGTGCGTTTCGAGCGTCTCGATGGCATCCGCACCTACGGGCAGATGCAGCGGAGGGTTTTCACTGTCGGCCGCTTTCACGACCAGTCTTCCCAACACTTCGGGATTGCCCGGCTCTCGACCGTTCATGTATTTCACGAAACCGCTCATCCGCTCCCGGAATGCGTCGTAGTCCGCAATGGGTCGTGCGGGAAGATGATAGGCGGAATTGAAATTCATGAAATCCGTGCGGAACAGGCCGGGAGCGACGATCGTAACCCGGATGCCGAATTGTTCCGTCTCGAACGCAAGGGACTCGGAGAACCCCGTAACGGCGAATTTGCTCGTGTGGTAAATGGATGGTCCGACACCCGAATATCCCGCAGCGGACGAAATATTGAAGATGTGTCCGGCATGTTGTCTGCGCATGACCGGTAAAACGGCACGGGTAACGCGCATCAGTCCGAACAGATTGGTCTCGAATACGTCACGAATCTGCTGCTCGTCCGACTCCTCGAAGTAGGTGAATTGTCCGTGACCGGCGTTGTTTACCAATACGTCGATGCGTCCGAAGTGCTTCACGACCGCTTCGGCCATCCGGTCGAACACCGCCTGTTCGGTATTCGTCACATCCAACGCATACGGAAGCAGCTGCGCTGCCCCGTCTTCGATATGCGTCGTTATTTCTCCGCTGCGCGAGACCGCCGCCACGCAATGCCCGGCGGCGAGCGCCGCCTCCATAATGGCATGTCCCATACCACGAGATGCTCCCGTAATCAGCCAGACTTTGGCTGTAGTATGTTGTTCGCTATTCATATTTACCAGTTTATAAGAAGTTTGCAAAACCAATCAGCACGCATGCCGTCAGCAAGACAGCGATTTTCCAAACTGACGCCTTCTCCTTATAGAGAAAAACGCCGACAAAAATCATCACGAGCGGTGAAAATGCCCCGTTGAGCGGTACGAGAAAGCTCAACTCGACTCCCGAATCGACAATGCGGTTCATCAATACGAGGCATATTACCTGCATCAGTATAGACAGAGCCGTCGGTATAGGTCGGGTAAATCCCTGTGTCCGCGGCCAAATTGCCGTTGCTCCCAGGGAGAACATCGTCGCAATCAAAAATAGTCCGATTGTAGTTGCAGGTAGGCTGTCCATGACGTCTACTTATTTCATTTTACCTGCGATGCCTATCAGGGCGCAGGCCACTATAAGCAGCGTGATTTTCAATGCCGATATACTTTCCTCGTACACGAATATTCCCAGCATGCTCACGACAAGCGGTATGACTGCTGAACCTAACGGTATCAGAAAACTGAGTGCGACACCTTTGTAAAGCATCCGGCAAAAAAGCGATGAGCCGAGCAATAAGGCCAGGATGGAAGCCAGTGTGGGCCAGAACTTCGTATAGCCGGCCGTCAGTGGAAAGAGGGACATGCCGACAATTTGTAGCACGATGGCTCCCGAAAAAAGCAATACGGTCGTCGGCGACGCCGTTTTTTGATGTTCGATTCGTTTCATGCGGATTTTCATTTATTTTTCGACAAATGTAGCGGTTATGCCAAACATACTGGGTAAACAAATCCGTGTTTGTATGATATGAATCCGTGATAATGATGCGATAATCCGCATTTTACATTACTTTTGCCGAATGAAGGACAAAAACGGAATCATACATTGCAAAACACCGCAGGAGTTCAACCGCATCATCGGAGTCAAGACCTATCATCCGTTGATTTCTGTTGTCAACTTCTCGCAAATCGCCGAATACAGCCATCCGCAAGGCTGGAAGCAGGACTATTATGTCATAGCACTCTGCCGAGGAAACTCATCGTGCGGTGTGAAATACGGTCGTAACATGTACGATTACTCGGACGGTACGCTGGTCTTTACCAGCCCGGGACAGACGGTCGTTTTTCAGGAGTACGGAGAGCCGTTCCGGCCGGCAGAGGACAATTGGGCCGTCATGGTGCATTCCGATTTCATCCGGGGGACGGCACTGGGGCGCGACATCGGAAATTACGTATTCTTTTCGTATGAACTCCACGAGGCGTTGCACCTGTCGGAAGAGGAAATCGGACATGTGTTGAGTATTTTTCGTCACATCGAACGGGAGCTTCGGCAACGCATCGACGAACATACACCTGAAATAGCATGTGCCTCCATCGGCTTGCTGCTGAGCTATTGCCGCAGATTCTACGATCGGCAGTTCAAGATGAGGCATCGGGAAAACATGGATATCGTAAGCCGGTTCGAGAAACTGCTCCGCGATTATTTCCATTCCGATTCCCTCTCGAAAAACGGGTTGCCGACCGTGAAATATTTTGCCGACCGACTGAATCTTTCGTCCGATTACCTGACCGCCGTGCTTCAACGCGAAACGGGTATGAATACCCGAAAACATATCCAGAATCGAATGATTGAGACGGCGAAAGACAAACTGGCATTGGACGAACGCCCGATAAGCCAGATCGCATACGAGCTGGGATTCGAGTATCCCCAATACTTTACCCGCCTGTTCAAACGACAGACGGGAATGACGCCGGCGGAATATCGCAGACGAAAGTAGTGCCGGTACAGCGTTTTCAAGGAGTACCCGATTATATGCTATCGAACCTACAGGGTTGAGGATTAAGCCAAATTTTGTCCCCAACCGCTATACCGAGCGTTCATGTGCTGTTGGGGTTATTTCGTCCGGGACGGCACGAAGACGATTTGTTTTGAACCGTTTGAAGCGGTATACTCTCCTAAACGGGCGAAGTAGAATCGTCGGAGCGGAATGTCCTTGACGACAAAGGACCTGAATCCGGCCTATTTCACGGGCGGGTCAAGTTCCTGCGAGACGGTGCGGATAAGAGTTTTCTTTGTTTATGTTATTTATATTTCCTCCTACTCGATTAAGGATAATCAATATCTACTCAATATGTTTATTGCTTTCCTATATTAACAACAAGTGAGACCTCTATAAATTAGTTCACTTTGGTTTTTCCCCTATACGCACTCGGATTAAAGTAAACCTAAATCTGGATGTACCCCGACTATATGTAGATATGAGAACAGTCCTACTTTATATCACTAAAAATGCGACGATTTACATTGGGTCAATCGAACAATCCGTTTACCAAATTGACAGCATCATCCTTCTTTTGGTTGATGATTTTTGCGTACACCTGCGTCATTTTCACATCCGCATGACCGAGCAGCTTCGAGGTAGTATAGAGATCTGCTCCAAGGGTCAGCATCATCGTGGCGAATGTGTGCCGGGCCACATGGAAATAGAGAAGTAAAATGAGCACTGGAAAAGAAAAGAAGCTATAACGTAATAATCTGAAAATGTGTTATTTCTCCACATTGTTCCAAACGGAGAAAACGCAAGAATTTGAGGATTATTGCAGCTGTTCAGTTACCAAACCGTTAGCCGGACAGTTACCGAAAGGTATCAAGGTAACGCGAAGCGGATCAGATAATTTGAAACGACGATATATTACACTGGTTGTCATAGTTTTGCATACCAAAGGACGCTTGTAAAACAGGTAAATTTGCCACTAAAATTATAAGCGTATGAAAGTAGAAAAATTCAAGGTTCTGCTCTACCTCAAAAAGAGCGGACTGGACAAGTCGGGCAAAGCCCCGATAATGGGACGCATCACCGTGAACAGGACGATGGCGCAGTTCAGCTGTAAACTCTCCTGTACTCCCGGGCTGTGGAATCCCCGCGAAAGCCGGTTGAACGGCAAAAGCAGGGAGGCCGTTGAAACCAATGCCAAAATCGACAGGCTGCTGCTTGATGTCAATGCCGCGTTTGATTCCCTTCTGGAACGAAAGGCTGATTTTAACGCCGCTTCCGTCAAGGATGCCTTTCAGGGTAGCATGAGCACCCAGATGACCCTGATGAAAATACTGGATGCCGTCAGGGATGAAGTGAAGAGCCGTATCGGGATAGACCGGGCCAAAGGGACATATCCGGCATACGACTATACCTGCCGTACCATGCGCGAGTTCATTGAAGCCAGGTTTAAGACAAAGGATCTGGCTTTCGGACAGCTCACCGAGCAGTTCATCCACGATTACGAGAATTTCATCCTTGACGAGAAAGGACACGCCGTGGATACCGCACGGCATTACCTGGCAATTGTCAAGAAGTCTTGCCGGAAAGCCTATAAGGAAGGTCATTCCGAGCGGTTCATGTTCCAGCATTATGTCCTTCCGAAACAGACCGTCAAGACGCCAAAGGCATTGAGCCGGGAAAGTTTCGAGAAGATACGGGATGTCGAGATAGCCCCACACCGCACGACCCACCGCCTGGCAAGAGATCTGTTCCTCTTTGCCTGCTATACCGGAGTAGCCTACAGTGATGCCGTGACAATCACCAAAGAAAACCTGCATACGGACGAGGAGGGTAAATTGTGGCTGAAATACCACCGGAAAAAGAACGAACTCCGCGCAAGCGTGAAACTGCTGCCGGAAGCCGTTGACCTGATAGAAAAATATCATGACGATGAAAGGGACACCCTGTTTCCGATGATCCACTACCCGAGCATGAGAAACCATATGAAGGCACTGGCCGTACTGGCAGGGATAAAGGAGAACCTGTGCTACCATGTCGGACGCCACTCGTTTGCCTCGCTCGTCACCCTTGAAGCGGGTGTGCCGATTGAGACCATCAGCAAGATGCTGGGGCATGGCAATATCCAGACGACACAGGTGTATGCCCGCGTGACACCTAAAAAACTTTTCGAGGATATGGACAGGCTTATCGAGGCTACCAAAGATTTCAAACTTGTTTTATAACCACCAAACAACGGATATCATGAGAAGTACATTTTCCATATTATTCTACATCAACCGCGGCAAGGTAAAGGCTGACGGAACCACGGCTGTCATGTGCCGCATCACCATTGACGGCAGGAGTACCGCCATCACTACCGGTATATATTGCAGGCCGGAAGACTGGAACGCCAAAACCGGAACAACACGCACGGTAAGGGAAAACGCCAGACTGCAAGAGTACCGGAAGTATATCGAACAGACTTACGAGGATATTCTGAGGACACAGGGTATCGTCAGCGCGGAAATCATCAAGACCCGGGTGACAAGACAGTTCGTGGTTCCCACCCATTTGTTGCAGATGGGTGAGATAGAGCGCGAACGTCTCAGAATACGGAGCAAAGAGATAAATTCCATTTCCACCTACCGCCATTCCCGATACTTCCAGAAATACCTGACGGACTATCTTACCTCTTTGGGCAGGAAGGACATTGCCTTTGAGGAGATAACGGAAGACTTCGGCAAAGGTTACAAGGCATTTCTTGTACGGAACAAGAATTTCAGTTCCACGCAGACCAACCGTTGCCTCTGCTGGCTGAACAGGCTGCTTTATCTTGCCGTGGATAACGAGATACTGCGTACCAATCCGGTGGAGGATGTCGAATATGAAAAGAAGCCCGCACCCAGGCACAAGTACGTCACACGTGAAGAAATGAAAAGAATCATGGCCATGCCCTTGAATGACGGACGCGCGGAACTGGGCAGACGGGCGTTCATCTTTTCATGCCTGACGGGACTTGCCTATGCCGATATCAAACAGCTTCATCCGCGCCATATCGAAACGACAGCGGATGGCAGGCGGTTTATCCGCATCAACCGCAAGAAAACCGGCGTGGAGGCCGTTATCCCCTTACACCCGATAGCTGAACAGATACTGGCATTGTACAACACCACCGACATGCACAATCTCGTGTTCCCGTTGCCAAGCCGGGATTCCATCTGGCACGAGATACGGGAAATCGGCGTGATTCTGGGCAGGAACGATGACTTGTCCTACCACCAGGCCCGTCACGGGTTCGGGGTTCTCCTTATTTCAGAGAGCGTATCAATCGAAAGCATAGCCAAGATGATGGGGCACTCGAATATCAGCACGACCCAGGGATATGCCAGGATAACGGAGGACAAAATCTCAAAGGAAATGGACAAACTGATGGAAAAAAGAAGCAAACACCGCACACATTCCGGCCATGACAACCAATGACAGTTTCGCAGCCGCCTGTCTCCTCGCCGTCCATGGAAGTTAGTACAGACTTTTCTGAAAGCGGAAAGGTCAGGCGGCTGTGCCGTTTCGGGCAGAATCTTCCTTTGCGGGCAAAGGGTATTCAGCCCGAAAACCTTTCCCCTTTCACGTCTGTACAATGGACGCCGACGGCAGCGGAAACAAGCGACTGACGGAAAAGTCGATACAAAAACAACCCCAAAAGAAACAGCATACAGTCTGTATTATATAACCAGTCTGTATGCTGTTCTGATATTCTATAATAGGAGGGATATTTTTTGAAGACAGCATGAAATGGGCAGGCGGCAAACTGCGCTCCCTCCAGAAAAATCAATCCGCTTTTTCGACCTCCTGCCAATACCCGCCTTTGTCCGGCCTGATTCGTCGGAGTGTCCCGTCCGCTTTCAACCTGGCAATCTGTTTTTCCACGGCTTTGGGGGTTATTCCTATCCGCCGGGCAAGTGCTGTTGCGCTCAGTGTATTATCCTGTGAAAGCAAGGCGATGATTTTCTCCCTACTTTTTACATTTTTCTCCCTACTTTTTATTTTGCCATCACATTATGATAAAAGTTGCTTTTATCCGTAATTTCTATACTCAGAGGATAGTTTCACGGAATAAAAGCAACCTTATGGGGTTAGAACCAAGTTTTTCTATTCTGATTGTACGCTTCCCTGTACCCGTCCATCAGCACCCGTTCAATGTCGGAAGCCCTGTACAGGATTTTTCCTCCTACCCGGATATATGGCAGTATGCCGTTGTTGCGGTAATCCTGTAGGCTCCTGCGGCTGACCTTCAGTTTCACCGCCAGCTCCTTGTCGTTGTAATAGCGTTCCCCGTCCAGTGACGGCTTGTTGCTGTCGCATATTTTCTCCACCCTTTTTGAAAGGTCTTCCAGCGACGAGAAAAAGGCTCTCACACGCATGTCGTTTTCCGGTGTCAGCAGCCGGATGTTGCCATTGTCATTCATAAGCACGATATTTATGATTAACTGTATCAGTATTACAATTTCTTCCTTTATTGGCTACAATACACCGTTTCATCTCCACCACGGGAAAGACAGTCTTCACATCCTCCGGCCTGTAATACACCTTGTGGCTTATCTTGGTGTAAGCCAGCGTCCCATTCTCCCGCATCGTCTGTAGGGTTCTCGGACTGATACCGAGCAGCCTGCACACGTCATCGCTGTCAAGCCATTCCCTCTCTCCCAGATCCTCATGTTCCCGGTAGAGACGTTCCACCTTTCCCGCGAAATTCTCGAACTCCGAGAGCATCCTCTCGAAAGTCGCCTTGTCTATGACCACTACTTCCATATTCCTGTAATTTTAAGTTTAACATTGATTTTTTATTGTAAAAACGGAATGGCAGACAGATGGTATCTGAAAGGGATTCATGTGCCCGTAAACCGTTTCGGAAGCGAAGAAAATAAAAAAACGGGAATCGCCTACAAACCGGACGGCACGTGTCTCCAACAGACATTCTTTTTCACCGTCAGGTGAAAAAATCAAAGGTGGAAACCTCAAAGGACACCCTTATTTCTTTGAAGCAAAGGTAGCCGTTCCCCACCGGGGCGCAAGGCTGGGCCCTGCGGGTCGGCTGGGAAAAAATCATCCTCACGCTCCGCGCTCCGGTATTTTTTCCTGCCGAGCCTTGACACCTTTCCGGCGGGAGAACGGCTGTAAAGCATACAAAGAAACAAGAGTGCCTGCACCGCAGGCCGGATGTCTAACAGATAAAAATCAAAGGATATGGCGACAAAAGACGTGAAAGAATTCAACGGATGGTTCAACCGTTCATACGCGAGACTGAAAGAGAGCGTGTCCCTTTATGGAAAGATCAACGAGGACGCGTTCCATGACGCGTATCTGGCAGTCAGGAAGCAGGTGATGTTCTCAAACAACGGAATAGAGGACTTGGAATCCTACTTCTTCGGGTGTTATCGGAAAATCCTGCAATCGGGAACAAGGGAAGACAGCCGTTACGACAACCCCGGGGACGAGTATTTCTCAAGACTGGGTGAGGCGGACTGCACGGAAGAGACCGATGAGCGGGAAGAGATGCTTACCGGGTGCGACAGGCTGGTAAGGGACATACAGAAATTCCTCAGGCGGCACTTCTCCTACGAGGATTACAGGATATTCATGCTGCGGTTTTACGAGACCGGCAGCTCGTTCCGTACCATCGCCAGACACATGGGCGAGAAAACATCGGTGGTGGCACGTAGGGCACAGACCATGATGGAATCCGTCCGGGCGAACCGGAGATTCATTGCCCAAAGAAGACTGATTATGGCCGGCGAGGCGGCATGACAGAAAATAAATGTATCACTAAAAACATGATTGATTATGAAACTGACAGTTTATGACAAGAGCAATTCACATCCGGCACTGACCTACAAGGGAAAACGGATCATCACGGTATGCCGTGACGGCAGCATGTACCTGAGTAAGATATTGAGCAGGGAACTTAAACTGCACGCCGGAAACCGGCTGGGAATCGCCAGGGACGATGACAGGCCGAAAGACTGGTACATGTTCGTATCGGATGACGAAAACGGCTTCATGATATGGAATGACCCACGTTGCGCCCGTTTCTCCAACAGCTTCATAGCCGGAATGATACTCGATGCCGCGAAGGTGGAGAAATGTGCCGGATTTATGGTGGCAAGGGAGCCGGTGAAGGTGGACGGAAAGTTCTGTTACAGGATAATCCTTGACAATCCGATACCGAAAGGAAGGAGAGCCACCGGTACGAGATGAACACGGGACCGTTAAAGAGAAACGGGGGGGGCATCCGGCTGAAGGAAGAGATTCCGACAGCCGGGTGTCCCTTTTCTCATGCGGCCACATGTAGAATCATAACGGTTTCAGGTTGATACGGCTGCTGTATAGGGCATTCAGCTCGTCACGGTACTGTTCCAGGTGGGCCGAGAGGATATTGTCTATATAGCACGAGATGCTGACGGTCGGTGCTATCACGGAAAGCAGGATGCGCACCCGTTCGTAGTTGTCACTGCTGACATAGGTCTGTCGGCGCTCCCTTACAACGTTGTTATCAAACAGATGTTCGGGATAATCCTGCAAGCCGTTCCTTTTCTGGCGTGTTTTCTCTCGGAGGACCGGGGTCGGTACTTCTTCACCGGTAGATATGCCGGAATCTTCCACTTTGTTTGGTACGGCAGGAATCCCGGATTGATTTTCCGTTTTTGGTTCCTTGCCACCTTCTTTGGGGGAGTCGGCAGCGTTGTTTCCATGATTTTTTTCCATGAAGACGGCAGGAATGTCCCCAGTCATCATGTCGCGTATCTGCTCCTCGTTGATTTTAACCTCTTTTCTCTTTGCCATAATTATATATTTTAGATAGTTGGACAATTCTTTTCCGGCAATCTTGCATTTCCCTCATGTCGTGAATGCGACCATATGACCATTCCCGCATGTGAGTATCGCTGAACGGGTATGTACATCCACCAAATAAGTCGGTCACGTACCCAATCCCTCATGTGTTCCGTCCGGCATTAAGACGGTCACGCATTCATACATGGGGGAGTGGACGCATTATTATGTTCTTATATGTTTCCGTTCACCCGTTACCCAATGGGCGGATGCAATAATACACCCCGTACTTGACGAACACATGGATAATTGTGCGACCGGACGCGTTCTGACATGCGGCAAAATAACGATAAAATTTCCGGATTGCCACTATCATGGCGGTCTGCTGACGGTCTGTGACACCGTGTGTCATCCTGTTACACCGCCCAAGTGTCTCGATGGCTCCAGTTTTGGGTATTCAAGGAATGATAAAGATGGCGGTAGAAGGGGTTTATTGGCGGAAAGCGGATAGAATGCCACATTTTGATTTTTCGGAAGAAAAATTCATGTTCAAGCGAACATGGCAAGTTGTGTTTTGGGGCACCCGAAATTATTTCCGGCACCCCAAAACAACTTGCCACTCGCCTGAAGGCTCGGGACGGGCTTCACTCCGAAGTCGTTGCGCCTGAAGACGGAAAATCAGGAACAAAAACTTGAAAAATGACCGTAATAATATATACAGTCGGCCTCTCAAAAAATGGCCGCTACTGAAAAGAGAATGAACTTTATTCGTGTTTTCAACCTACCGCAGTCCGTATTTTTTCATCTTCCGATACAATGTCGCGGGATTTATTTTCAGTAACCGCGCCGCTTGTTCACGATGTCCGTTGCATATTTGCAGGGCTTTTATGATGGATTCTTTTTCTATTTTCTCGTCTTTCAATGGTAACATGATAGAGGCGATCTCCCCATTCGTGTGCTCCATTTGACCTCCTGTATTTAACTCAGGAAGTTCCAATAAAGGATTTTCCGAAACCAGCACGGCACGCTTGACACGGTTTTGCAGTTCGCGCACGTTGCCCGGCCACCGGTAGGCAAGCATCCTGCGTTTGGCATCCTCCGTAAATCCCCGTGTCTCCCTTTTCAGTTCTTTCGAGAAGCGTTCACGGAAAAACTCTGCCAACGGGAGGATGTCTTCCGGGCATTCCTCCAGAGAAGGCTGCCGGATATCAAACTCGTTCAGACGATGGTAAAGGTCTTCCCTGAACCGCCCCTCCTTGATAGCCAGTTCCATATTCTCGTTTGTCGCGGAAATGACCCTGACATCCGAAATCCGTTCCCTGCCGCTACCGATCGGGGTATATACATTCTCCTGCAATACCCGAAGAAGCATGGATTGGATTTCATGCGGCATGGTGCCTATCTCGTCAAGGAACAGCGTGCCGCCTTTCGCCAGGTCGAAATATCCGCTCTTTGCCGTATCCGCACCGGTGAACGCGCCTTTCTCGTGCCCGAAAAACAACGAGGCGGCCAACTCACGGGGCAATGCGCCACAGTTTACGGCGACAAAAGGCTTGCCATATCGTTCGCTGTTGTCATGGATGGTCTGTGCCACCGATTCCTTACCGGTCCCGTTGGCTCCGAGTATCATCACGGACATCTCGGAAGGGGCGACCAGTCTGGCAAACTTTTCCACTTTCAGGATCATGGGGCTTGTGCGGTGAAACAACTGCCTCTCCTGCTTTCTCACGGTGGCTACGGGATGGAATATATCTTCCGCCAGTTCCAACAGGTAATCCCTGTGTACCGGTTTAGGCAGGTAGTCCCTGGCTCCCAGTTTGATGGTGCGCACAACGTCCGGGACGGAAACGTATTCGGTCGTTATGATGAACGGGATGTCCTTCTTCTCCTTGCGCAGCCATTCCAACAGGGAAATGCCGTCGCCTTCCGGCAACCGCACGTCCGACAATATAAGGTCGAACTGCGTTTTGCGTATCAGCGAGCGGGCTATCGGCTCGTTCATGGCTGTCACCGCTTCATAACCGGCTTGGGAAAGCCAGTCTTTCTGTATTTGTGACAGCCCCACATTGTCTTCAACTATCAGTATTTTCCGTTTCATTCGTCAGTCTTTTTATCTCGGCTTCCGCCGCCCTGATTAGCGTGGCGGTGCTGTCTATTATCTGCTGGGTATATTCATTTAACTCTTTGTCGCTTGTTTCTCTGTCCTTCAGAAAAGTACGGTAAGCCAGCAGGGGCTCTTCCATCCGCAGTAACTCCCACATCGGTTGCATCCTGTGGGTGATTTCACGCAACTTATGCCGGTCGCTGTTTTTTATGGCGGCATCAAGTTCCTCCCTATCCTTTTCCGACTGGGATATGAAGGAAAGCAGTGCCTTGTACTTGTCACTGACCTCGGAAAGTACCATGTTGAAATCAACCTCCGGCTTTTCCTCCCGCCTGTCTGTCTTTATCCTCGAAAACAGTCCGAGCAGTTCCGAGGAAGAAAACGGCTTATAAATGTAGTCCGTAAATCCGGCATGGAGAAAAGCCTCCTTGTCCCTGTCACCACGCGCGGTCATGGCGATAATGGGGATCGTGCGGGAGTTCCCGATATTCGAACGACGCAACAGGGTCAGCAAGTCGAAGCCGTTGGTTCCCGGCATCTGAATGTCGGAAAGCAACAGGTCATAATCCTTGCCCCGCATCGCCTTGACTATATCTTTGGTGGTTGTGCAGGCCGTACAATTCATGCCGTTGCGCTCCAGCATTTCCTTTATCACGTCCAGTAGCATCGCATCGTCATCAATGACAAGCACATTCTGAGGCAGATGTGCAGGGTGTGGTATTGTCAGGCTCTCGCTCTCTATTGTTTCATCCGTGGTTTTCAATGGGAGCGTCACGCGGAACGTGCTGCCACGGTCAATATCACTCGTAACGTCTATTGTCCCGCCAAGCAGGTTGACAAGACCTTTTGTTATTGGCAGGCCTAATCCGAAACCCTCCGCGTTCCTGACGGAACCCAATCGTTCAAACGGACGGAATATACGAGAAAGCGCATCTTTACTCATGCCTATGCCGGTATCCTTGACTTCCAACAGCAACTTTCCTTCGTTATAACGGGCATTCAAACTGATCGTGCCGGTTTCCGTGAATTTGACGGCATTGCTGAGCAAGTTGTCCAGAATCTGCTCGATACGGTCCACGTCACCGCAAAGTTTGACATCGGTATCGGTAAAGTCGTGGCTGAACAGGATGCCTTTGTTGTTGACCACATGGGAGAAGCCAAAGGCAATGCGTTCCAACAGGGCGTTCAGGTTGAACGGCACATCGTTGCGGGTTTCTTTTGCCTCGTTCAGGCGGTACACGTCCAGCAGGTTGTTAAGCAGATGTACAATATGTCGGCACACGATCCTGATGTTGTTCAGGTGCGTGTTTCTTCGTTTCTTTTCCCTAGTATCCACGGCAAGTTCCGCGCTACCGCTGATTACGTTCAGAGGGGCACGGATGTCATGGGAGATTGTCAGGATGATATTCTTCCGCATCTCTAACAGCGCGATGTTCTGCTCTATCGTTTCCTCCAGGTGTTTCTTGTTTTTTGCCTTGACCTTAATATCCCGTTGTATGACAAGATATGAAATGAACAACAGGATGATTGAGAATATAATCAAGCCGGTAATGACCAAAGTCGAATGTTCGTAGGATGCTTTCAGACGCGCCTCCTTGTTTCGGAAAGCAGTCCATGTCTGTTCATCCAGACTTGTAATCAGCATTCGCAGTTTACGGTTGAGTTCTTTGTTACATAACCGCAGGCTGTCTGTATAGGCATCTATGTCCCGTTGCTGTTCATTCATCAAGGAAATCAAGTTTTTATCCAACGAGGTTTGCCGGGTTGTGACAACGGGTATCTGTACGGTTTCCTTGCCTCCGAAGAATCCGGCGATGCCTTTCTTTTTACGGGTAACTGTCCGGGTAGTTGTTTGTTTCGTCACGGTTGGCTTCAGATTGAACAAGAGAGTGTCTGTTCTTTTTTGTTTCCGTGAGGCTTCCATGATTTGGAACAGATGCTCTTCTTTGGCGGCTAACAATGTGCGGAGCGAATCAATCTGAGCGAGTCGTATGAAATCCTCGCATTGCACTCGTAAGATTTGCAGCATGGAATCGGTCTGCACACAACGTTTCCGGTAAGCCAGGGAATCCTCATTGTTCCACACCAAGACGGATTCGCCATAAGTCACCAATGCGGTAACATAGCGGTGGGCGGTGTTGATGTCATATTGGGTCTGGAAAATGGCGATTGATTCGTTTTCTATCTTCTGTACCCGGTTACGCTCATGGAGAACAATAGCGACCATGCTGCCGATGATCGCCATCAAAAGGAAATATCCAATGAATATCTTATGTTGCAACAGTATCTTCATTCATCTTTGAGTTTTTTACAATCCATATACTCATTTCATAAAGTACCCACATCGGCAGGGCGACCAGCGAAAGCGTGAACACGTTCGATGTCGGCGTAATAATCGCAGCAACCACAAGGATTATCACAATGGCGTGTTTGCGGTACTTGCGCATGAAATCAGCTGAAAGGAAACCCAGTTTGGCAAACAGCCACGAGAGGATAGATATCTCGAAGATAACACCCATCGCAAGGCACATCATAACGAGTGTTGAGATATACGAATCAAACGTGATGAGATTATCCACATCACCGTTCACCTGATAAGTTCCCAAGAAACGGAATGTCAGCGGAAAGATTAAAAAGTAGCTGACGAGTACCCCCAGAGAGAACATCGCATAGCCACCTCCGACCATTCGGATTACATATCGCCGTTCATTATCATAAAGCGCAGGAGATACAAATCGGAACAGTTGGTAAAGTATGTAAGGAGAGGTACACAACATACCGGCACACAATGCCGTCTTCATGTGAATGATGAACTGCTGAGCAAACTCCGTGTTGATAAACCTGATTGAGAATGGAGGTATGCTGTTTCCTGTCCATAAAATTATTCGGTTGAGTAACCGATAAGTGATGAATTTACCGTTTTTCGGAGCAAGTATAACATCAAACAGCTGCTCCTTGAAGAAGAATGCCGTAATAACGAACACGACGGTTACGGCGACGATCTTCATGACTGTCATCCACAGAACCTCCAAATGTTTCCTGAGGGATTGTATGCTCTTATCAGTTGCCATATACTTACTTCTTTTGTTCGGAGTCATTGATTTCGTCTATCTCTTTTTCGACATTGTTCACTTCGTCCTTGAAGGAACATACTCCTTTACAGATACTTTTTATCAGTTTGGTTATCTTCTATCCATCGAAAAAGCTGTAGAACAACCAATGCAAACCATACTTCTTGCACATCTATCCCACTAATAATTAACATAGTGGTGTCATAGATTTTTATTTAGTGTCGGCTAAATAAATATTTCGCCACACATAGAGGCTAACAGATATAGCCTCTTATGATGACGAAGTTCGGTTAGAGTAAAATAAAGTCTCTTTAAAGACCCCATCACGTTCTTGGCAAAATAGCACATGCCCATCCTGCATCGTACTGTGTCTGGTAATTGGGGGCTTATGATATTGTCGCTAAAAATTATTTATTAGGAGTTTCCCATTTCTTCGTATCGCTGCATTGAATTATGATTTGCTCACTGCCGCAAGTCATTCTGAATTCTCCTTTTTCGAGTATCCATTTTCCGTCGTAACCTACAAAGGCGAGGTCGCTGCCTTTCAACTTCAGACTGACTGTCCGGGTCTCGCCCGGTTGCAACGAGACTTTTTCGAATCCGCGCAAACGGATGTTGTCAGGTGTAAGACTGGCCACCAAGTCACTGGAGCAGAGAAGCACGCTTTCTTTTCCTGCCATCTTGCCTGTGTTGGTCACATCAATACTGAAAACAAGTTCATCATCAGCGGTGAAAGAAGAACGGTTCACACGGAAGTTGCTGTAACGGTAAGTAGTATAGCTCAGTCCGGCACCGAATGGCCATTGTACATCCATTACAGCATCGTAGTTGTAATTTCCGTCCATTTGGCCTATGTTTTCACAAGGCTTGTAGTCATAAGTAGCTAGTGAGTTAATCAAACGAGGATAAGTGAACGGCAATTTACCGCTGAAATTCGCATCACCTGCCAGTAGGTTTGCAAGTGCGTCAGCCCCATAGTTGCCAGGCAACATGATATGTACCACAGCTTTTGCTAGCGGAACAATTTCATTGATAATACGCGGACGACCTTCGTTCAGCACCATGACAATCGGTTTCCCTGTTTTAGCCAAAGCTTTTATCAATTTTTTTTGGTTACCTGAAAGATTTAAATCAGTCAGATTACCCGGTGTCTCACAATAAGAGTTCTCTCCGATGCAGGCGATGATAATGTCCGCTTTACTAGCTGCTTGTACTGCCTTCTCTATTTCCGGTTGGTTCTCCTGCCACCACAGAGAGCCTTTCCCGGTGACATAGGTAACGCCTGGTTCATAAATAATATGATTTCTGCCATATTTATTGCATAAGGCTTCGTAAATGGTATGATAAGCTTCTGCACATTCATCGGCCTTGTCACCTTGCCAGGAATATGACCATCCTCCATTTAGTGAACGCATGGAATGGGCATTGGGTCCGGTTAGTAAAATTGTTTTTCCTTGAGCTAAGGGAAGTACATTTTCTTCATTCTTCAATAGTACCAATGACTCTTCGGCTGCCTTTTGTGCTACTTGGGCAAATTCACTGCTGCCAAATTTATTGTATTCTTCAATATTCCAATAAGGATTTTCAAACAACCCCAAACGGTACTTTAAGCGGAGCACACGGCGCACAGCATCATCAATACGACTCATCGATACCTCACCTTCTTCCACTAGTTCTTTCAGCCACGTACAAAAACTCACCTCATAAGGAACCATGGACATATCAATGCCCGCGTTGATGGCAATCTTGATGGCTTCTTTCTTGGTGGCGGCAATGTGATCGCGGGTACAAAGATTGTTAATATCGGCCCAGTCTGTTACAATCATGCCATCCCAGTTCAAATCCTCTTTTAACCATCCAGTGAGCAGTTCCTTATTGGCGTGAAAAGGCATTCCGTTGTTCACACCCGAATTGACCATGAGAGTTAGCGCACCGTTGCGGATACACTCCAAAAAAGGAGCGAAATGTTTTTCGCGCAAATCAATTTCCGAAATGGAAGAGGGAGTACGGTCTTTGCCCGAAACAGGTACGCCATACCCCATAAAATGTTTCAAACTGGTTGCCACATGGTACTTGTCTATTCGATTCGGATTTTCTCCTTGGAATCCTTTTACTGCTTCGACGGCCATTTGGGCATTGACGTAACTGTCCTCACCATAGCTTTCCCACATACGCGGCCAGCGCGGATCGCGTCCCAGGTCCATAACAGGAGCATATGTCCAAGGGATACAACAGGCTTTTGTCTCGTAGGCAGATATTTCGCACGAACGGCGTACCAGTTCGCGGTTGAAGGTGGCCGCCATGTTAATTCCTTGTGGAAAGAGGGTACCGTCAAGGGTATAGGTTGTACCATGAATTTGGTCTACACCATAGATACAAGGGATGCCAATCTCTTGTAATGACTTTTCTTGGATTTGGCGAATAGTTTCCGCCCACTTTTCTTTGGTCTGTGCCACACTGAGGGGAACATTCAGGATGGAACCTATTTTGTATTTCCCGATGACGGTATCGAGCAAGGCTTCGCTCAACTTAAAGTCATTCGGGCTGCTGAAATCGGTTATTACATCGATGGTAATTTCACACATCTGTCCTACTTTCTCTTCCAGGGTCATCTTTTTCAGAAGAGATTCCACTTTCTTTTCTATCCGGGCATCCGAAGGAATGGCCGGTTGCACTTGGGCACATACGTTTGTTGCCATACTGAGAGATAATACTGTTGCTACTAATATATTTTTCATGCTGGTTTAATTTATTTGTTTACCAATGATCTGTTCTGAATGGAATGACGGGCATACCGCGATGATTCTTTAAATTGCCGGGTTGGAAGTTATGAAAGCAATAACGCACAGCCACCGGATGTTTCACTTTATCCGAATGTACCCGGATGGTTTTCTTTTCAGGGACGAGAACGGCTACGGCCGGATAAAACACTTTATCTGCTCCGGCTATCTCGAAACCTTTTATATCTTTCCACGGACTCAGTCCTTCATCTGCATGGTGAAAAATCAGTTCTACTGTGTCACTTTGTATACTCATGTTCCAATAAGAAGGATATTCGCAGGCTATGCTTCCATACTGATAGGTCTTGTTCAGTGCAAGATAAGCCAATCGTTTGCCCACTTCTTCTTTTTGGCAGGGATGAATTTGCGACTTTTCGTAGGCATAAACCAAATCGTTAGTACATACCATACCGCTATTGGGAATGAGAGAAGATGCTTGGAACTGTGCTTCGCGTAATAATGCTCCGCTGATTCCTTCACCATAATCATATGGAGCAATTTCTACCAAATAAAAAGGAAGTTCTCCCTTTCCCCACTCTTTGCGCCAAAGCTCAGCCATGATTCGCAGACGTTCGACATATGTTTTCTCTTTACCTACGTTCGATTCTCCTTGATACCAAAGAAATCCACGAATGGTATAGCGTTGAAGGGGCTTTAGCATGCCGTTATACATAACTGTCGGTGTATAGTAATCCCATTCTTTCCCTTTTTCTGGCTTCTTGATTTCCTTTTTTAAGTCAACATCCCGAAAACCTTCCACTACCTCACGAGGCAGCCAGCCTTCTACACGCGAGCCACCCCAAGCGCACGAGATAATGCCTACTGGTACACGAAGCACCCGGTGCAACATCCTGGCAAAGTTGAAAGCGGTTGCACTGAAATAAGGTGCGTTGAAAGGATTGCTTTCTTTCCAACTACCCGCTACATGTTCTTGGGGAGTCAATGCACCGGTCTTGGGAATGGTAGCCATACGAATAGCGTTCCATTCGCCAGAGGTGGCTATCGTTTCGTTAGCATGCTCTATCGGACAATTCCAGAAACCGTTCAGCGGCATTTCCATATTCGATTGTCCAGAGCAGAACCAAACTTCACCAATTAGTATGTTTTGGATGCGAGTTATTTCTCCATCTGAAAACTCAATACTGTATGGAGTGAAATCGGCGGCAGGAGTCTGTATGCTTACCTGCCATCTTCCTTCATTATCGGATTGAGCGGTTATCGTCTGATTATTCCATGAAGGAGTTACGTTGACCGTAGTGTTCGGTACTGCCTTACCCCATAGCTTCACTTCTGTCTGTTGCTGTAATACCGCATGGTCGCTCAGAATTTGGGGTAAAACTACTTTGGCTGATAAATTTCCTCCGAAGAGGTACAGCATACAAAGCGCTATGATTATTCTTTTCATACCTTTTCAATGTTTAAAATCGTTCTCAAAAATAATGAATGACAGTTTTTAAACAAATCTTTCCATAATTTCCATACACATGCGTCCATTGTGATAAGGACATTTCCAAAATCCCGCTTTGTCTTCATTTCGATTCACACTGCCGTCGGCTCGGAGACTCCAGTACCATTCTCCATTCTCGCGGTCTATCAAATTCCGTTTGACGAATTCCCAACACTGTAAGGCACGGGATAAAGACAGTTTGTCATCAAAATGCTGATACAAATTGATATAGCCCACAATGGTCTCTGCCTGAACCCACCAATGGCGGTCGGCATCTATTGAAGCCGTGTCCACATTTTGTTCATATAGCATACCCGCAGTGGTTAGAAAACCTTCGGTGCCAGCTTCGGCAATGTCAATGATACGAGGCTCCACTTCGTCCAATAGTGTTTTGTCATCTAGCACCATGGCAGCTTCGTGAAGGAGCCAGGACGCTTCAATGTCGTGTCCGTAGGAGATGATATGGTATTGGCTTTCCCAATCGTCATTGAAGAAGAGCTGTAGATGCGATGTGTCTGTATCCAGTATGCGATCGATGAACAAGCGAACGAGGTTGTACAGCTGATGTTTCAGGTAATCGTCTTTCCATACCCTGAACAGGTTGGTGTACGGCTCAAGAATGTGCAAATGGGTATTCATGGTCTTGCGTTCGTTGGCATCCTTGTTGCTGAGACGCATATCATCCAATTCTTCCCATTCTCGGGTCAGTGCTTCGAAATATCCGTTTTTCTTTCGGTCAAAGCTGTGCGCCTCAATGTCGTGAAACAAACGGATGGCGTATTCCAACGCTTCGTTGTCTCCCGTAGCACGATGGTATTCACTGAGTCCGTAGATGGCAAACCCAATGGCATAGATCTGCTTCTTGGTGTCTAGCGGGCGGTCTTCGGCACTGATACTCCAATAAATTCCTCCAAATTCCTTGTCGTAGAATCTGTCGATGATTTCACGCTTGGCACGGGTGGCAGTTTCCAAATATTCAGGCTTATGCAATAGGCGGTAAGCCGAAGAGAAAGTCCAAAGAATACGTGCGTTCAAGATGGCTCCTTTCTCAGCTTCGGGCATTAATACCTCTTGTCCGTTGATGCGGCCATAGAATCCGCCATGTTGTACGTCTATCATTTTATCCATCCAATAGGGAAGGATGTTGGTGGTAAGTATTTCCTCCACCTCTTTCTTGAGTTGAAATATCGTTGTTTCCATTCTCTTTTTCATAATCAAATATTAATTTCTTCTTCGTTCTTCCAGCTCTTCCGTGATTTCCTTCATTTTCTTCTCGGACAGCGGATAGAGACTGATGAACGCGACACTCAGCACGGTTCCCACGGCAGGCAGGAAACTCAGAAACATTTTAATGCCTTGAATGGCCTGCTCGTTTTGCACGGCATTGGCCCGGAAACCGAAATAGGCAAGCAGCCAGCCCGTAACGGCGCTTCCGATGGCCCAACCGAACTTCTGGCTCATGGACGAGGACGAAAAGATAAGCCCCGTGGCGCGGTTGCCTGTCTTCAGTTCCGAGTAGTCCGCACAATCGGCATACATGCTCCAAAGCAACGGGAAAATGCTGCCCGCACAAATGCTGATCAGCACCTGGAAGGTGAATATCAGTGCGATGTCGTCGCGGTCGAGCCAGTAGAACACGATGCTGAGCAGCGTGGCGCATATCATGGACCACATGTAGGTCTTTTTCTTTCCGATGCGGTTGCTCACCGGGGCGGCAAGCATCACGCCGATGATATTGGCGGCTTGCCCGACGGCCAGATAAAGTCCGCTCAGCACAAAGGACAGTCCGAACAGGGAAACCGTTTCATGGTTCTCTTCGACGATGAAGTATTTGAAATAGTACACCGTGGCACCGTCGCGGATGGAGTTGAACACCAGGGCGGCAATGCCCGCGCCCAGCAATATCCACCAAGGGCGGTTGTGAAACAAGTCCTTCAAGTCTTCTTTTAACGGGTTTTGCACCTCCTTTATCGGTTTCACCCGTTCGCGGGTCAGGGCGAAACAGCCATAAAACAAAGCGGCGCACGCCACGGCTATCACCACCACCGCCATCATCCAGCCGTATTGTTCGCTATGCCCCCGGCTGAACACATTCACCATGGGCATGAAGAGCAACAGGGCGATGAAGCTGCCCAGGTAGGCGAACAGCATGCGATAGACGGCCAGCAGGTTGCGGTCGTGCGGATCGGCGCTGATGACTCCCAGCAGGGAGGCGTAGGGCACATTGATGGCAGAATAGACCATCATCATCAGCGAGTAAGTGGCATAGGCATAGATGATTTTGGCGGTCAGGCTCCACTGCGGAGTGGTGAACGTAAGGATGCCGATGAGCGCGAACGGCACGGCAAGAAACAGCAGGTAGGGACGGAACTTGCCCCGGCGCGAATGGGTCCGGTCTGCCAAGATGCCGACTACGGGGTCGAAGGCGGAATCCCATACCCGGGTGACCAGGAACATGGTGCCTACCGCGGCGGCAGGCATACCGAACACGTCGGTATAAAATATCATGAGATAGGAACCGAAGAGCTTCCAGAACATGGACGAGGCCATGTCTCCCAGTCCGTAACCTATCTTTTCTTTGAGCATTATCATGGTAATTCGATTTTTATGGATGATTATCGGAGTCGATAGTGCTTCTTCCGAAGAAAAAGTGCTGTCGATTGCAGTCAACGGTGCTTTTTCTTCGGAAAAAGCACTATCGACGATTGTCGGCGGTGCTTGTCGGGCGTTTTTCATTCCCGCATCAGCCGAAGGTTCTTTTCTATCTGTTTTTTCAAGGTCTCTACCGAAGCCGATGAACAGAATCCGTCTCGGGGCGTGTTCATGCAATAGTCCACCAGCCGCTCCACGGTAGAAGTCGCCACATGCATACGGGTATCGCTGGAAGCATAATAGATGAACACTTTTCCATCCTCGTCCGCAATCCATCCGTTGGTGAACAGCACGTTGGATACATCGCCCACGCGTTCCTCGCCTTCGGGTACCATGAAAGCGCCTGCGGGCGAGGCTATCACGCGGGTAGGATCATCCAAGGCGGTCATGTACATATACAACACATAGCGCAAACCTGCGGCGCAACCGCGCACGCCGTGTGCCAGATGCAGCCAGCCTTGGGGAGTCTTGATGGGATGAGGTCCTTCGCCGTTCTTCACCTCCTTGATGGTGTGGTAATGGCGTTGGTCGATGATGGTTTCCTCGGTTACTTCCGCTTGCGTCATGTCATCCACCAACGCCCAGCCGATTCCGCCTCCGCTTCCCGCATCGATGAATCCGTCTTGCGGACGGGTGTATAGGGCGTACTTGCCGTTTACGAATTCGGGATGCAGCACCACGTTGCGCTGTTGGCTGCGCGTCTTCAGGTCGGGCAGGCGCTCCCAATTCTTCAAGTCCTTGGTACGGGCGATGGCGGCGGTGGCGGTAGCCGATGACAAATCGCCTGCCGGAGCGGAGGGGTCGTGGCGTTCGGCACAGAAAATGCCGTATATCCAGCCGTCTTCGTGCGCCGTGAGACGCATGTCGTAAATGTTGGTGGCGGGAATCACATCTTCGGGCATCGTGACGGGATAGTCCCAGAAGCGGAAGTTGTCAATGCCGTTGGGGCTTTCGGCCACGGCAAAGAAAGACTTGCGGTCGGCTCCCTCCACGCGCACCACCAATACATACTTTCCGTTCCACTTGATGGCTCCCGAATTCAGGGTAGCATTCATTCCGATGCGTTCCATCAGGTAGGGGTTGGTCTTCTCGTCCAAATCATAACGCCAAAACACGGGCGTGTGTGCGGCGGTCAGTATCGGATGCTTATAACGGGTGATAATGCCGTTTTCTTTTTCCTGCGGTTCATTACGACGTGAGAGCAACACTTCATGCTCATCGAACAATTGTTTTACTTTATCTTCGAAATTCATATCTTCTCGTTTATTTAAAGGGGTGTTATTTCTTTGTTTTCATATCACGGACGAACAGCGTGCGCGGGTCGGCATGGAACTTCACGAAGTCATTGGCCGAAGCTTGTCCGGGGTAAGGGGCATAGTAATGGTTGGGGCGTTCGCGTGCGTTGCGCCACACCAATACGTAGCTTATGGGATACTTGCTAATGACCGGCATCAGCGTTTCCGTCCACCAGGTAGAGTCGGGCACGGCTTCGTATCCCGTTTCGGTAACGGCGGTCGGCTTATCGTGCGATTGTCCTACTTCCGTCAGTATGGTCAGCGCCTTTTCCATATTGTTCAGATATTCCCGGCGGTCGAACTGGTACGTGTCGAAGCCTATCAGGTCGATGATGTCGTCTCCGGGATAGCGTTCCAGATATTCGGCGGTATTGTTCGGTTCCGTTCCCGGCGAATAGGCATAAAGCAAATGCTTCACACCTTTCTGCTGCATGAATTCATAAGTCATGCGCCACAAGGCTTTGTATTCGGTGGCGCTGCACAGGGCCTGTCCCCACCAGAACCAGCTTCCCGTATGTTCGTGCCACGGGCGGAACAGAACGGGCACTTTCCGTCCGTCGCTTGTGGTGAGCGAGTTCATAAAATCGGCTATTGTGCCCATCCAGCCCATGAACTTATCATGTTGCGCTCCTCCCGGCAGCACCGAGGCCACAACGGTAGAGTCGCTTACATCCCAAGCGTCTTTCCCTGTAACAGGATTGTCCGTATGCCAACTGAGCGACACCATGCCGCCGCGTTCATACTGTGCGATGATTTCGCGGCGAAGGCGTTCTATGGGAACATTGTCCAGGTTCTTGTCGCCGCCCAGTTCAATGCGTCCCAAGTCGAAGGACATCATGGCGGGGTAATCTCCGCATACGCTTTTCACATCGCTGCGGTTCTCGTCTCCATCCCACCCGATGCCATATACAGGGTCGTCGTGATGACCAAACAGGAAATGGTTCTGCCGAGAGACTTCTTTCAGTTCCGTAAGCATCTGCTCCGCTTCGGGAGTACGCCCCGAGGACGTGTTTGGGCTGGTGCAGGCAAGCATTCCGCCTGCCAGCACCACGATTGTTATCATCATTCTTATATCTTTCATCATGGCTTATTGTTTTTTCTCGATTCGGATATTGGCAAAACTATGATCTGTGTTCCAGTCCGAGTTGGGCTGCATAATCCAGAAGAGATTGTTCCATCCGGCATTGATTCCATTGGTAGCCACTTCCGACAGCTCCAGCCGAACGGTACACCAGTTGCCATAAGTATTAAAACTTCCGTTAGCAGAGGGATTCCAAGCATATTGCCCTCCGTTCAGCTGAATGAGATAACCGACAGAAGCGGAATCGTAGAACGGATTGCCGTTGGCGGAGTTTACTTCGAACTTGAACCAATAGTCCGAAGGATTGGCAGCGGCTTCGGCCGGGATGTCACATCCTCCGCACAACAGGCTGTTCCAACTCCATGCGGCATACGATCCTTTGACGCGGAAATAAGAACCGTTCAAAGGAGCGGGCTCGTTGGATCCGTTTCCGGTAGTAATCAGTTCGGTTCCCGCCCAAAAGCCGTAGGCGTCAGGAGTGTCCAGATTCCAAAGAATACCGGTTGTATTGCGATAAGGAACACTGACTGTCTTTGTTCCGCTTGCACTTTCCCAAGAGAAAACGATCGTAGAGTTATCCGAAGTATTTTCGGGTATGACAATGGACATATATTGTTCGGTCAATGAATCTACTTCCAAGGCCACTCCGTTCATCGTGATGGTGGAGGATTCCGTGCCGCCCCCGAATCCATAGAGGTCGAAATAAGCACCGTTTACTTTGATGGAGCTTCCCGGCAGGGCAAACTCATTATACAATCCCGAGATACTGACTTCGGGAATCTGGACCGTAAAGTCTACCGAGGTGTTTCCCAATTCCGTTTCATAGTAAAGCTTGTTGTTCACTTCACCGGGGATGGTGCGGGGTATCGGAAAATAGACGGCATGAGCGGTGGCATAGACTTCGCTCAGTGCTATCTCTACATCATTCAGCATCACCTTTCTTGCGTGGCTCAGATTCTCGCCGGTCAGCTTGATCATGTCTTCAAAGGCTGCTCCGGTGAGTGGAGCAGTCATTTCCGTATCGTCGGCACGATAAATGGCGGAGATGGATGGAGCACCGTTTGAAGTCATTCCGTCATCATATCCATCATTATAAGTCACTATATCCTGGCAGGAAACCAGCGTTGCTGTGGCAGCGGCAAACATCAGCCCGCAGACAGCTATATTCAGCTTTTTCATATTCTGTTTATTTTTTGATTGTACGACAATTCTTTTTCTATGTGTTTAGCTCCAGCCCGGGTTGTTGCTGTCAATGGCATCGTTGGTCGAAATCTCGGCCGACGGGATGGGGAAAAGCAAGTGCTTGGCTTCACGGTGTTTGTTCACCGATGCTTCATCGTAGTTGGTTTTCGTACCGTCTTCGTTGGTTCCGCCAATGGAGTTCATGACATCCAGATACAGTCCCCAGCGAATCAAGTCCCAGCGACGGTCGCCTTCCAATGCCAGTTCCTTGGCACGTTCTTCAAAGATAGCCGAACGTAAAGCGACTTTCGAATCAATGGCACCATTGCCCGAAGTGACAGCCGGATTGGCATTTGAACGGGTGCGGATGGCATTCAGGGCTTTGATGGCTTCGCTATCAACACCGCTGCCCAACTCACACATAGCCTCAGCATAAATCAGCACGATATCGGCATAGCGCAGGAACGGCCAGTAGGCATCCGAACGCTCTACGGTGGGGTCGGTTACATCGGAATACTTGGTGCTGTAGGCCAATGTGGAGCTGCTTACATTGAAGGTGTATTGCACACCGTCGTTGTAGGGAGCCACAGGATCTGCCACTTTGTTTCCGTTTTCATCATAACCGGTTGCCATGAGTTTGTATTCAGGCGTATTGGGATAATAGAAACCGTAATTGTCGCTGGCTTGATAAGAATAGCGAAAACGGTGTTTCACACCTTTGGTGATACGATAATCCTTGCTGTCGAACAGCGTGTACCAATGATAACGGTTGCCAATCCATTGGCCTTGCTGAATCAGACCTTGGGCATTTTCCGTTCCACTAAACCAACGGTGAATGGTATTGCCATACTCTTCGTCGTTGTTCAAGGTTTGCAGCATGAACATGTGCTCTGCCTTGTTATAGTTGCTGCGTTTCCACAGTTCATCATAAGGAAGCAAGTCATAGCTGCCGTACTTTCCACCCATCACGTCCTTGGCATATTGTGCGGCTTTGGTGTAACAGTCTTTGGTGTCGAAACTTTCATATCCGGCGACTTGCGTCTTTCTGAAAGTCTTGCTCGTGGGGAGAACCAGCACTTTCTCACCGTTATTGAACTCATAGCTGGCACCGGTCTTTACTATCATTTCTTCGCCGGCAGTCATGGAACCGGAAGCCATCGTGACATACACTTTGGCCAAGAGACCGGCTGCGGCACCCTGTGCTACATGCCCTTCCTGGAAATCGACATCTGTATTCTTGTACATCACAGGAATGGCTTCTTCAAGCAAGCGGATGATTTCGGCATATACCTCTGCAATAGGGCGGCGGGGCTGTTCATAAGAAGCACCTTCGCTGATAGCCACATTGAACATCGGAATATCGCCGTATGCCTTGGTGAGCATGAAGTAGGCAAAAGCCTTGTTGAACTTCAGTTCCCCGATGGCGTTGGCTTTGACCTTTTCATCCGCTCCCGTAATTTGGTTCACATAGTTTAAAGCTACATTGGCCCGGTTGATTAAGCTGTAGCAACCTTTCCAAACGGCATCGGCCACTTCGTCTCCTTGAAAGTTGCCGGCTCCCAGATTACTGAATGCCCAATCGGGACCGCTTGTATAATCACAGTCCATTTCGAGGACACGGGGGAAGTTCTGCCAACGGAACATGTCATTGGCCCATTTACTATATACGCCTGTCACCCAAAGATTCACGGCAACATTGTCATTACCTACTTGGTCGGGACCTACGAAAGCGTACGGATCTTCGGCCAAAAAATCATCGCAAGATGTAAAGCTACCCATTAAGGCAGCAGAAAGAGCGACACTGAGAAATATATGGTTGAATTTCATTGTTCTTTTTCTTTTAAGTTATTGTTTGCTATTGATATCTCACAATCAAAAAGTGACCTTCATTCCGATGGAATAAGTCCGGCTGCTCGGATAAGAATAGATATCCACTCCACGACGGGAAGCATCGGAACCGAAGGCGTTTACTTCGGGGTCGAACCAGCTATAGTCCGTAATGGTAAACAGGTTGGTGGCACTGGCATAAAAGTTCAAGTTCTTGATACCCTTGAAAGGATTGGCCCAGTTATAGCCAATGTTCAAGTTCTTCAACTTCAGGTAAGAGCCGTCTTCCACATACCGGTCGCTGATAAGCATATTACGTTCGTAGCTTGATACGGCTTTCGGCCATTGGGCGATTGCGGTTGTTTCAGGAGTCCAACGGGTGTCGTAAGCGGCTTGCGGAATGTTGGCTACATTACCCATTTTCACATCCATCAAGTTACCGTTGAAAATGTCGTTGCCCTGGCTGCCCTGGAAGAAGAAACTCAATGTGAAGTTCTTCCAAGAAAAGTTATTGGTGATGCCATATACAAAGTCCGGATTCGTGTCGCCGATGATAACACGGTCGGCATTGGTGATGGCAGGATTATCATCGAAATTGCGATACTTTATTTCGCCTATCATTTTCTGTCCTTTGGCGCGAACGGCGGGATCGGGGTCGGCCATCACTTCAGCCAGATTGTCATAAAAGCCATCTTCTACATAGCCAAATATGGTACCGATGGGGCAACCGTTGCGTTGCAAGAACACCTCGTCGGCCTTATACCACAAGCGGGTAGCGAACTGGTCGGCTTCCAGACCGCCGATCTGGTTCTTGTTGAAAGAGATGTTGGCATCAATGTTCCACTTCAACGGTGTGTTTTGCAACAGGTAGAATTTACCTGAGATTTCCAGACCTTCATTGGTTACATAGCCACTGTTTACCATCATGTTGGCAAAACCTGTACTCAAAGGGATCTTCACTTCTTGCAACAGGTCGCGGGTTTTCTTGTGGTAATAATCCACCGTCAGATTGATGCGTCCATTCAGGAAACCCATATCGAGGCCTACATTGTATTGTGCAGTCGTTTCCCAACGCAAGTCATCGGCTACCGGTCCACGCCAGTCTACTTGGGCAAAACCGCTGTTGATGCCACCGGCAAACGGATAATTAGCAACACTCAGCATAGGCAGGGTACGATAGCTGCCGATACCTTGATTACCCGTTTCACCATAGCTGGCACGGAACTTTAAATTGCTGAAGATGTTCAAGTCCTTGATAAACTTCTCCTCACTCATGCGCCATGCAAAGGCACCCGAAAGGAAACCGGCCCATTTGTTGGCATCAGTAAACTTACTGGAACCGTCGGTACGGTAGGAGGCGGTAAAGATATACTTGTCCAGCAAGGTGTAATTGATACGGCCGAGGAAAGAAGCCAATGCCGCATCGCCACGGTCGCTTTGCAGCTTGCCGGGCTTGGTACCGAGGCTCATGTCATAGTCTTGTGTCAAGTCATTGGGAAATCCGGTGGCGCTCATTGACTTGCTGCCCCAATTGGTCTTTTCTGCCGTGAAACCTACTACGGCATTGATGCCATGCACTCCGAAAGTCTTGTCAAAAGTGAACAAAGATTCGGTCGTGATTCCCATGTACCAATTGTCCGATTGTCCTGCTTTACCGTTGATGCCGTTCTGTCCCGATCCTTCTTGGGTTTGCTGACCGAAGTAAGTACCGCGATTGTGGTTGGTATAACTGATACCTAAATTCTGACGGAATTTCAAGAAAGGGAACAACTTGACTTCTGCATACGATGACGTGAATACATTGATGGCCTTCAGGTGATCCTTTGTATCATTGATGTAAGCGTATGGATTGGATGCCAGCCAGCTCAATTCGTCATTGGTTGTCTGGTCCATGTGTGTCGGGTCGTAATTGGGCGGGAAAATCAATGACGAACGAATCACACCATAGTCATTGGAGTTTGTTTTGCTGAAATCGGTTTCAGTGTGGGTAAAGTTCATGTTCATTCCCATTTCCAGCCATTTGTACATTTTGCGACCGATGTTGGCACGCAGTGCATAACGGGTAAAACCGGACTCTTTGATAATACCATCCTGATTCAGGAAGTTACCGGAGAAGGCATGCCATCCTTTTTCCGAACCGCCGCTTACACTCAAGTTGTATTCTTGCGAAAAGCCGTTCTGATAAATCAGGTCTTGCCAGTCGGCTCCTCCCACCCAAGTCTGGTTGCCGTATTCATCGGTATAATAACCCGGATTACGGTAATCTTTAGGAGAAGGCAGGTATTTGCCGTTTTCATAATCCAGTGTTCCGTTGGGCAATGAAGGATAGCTCCACATTCCGGGATAAGACAGTTGGGCATAAGGCTTGCCATCGTATTGGTAGCTGTTCAGGTCTTGTTCGTTTATATAGCTGGCGTAAGTCGCAGCATCAAGCACCTTCACTTTGTTGGCTATGCGTGAAAAAGAAAAATTACTTGAAAATTCCACTTGCTCATAACCGGCTTCGCCCCGTTTGGTTGTGATAATCACCACACCATTGGCTCCACGTGAACCATAGATGGCTGTGGCGGAAGCATCCTTCAACACTTCAATGCTTTGAATGTCGTGTGGATTGATGAACGACAAAGGGTTTGAAGTGTTATTGTTGTTCTAATTGGCATCGCTGGCCGGAGTGGAACCGGCGTCAAAAGGAACTCCGTCCACAATAAACAAAGGCTGCGAACTGGTAGAGAACGAGTTGGTTCCACGTACCTGAATGCTTACTCCACCACCGGGAGCACCATCGGCGGCATTAATCTGTACGCCGGCTACCTTACCGGCCAATCCTTGGCTTAAATCAGTCGGATTTCCTTTCATCAGGTCATCGCTCTTGATCTGGGATACCGCACCGGATAAATCTCTCTTCTTCATCGTACCATATCCCACCACTACCACTTCATCCAATACCTCTGTATCATCTTTGAGCGTAACCGTAAGTTGAGTTTCATTTCCTTTTAAAGCTACATCTTGCGATTGATATCCGATAAAGCTGACGGTCAGTACGGCTTTTGCAGGCACTTCCAAGGTGAACTTACCGTCAATGTCGGTGATGGTTCCGTTGGTTGTTCCTTTCTGTATTACATTGGCACCGATTACCGCTTCACCGTTTTGGTCAACCACGATACCGGCAATCTTCTTGTTTTGTTGTACAATCTCGATGGCATCTGCTGCAACGGCGTAAGCCTGCTGTACATTGCCCAATAAAAATGCGGCACAAGCACTGGTGACTAATATGCCTTTTTGAAGATTTCTTTTCATATTGTGTCTTTCTATAAAATTAAATGTTTCTTGTTTATAATCCCATTTGCGCCCACAGCCATTGGCTCCATTGCTCGTATTGTTCCTGATACCAGTAGTGTCCGGTTTCCAGATAGGGGTGAAGTTCCTTGGGAGCGGTGATACTGTTGTAAGCGGCGTATGTGGAAGTAGGTGGGCACACATCGTCGTTGTATCCCCAACTGAACCAGCCGGGCACCGTAATCCGGCGGGCAAAGTTGACCATGTCATAGTAATCTGCCGTTTGGATTCGTTGCGGGGTAGGAGTCGGGAAATAGTAAAAATAATGCGGCCAGCCTCCGGCTACCTTCTGCAAGTGTGCCCGATGGTCGCACATGGCAGGATGAATGGCGGCATAGAACGTAACCCGTTTGTCTAATGCGGCTGTAACCATAGACAACGCACCGCCCTGACTGGAACCGGTTACACCCAAGGCCTTGCCGTTGTATTGGGGAAGAGAGGTTATGAAATCGACCGCCCGCAGGGCACCCACAAATACACGCTTGTAATAACTGTAGTTACGATTGTCATCATTTTGATACTGATAATTGTAAAGTGCCCCGTATGCCAGTTCGTCATAGACAGACTGCTGCATGGTTACCGGAATGCCATGAATACCGATTTCCAAAGTAATGGCACCTTTGGCAGCTGTTTCCACATCGCCGTAGTAGGGACGCACTCCCGCACCGGGTACACGGAGCAGTGCCGGATAATTGCCGGAAGCTTTAGGCATGCAGAGAATACCGAAAGTACGCGAGCCTTGACGGATGTTTTGGAAACTGACCTGATAGACATTGACCGTTTCGGTGCAGCGTGACGGTAGCAGTTCCATGGTGGAAGACAAAGGTACCTGGCGGGCTTCTTTCAAAGTGCCTTCCCAAAAGTTGTCAAAGTCGCTTGGGTTTACGGCATGTGCCCGGATGGATTCCGGAGCGTATGCGGCGGTTGCCATGCCGTCGTATGTCTTGTTGCCAACGTACGCCTTCACTTTGCAACGAAGAAAACCGGGAGTGTTCATGCTGCTGCTGACAGTCAGCTTTCCATCCTTCAGTGATACTCCATCTTTCTTTTCTGTGGGATACCACTCAGGGCCTAGTTCATAGTCCACTTTCACATCGGGCAATACATTCTGCGCTTTGTACACCTGAATGGTGAAAGTACATTTCTCTTTCAGTCGGTATGTCCAGTCCGAATGATCGGGCGAGACCACCACGCGGATTTCATTTCCGCGGATTTGTGCAAACATGGATGCGGTACACAGGTACAGCATGAAGCCGGCAATCCAAATTTTTCTGTTTCTGTTCATGGTATAAATAGTTAAAATGAATGTTGTTTCAGTTGTTGGTTGGCAGTACGGATAATGGCTATAGTGGTACTGTCGGACATAAATACCGAATTCAGGCCTTGCTGCTCTTGCGCCGGATCGCCCGTATAGTCATCTCCTCTTTGCCAATATAAGTGCTTGGGGGCAGCCAGTCCGCCCCATGCCCAGAAGTTGCATCCAGTCAGTCCGGCTGATTGCGCGGTCCTATCGGTTATCAGGCTGAATATGTATTGATAGTAGGTATCTCGTGCCTGTGTTGTAGCTGATTTGTCAAACCGGAACCCGTCCCTTGGATAACCGAATTCTTCCAAAACCAACGGTTTGCCATATTTTTGTGCTATTTCCAGATGCTCGTCTATGTATTGTTTCGATTGCAACTGCGCTGCCTCTGCCTTTTCCGACAAACTGTCTGCCGGCGCCCATCCCCAGTTGTAGGGCCAGATATGAATGTTCATATAGTCAATGTGCTTGTCGGCATGGATTCGCTCGAACAGGGCGAGGTCTTCCTCACAGCCATGTTTGCCCTCGCTACCTGTTGAGACCAGATGATTCCGGTCGAGCGACTTGATGAAACGACTAACCTCAGCCATCCAGATAGCGAAAGCCTCTTTGTTTTCTCCCGAGAACGCACGAGGTTCGTTGCCTATCTGCCATGACATGATTGTGGGGTCTTCCACATAACTTATGTTTGTATACCTATTGATTCGGGTAATGATATCCTTTACATAGTCGGCAAAAAGTGATTTTGCTTTCTTGTTGTTTGGAAATTCCTTAACATAATCCATGAATGCCGGCCATCCGTCTATGCTTGGGACAGGGGCTTTTCCTTTTCCGGCCCATTCCAGATATTGGCTATACCCGCCGCTCCATTCCCAGGAATTGTTCAGGTAGAGAACTGCCAGCATGTCTCTTTTTTTCATTTCAGAAAGAAGAAAGTCCAGCCCGGCAAGAATGGTATCGTTGTAAACACCCGGTGCTGTCTGGAGCGTAGGCTCTACTTTCGAGGTAATTCCACGGGCACCGTCGCTGCCTACCAGTATTCTTAAATTGTCTATACCTATACTCTTTAAGGAATCCAGTTCCTGAACCAAGCGTTCACGATTTCCTCCTTCACCTTCGGAAGCAAGAATGCCTCCATACCAAAAGTTGGCACCGATATATTTATAAGGTTTGCCATCACGGACAAACATTCCCTTTTCAACTTGTACAAAGGGAGATGCCTGCTGTTGCGTTTCTGTACAACACGCACCGCAGAGTACTGCGGAAAGACATAGGGTTACAAGGGTGTTCTTCATGTTATTCATTAAATTTAAATTCGGTTCTTTTTGTGCTGGCAAATGTATGAGGAAAGATATAGATCGGCTTCTTCAATTGATTATCAGACTATCCGTATTGTGTATTTATCAATTTGGGAAGTGTTTTTACTCATTTGGGATAGTGTTTGCCTCTATTATCCCATTTGATTTTTATAACTTTGCAGCGTTAAACCTAATACTGATATGATGAAAAAGAACTTGCTCCTGATTTTGATGTGTTTTGTCTGTGGGCTTGTATATGCGCACGACGGATTAAACTTTAGAAATCTTGATGTGAAGTCCGGGATTTCGGATAATTATGTACGGTCTGTTCTGCGCGACCAGTATGGCTTCATGTGGTTTGCCACGCTCAACGGTCTGAACAGATACGATGGTTATCAGTTCAAGAAATACACAACGACCCAATTAGGGGCTTACAACAATGACATTGAATCTATCGCAGAAGATGCGGCAGGCAATATTTGGATAAAAGGTCCCGTCAGTTATTATATCTACGATCGGGAACAAGATAAATTGGAGAACAAGATACAGCCTGTCTTAAATAAATATGGAATAACGGGAGAGGTGAGCTATCTTACTGTCGATAAGGATTACAACCTGTGGTGTACCGTGATGGATACGTTGTTCCATTATGATTTTGCAAAGAGTAAGTTGCATACCTTTCAACTGCCTGGAAAGGAAAAAATGCAACAGGTTGTTTGTCGGCGTTCGTGTGCCTATCTGCTCTTCTCGAATGGAGAAATAGCCCGCATCGATTCAAACTTTCAACATATCCGTCCGGAAACACGAAGAACCATCTCTTCCGGTTTGCAATATAACCTTTATATAGATACGGTGGACAGGCTTTGGTTTTACGCTTCGCATGCTTCGGGCTTGCAATGTTATGATACCAATCAAAAACAATGGATAGATTACGTGGGTAGGCAGGAAGTGACAGATGCGTTGATAACTGCCGTAATGGATGACGGGGACGGCAATTTATGGATTGGAACGGATGACAAAGGAGTTTATATCAGTTACAATCAAGACAAGCAATTGGTGCGGATAAACAAGAAATCAGAGAATCCTTTTTCATTGGCCGACAATCATATCAATTGTTTTTTCAAAGACAATCAGAACACCATGTGGGTAGGAACGGGCAAACAGGGAGTATCTTTTGCCGCTTTGGATAAAATAGCCTTCAACACTTGTTTCTTGCCGGAACAGGAAGACGTGAAATGCTTGCAGGAAGACAAGGAAGGAAACCTGTGGATGGGGTTCGATGGAGAGGGGCTAATCCGACAGGATGCGGGCAAGGCCTCTTATACGCGCTTTAAAATGAAAAAACACTCCATCCCTTCCGATTTGATTATTTGTTCGTGTCTGGATGCCAAGGGCAGGCTTTGGTTCGGAACTTATGGAGGAGGAGCTTTTTATGAACAAGGAGGAACGTTCATTCCCTTGCGTAATGCCGCTCCCGCTTCATTGAAATACATCCGACGCATAGCGGAAGATGCGAACGGAACCATTTGGTTCGGTACGTTTATGCAAGGATTGTATGCCATGGATGCCGATGGGAACTTTACCGCCTATACGATGGATTCTTCCATCCTCCAAACGAACAGTATCATGGATCTGGCTTATTCGGGAGGACGTAACCTGTATGTCGGAACCAGCAGCGGACTTTATTCCATGGATATCTATACGCGAAAGATGGTTCCCCTAACAGGGAATAAAGCTGGGACTCAGTCCTTGCCCGATTCTTATATCACCTGTCTGTTTTATGACAGTCGTGGATTGTTGTGGATTGGTACTCGTACCGGAATGACTGTTTTTGACGAGAAAAAGGATGGAATGATACACCTTTCTATAGAAGACGGGCTGTCGCACCAGTGCATTCGTGCCGTGACGGAAGACAAGTATAAGAACATTTGGGTGGCGACCGATCATGGAATAACAAATATTTGGGTGGCGGCCTCTCCGACGGGAAAGTCTTCATCCTACTTGTGTTACCCCTATTTTGAAGAAGACGGTATTGGCGATATGACTTTTAACTCACATTCCATTACCTGCACCGGGCAAGGGGAAATCCTGATGGGAGGCATTGGCGGATATTTGAAAATAACTCCCCGGCCAACCGACTTCTACAATCGTTCCGGGAATCCTGTTGTATTTACCGACTTGCTGTTGGCGAATCAGAAAATGGAAGTCGGTTCCCGTACTTCCAACGGACGCATCCTGCTCCCCAAAAACATTCAGCTATTAGAGGAGATAACCATGGACTATTCCGATAGTAATTTTGCGCTGGAGGTATCGTCCATGGATTATCAGAATCGGCACAAGCAACAATTTGCCTATCGCTTGGGAGAACAGGAGGAATGGGTGAAGCTGGAGGGAAACCGCATTCATTTCAACCGTTTGTCTTACGGGACCTTCCGATTGCAAGTAAAAGTGTATGAGCCTAACGGATACGACAATCCTGTATCTTCTTTACTTATTCACGTCCGTCCTCCGTTTTGGCTTTCGTTGCCGGCGTATGGGTGTTATGCGCTGATGGTCATTTTTCTTTTCCTTCTTATATTAAGGAATACCCAAAGAAAGCACAAACGCTTGATGGAACAACAAAAGCATGAGATGGAGATAACGCAACAGCATGAAATGGATGAGGCGAAGATGCGTTTCTTCACCAATGTCAGTCACGACCTTCGTACTCCGCTGGCTTTGATTATCACTCCGCTCGAAAAGTTGCTGGCTTCGGAGTCGGCCCGAAACCTGAAAGCAGACTTGGAGCTGATTCATCGCAATGCGGTGGCTTTACTGGACGAGGTCAATCAGTTGCTTGACTTCCGAAAACTGGATAAGCAGAAAGCCCAACTCTCTCTTTCATACGGTAACCTGTCGGATTTTGTCAAAGAGACTTGCGATTCCTTCAAGGAACTGTCTCTTAAAAACGGCATACAGTTGGAGTTAAACCTGATGGATGCCGATATCAGCATGTCCTTTGACCGAAACAAGATGCAACGCATTTTGCTCAACCTTCTGTCCAATGCCGTCAAGTACAATCGGGAAGATGGAAGCGTGGTGGTTACGGTCGATAAAATACGTGTGTCGGAAAAAGAACATGTACGCATACAAGTGGCCGATACAGGCATTGGCATCAAGGACGAGAACAAGGAAAAAGTGTTCGACCGTTTCTTTCAGGAACAGCACGCCGCCACAACGTATGTAGGCAGCGGCATCGGATTGCATATCGTTAAAGAATACGTGACCTTGCACCAAGGTACCATCCGGATAACCGATAATCGGCCGCAAGGAAGCATCTTTGTCATTACCTTGCCTGTCGTGGGCGGGACGAATGAGGAAAGGCAGCTTTGCCACGGCTCCCAAGAGGAAGGCATATCGGTTCTTGTGGTGGAGGACAACGACGATTTCCGCCGTTTCCTAGTGGGATGCCTGAAAGAACACTATCAGGTGTTCGAGGCTTCCAACGGCAAGGAAGCACTTGAGATCCTGTCGCAGCAGTCTGTACAAATGGTAATCAGCGACGTGATGATGCCTGTCATGGACGGGCTGGAATTATGCCATGCCGTCAAGACGGACATCCGGTTCTCGCACATCCCCGTCATCCTGCTGACCGCCCGCACCGCCGAAGAACATGTGTTGGGCGGATTGCGCGAAGGAGCCGACGACTACATCACCAAGCCTTTCAACCTCGACATCCTATTGTTGCGGATTCAGAAGTTGCTGCAATGGACACAGAGCAACCATGAAAAGTTCGGCAAGATGGAGGTATCTCCATCCGAAATAACGATTAGCAGTCTGGATGAACAATTAATAGAGAAGGCTATCCGCATTGTGGAAGAAAATATGGATAACTCAGAGTTTTCCGTTGAGGAGCTCAGCGCGCAGATAGGTATTAGCCGGAGTGGTCTATATAAGAAGTTGATGTCTATTACGGGGAAGTCTCCTTTGGAGTTTATGAGAATCTTACGTCTTAAACGCGGAAAACAATTATTGGAGAAGAGTCAACTCAGTATCTCTCAAATAGCTTATCAGGTGGGGCTGTCCCCCAAGCAGTTTGCCAAGTACTTTAAGGAAGAATATGGATGTCTGCCATCAGAATATAATTAGTGTTTACCGAATAAATAATAATAATTGGATACTATTTCTTTATGAAACGTATACAAACTGCTAGTGCCAAGGAGAAATGATAATGTCAAAACTTCATTTAAATAACAGACATCTATTCAATGCTGAAGTACAAAAAAATGTCGTTTTGAAAGATTAAAACTAAAGGACATTGTAGCAAAATAGGCGAATATAGCCAGTTGATTATCAATGAAATTTTCAAAGTTTAGATAAGAACTAAGCAATCAAACACATTACAATGCTGGACGGGAATGTGCTACTTTGTCAAGAACATGATAAAGATAGAATCTCTTCAGAAATCTTAGCCTTGCTCTAATCGAATTTGAGCAGGTTATCTTCACCGTCATCATAAGAGATTATGTGATTGCATCTCTGCTTGGTTATCATTTAATACCTTTCATTTCTATAAGGTAAACCTACACAGATATTGGATTCACCTTCATCGTCTCCAGATTCAGAAACAGCCCGTAATGTTCCAGCATTCCGTTGCGAAACATCTTCCATAAAATATTGCACCCGAGTTGCGTCAGCGTGGAGTTGATGAACAGCCCTGAATGGGATTTGCTACATTAATTAGGAAAATATGAAATAAGGTTTATCAAAATTGCCTGTTGAACCTGCTGTAGCACCTGCTATTGCCAGTTAAAATTACAATCAGGGAAATTGCAGATAAACAAAAAAATACTATCTTTGCAGTGTAATAAAAGTGTTCTTTAGACTTAATGCAAAACATGACAAATATACGTAGTTCGCTCGTTTCTAAATCGTTACCTATTATAGTATAGATATTTTCCAATTGTCTGTATTTCAATTAGAAAAGAAAACTTGAATGTCTTGCTGTGTGAAATGTAAATCGCTTGTCAATTCCTGCGGCTTTCGCCCACGGTTTGATAAGCAGGTTCATCATCGACGGGCTTGGCAAATCGAATACATGATCATCTGCTGTCTTATCTCCTCGTTCTGGCATCCACTTCAACGCTTCGGGAGAAAGCGGCAGGTAAATCGGTTCTTTGGTCTTCTGCATGGACACAGCCAAGCGGTATTGCCCTCTATCGACGAATACGTCTTTCCATTTCAATCCGACAATATCACTCACACGCAATCCGCAGAAGCAGGAGAACAAATAGGCGGACTTTACAGCCTCATTATTCATCGGAGTGGCAATCAATGCCCGAACTTCCTCGATAGTCATATACGACCGTTTACTCTCCGGCAGGCGAATCTTATCCGAGTTATTGATTTTGGTAAACGGATTTACTTTGATAATCTCCGCACGCACGGCTGCATTCAAAGCTCCGTTCAGGATACGGTAGTAGGTGTGGAGTGTAAAGTTCGACACACGTTTCCCTTTGGGACGGTATTCCGTCATCAAATAATCGAGGTAGTCCTGACAGAATGTTTTGTCTATTTTATCCATAGTCATTCGTTCTCCTGCATAATCTTTCAAGATGCGAATGGTAACTGAAATTTGGTTTCCGTCTTTTTTCCCTCGCTTTGCCTGATTCTCTTTATACGTATTCATCCAATCAAGCAAGAATACCTTTTCCCTATTTTCTATACCAGCTTCCCCATTGGTCAATTCGATGATACGTTTCGACTTGATTGCATTGGCTGCATCCATCGTAACTTGATTCCGTTTCCGGGCATTATTGTCCGTTTCCGGGATGATGTACATTTTGAGGTACTCGTATGTTCGCTTTCCGTCGCGGTATATATCCAAATACAAACTCTTACTTCCGTCACTCAATGGTTTCATCCGAAGACGGATTGGCTCTTTGACTTTCGTCGGCTTTTTCACTCGTGGCATAAGCAATTCCTTTATTCGTTATTTATGTTGCAAAGGTAGAAATAATAATCCGAAATGAGGAACAAATAAGAAACAAAAATGTACCGAATAAGAACCTATCAATTGAAAACAATGAAAGCAATTGAAAAGAAATATCCATTTATAAATAGCTACAAAACAGCATATTTGTTTTCATTTATTTGGCTGTTGTTTTCATTTCAGACATCACTGCTGGGCACTTAGTCCCAGCTGATTTTCAATTGTTTATAATTTAGTTCTTTGACATTTTTGTAATCGCAATCGGTAAGTATCTCTCTTACAGGTGTTTTATCCAGTAGAGAAAAGCTCAAAATTTGTAGAATTTCGTAGATTGGACGGTTGACTTTCAATTTGTAAGCAACAATGGCAACCAGACAGTATGTTATGATGGCACAGTACACTTGTGTCTTGACTGCATTCATCGTAGTTCCCCAAAAAGATTTTACTTTCAAGTGTTGCTTTATCCATTTGAAAAATAGTTCCACCTGCCAACGGTTCTTGTATAGCAAAGCTATTTCCTCTGCTGAGAGTTCCATGTTGTTGGTGATGAACACAAATTCTCTGTCCAGTTCTTCATCGTAGTATTTAACCCGCCGGAGTTTGTTCGGATATGCTTTGAGCGATTTATACGTTTCAAGCATTCCAATCTGGTCACATTTTATTCCGGTTGTTTTATCAACTTCACAGGAATACATTCTACGGAATCTCATATTATTCTTTGCACGTGTAACGAAGTAAGCACCACAGGTGTGAAGCTTATGCAAACGGGTGAAGTCAACATATCCTTTATCCATGATATAGAAACTTCCCTTTTCATAACTCAACTCATCCAGCATGTTTACGTCATGTACTTTGGCATTGGTTACCAGTACGATTGTCGGTATGGAAGTCTTTACATCATACAAGGTATGAAGTTTGATGCCCCCTTTGTGTTTCCTAAATTCTGCCCACCAAAAAACATTCAGACAAAGGTCTATGG